>Ga0131853_10014444_pt1 | contig 14476 bp, 7 predicted proteins | sample TergutLab28metaG_FD_92764 | JGI IMG/M metagenome (GOLD analysis project Ga0131853, IMG submission 92764) | Labiotermes labralis P1 segment gut microbial communities from Petit-Saut dam, French Guiana - Lab288 P1 (version 2) (version 2) | ecosystem: Host-associated > Arthropoda: Insects >... | reverse complement strand
TCGTACCGCACCGCTAACCTCTAAAGTTGCATTTTATATATTTATTCAACAAATATAGGTACTGAATATTTTAAACATGGCATATACTCTCCGTTTTTTTCTCTTCAAAATGCAGTTTGTTTCTTAATTCTAACGTATTTGGTTCCTGTATTATTCACATGTTATATACAGTGTGTGCTAAAATTAAAAAAAAAATAATTCCGGCGCCAAAAGGTTAAGCGAGAACTAACATTTTGGGTCCGGATTAAATATTGGGCAAGTTTTAATTTTCATTCGTACTTGTCCAGTACAGCCTACTTTACACAAAGCATCACAAATAGAATATTATTTAGATTTTCTCAACAACAATTCGCATACGTGACTGAATTTTGTGTGAAACTTTTTGGGATATATTGAATGTTTAATGCAGCGTAAAAAATAAATTATAACTCGCTTGCCGGGTGATATCTAGTGCAATTAACGTTGAAACAATAGCTTTGTATATGATTTACATTAAATTCAAGACTAATGAGGCGTACGTAATAACAGCAGCGCATGTGGAAAATAGAGTATTGAAAACTGGTGTACACAGTTTCTCTTTTGTATAGACTGATAATTACACTCAATGGCGGTAAACGTTTTTGTATTTTGGTCGCATTGGTAGTTTATTTACAGTTGTACTTGTAGAATAGTGCGCAGTAGTAACATGAGCTCTTAGTTATGAATTATGAAAAGTTATTAAGTAAGTGAACATGGCTTTTTCAGGTGTTATGCGGCATCTGCTTTAGGGAATTATTAAGATCGTGAAATATTGCGGCATCTGCTTTAGGGAATTATTAAGATCGTGAAATATTGCGGCATCTGCTTTAGGGAATTATTAAGATCGTGAAATATTGCGGCATCTGCTTTAGGGAATTATTAAGTTCGTTAAATATTGCGGCACCTGCTTTAGGGAATTATCAAGATCGTGAAATGAATAAGTAAAGATGTGGGTATTCGGGACGAAATTAAAAATTAGAAACTCCGGGATACAAAAAGAGGTGCTAACTGTACAAGCGCGATGTTCGGAAACATTTTAGATTAACATCAGTCAGTGTTTTTGAAGATAAATGCGCGTCTCTTGTTTATTTCAGTGGACTGGAGTTGAAATTAACTTTGCTATGCCGTCGTTCATATGTTCACGCGTTCTGTTAGAAATGCAGATCACTGGGTTCACAAACAACACATTCTGCATCGTTCGTTGTTTTTTCTTTCTTTTATTTGCATTCATCACAGTCGATGTGGAATCTGTGATGAACACTGACGCACTGATGCAGCTTTCTCTTCCCGGCATGTTCCTGTCAATGATCATTCGATGCTCATCCATCTCCGACTCTGAAGTGCGACGTCCTGGCGGTGCGCCTCGTCACTGACCTGACACCACACGGCCCGCGTGCCAATTGTGACCCACATTTTTGTTTTGTGCTTGGAAATGAACGGCTTGATTCAGTTAATTAAAATTTGTTTCCACTGTAAGATAGGGCATTTTACCAACTTGATGTCACTTGCTATTTTATTTCACTTCTTATAAGCTCAACATGTTTCGGACATTAATATATGGGTTGGAGTGGTATCCGTGTTGCAGGCTGAAGCACAACTTGTGCTTTTCAGCCTGCAACACGGATACCACTCCAACCCACCCACACCGAATCTCCAACACACATCGAACCAAGAACAGTACAACCAATGTGGTAATTCAACAGAATAGTCGCAAGCTCCTGATGATGGATACATTAATGTCCGAAACATGTTGAGCATATAAGAAGTGAAATAAAATAGCAAGTGACATCAAGTTGGTCTTTTATTCTTCAACTGTCACAATGATGCACGGTCCAATTAACATAAGGGCATTTTACATTTTAAGAAGAATTCTGGTTTAGGAGCTGACAGTTCGTCTGGTCATTGGTTGCTGGAGGATAAACTGCTAAAGTTATTAATAAAACCTTTCGTTCCAATAAGTATGTCTGTTCTGGATAAACTGATTTTTGCGAAGATTTTTTTTTCGCGCACCACTACCAGACACCACATACACGTATATAAGGAAAGCGCTTTAACCTGCTGTTTTAAAGCAGTTTACAGGCACATATCGTGACAGATTTGAAAAGTTCCGCTCGACGATGTAAAGATTAATTAATTTTGTATGCACTCATACCCTGATGTGGGAAATGGAATGTCAGTTTATTTTTCAGTACGTTTTTACTGCATATTCAGTACTTTGTGTGGGCCGGGTAACTCAGTCGATATAGTGACTGAGCTACGGGCTGGACGGTCCGGGATCGAATCCCGGTGGGGACGAGATTTTCCGCCCGTACAGACCGGCCCTGGGGCCCACCCAGCCTCCTGTAAAATGGGTACCGGGTCTTTCCCGAGGGTAAAGTGCGGCCGGGGCGTGCTGTTGGCCACTCATCCCCTTCAAGTGCCGCGGTCATGGAAGAGTAGAGCTATACCTCTATCCACCCTCTGGGTCACACCGGGCCTCTAACAGGAACACTTTACCGTTACCATTCATTACTTTGTTGATTGGCATATTTTATACAGTACATGTTATTATGTTACATAATACAGTATTTAATTAATGTTCAGTCGACTGTCTTTTCCATTATGTTCTACCTAGAAGTGTTTATGTTCTCTGATAGGCCTTTCAATTCTTACTGTTTGCGGCCCGACCCGGGCGGTTGGGTAACTTTTACTGGTCCTGAATGGGTTTGCAGCAAGTACCATTGTCCTATATACGATGCAGAGAGAGCACAGTACACTAAACCTGGCAGACATGGCTGAACAGAGGAAAGTAAAAGTTACATCTTTTGCTTTGCGTAAGCGCTGTACTATAAAGGAGTGTGGGGGACATGAAGGTGAGTGTTCAAACGTTGGCAACCTCTTATTGGAGTGACCGGTCAAGGTTATGGTTAGGCCGCTTTCGACTCCGTGTAAATTGTCGTCTACTTCCGTTGGAGAGGCACGTAGTCTCATAGACCAGATGGCTGTTATAGACATGCTACTAAACAGACCGTAACGTACCGCAGTTCGTACCCAGGCTGTCCACTGCAAATTCCTCCACTTTGATGATTTATTATGACAGCTCCGAGGGGAATCTGTCTGTCCACGCTCTGACTTATCTACCTACGTAACTACATACCTGTCCGTCCCCGTCTACATGCATATTCTGTTCTAGACAATTCCACTCCTGCAGCCATCCATCTACATATGTACATCTAATGTGATCTAAGCTGCTTGCCTGACCAGCAGCCTGCAGTGTCCTTGAGTATTTAATTATTCATATGATCAATAGATACCACATTACATGCACCGAAGCTGGACCTTTGTTCACAAAATTCTGAGCCGCTTCAGTTTACACCATACCTGCATAACCTGCGAGCAATGTGTTACACGAAAGACGAAATTTGTAGCACACAAGTTTTAAGATCCTAGAAGCGTGTTTCTCCTGAGGGAGGTGCAAGTGTGCTGCCTGAGTGTGACGAACAAGTGTGACCAAATCACTCTTCCCGCCTGCTGCCCGTTCATTTCTCCCAGCAGGCTTAACATGGTTATGGCGGTATTAGCAGCTGGAATTGCGTTATGATCAGTGAAATGGGCAATTTATAGAACACACTGCTATAATCATTCCATTACAGGGGCAGACGTACAGACAGTTGCAAACAATGACTGCCGAAATATACTGTCACTGCCAGTGATAGAATTTCAGGAAGTAAATGTTTATGTTTTCAATTGGGCATTAACTAGAAGCCAGGCTTTTGTGGCTAACGTAGTTGATATCTGCAGTGTAGTGGAATATGGCGGGAGCTTTGTAGCGTAAAACTGTCTGCTTTATGTTTCATGTACAGTTCTCTGCGTGAGCCGTGATAGCTGATTAAAGTGACTGTGCAGCGGCTGGACTATCAGGGATTGATTCACTGAAGGGGCAGAAATTTCTCCGCCCACTAGCACATGCATACGACCCAGCTGTTTCCAGTTAGTGTCGGGATTGGTATACCCTGGAGAGCGGCCGAAGTGGAAAACTAGTATCTCACCTTTTGACGTTCATAGGGCCGTGCATCGTAATATATTTCTATAGTAAAACGAACTAGACGCACCACTGTATCATATTTATTTTATTTTGGAAAGACATTCTGCATGCTTCGAACGGTCTTTCCGTCCATCATCAGGAGTACAGTCTTGAACTCCTGATGATGGACGGAAAGACCGTCCGAAACATGTAGTGTCATTCCAAAATAAAATAAATATGATACATTGGTGCATCTGGTTGGTTTTAGTATGGAAATAGTATCTCACCTCTGTCTAGTGCGAATGTTAATGTGTGGAGTTACTCTTCCGTTCTGCCGTAGGTTTTCATAGCTTGTGGTCAGACAAGCACAGGCACAACTCTCTTTGACAGTTACCTGTTTTGAGTGTGCAGTTGTCGTGCGTGGAATGAAACAAAGAATCTGCTTCAAGAATAGTGAATTTGTAAGGAGGAAGATCGAAAACAACCTTACCACCATCCTGTGCCGTTGTCATGAAATCTGGGAACCTTAACTTCCTGGAACCCTCTGGGCCAATCCGGGCCTGTAATGGGACTGCTTTACCTTTTATTTTATTTTGTGGAGCCCGAAGTTCGACTCTCGTGTTTTCAAGTGTTCAGCGATGGATCTTACCCTACGACAGTTGTAGCAGTTTTATAAAATTTCACAGTATAAAAATTCTTTTCAGTATTATCTTCCTACAGGAAGTAGCCGCTGAAAAGCAGAATAAGTTACTCTGAAAGAAAAAAAAACAGCGAAGGCTATCGCTATTCCAGACTACTGAAGACCGAATCGTTTTTGATACGATTGCTATCCCTGCCAATTTTCTTCCGCCAGCCTGCACGACTTTTATTGGTCCTGCTTGTAAATAACCGTCGCTATCTGAATGACTCACGTGGATATATGTAACAGTCGTTCACTGTGCAAGCCAAATAGAGCAGTGTAACCTAAATAAATAGTACAACATCAGCAAAATGTCTTAATTGACACCTAAGTGACTTGCTAATAGGCTTAAAATGCTGACGCGAAGCTCTCTCTCTCTCTCTTTTTTTTTTGTAAATATATTGCATTCTGCATGATCAGCAGAAATGCCGCATTGAATATCTTTCCTGGATGGGCACAGACAGTCCTCTGTCATTCATAGTGACGCTGCGATCTTGCATCCGTACTTGTTACATATTTATTGCTGATGTAAAATATTATTGGCGTGGGTGGTCAGTACAAGAGATGTTCCTATTATATACAGCAAGTATCTGAATTTTTTATTTCTGTTTGTGTTTACGTAAATGAAGCCGAGAGGGGTTAAATAAACGTTCTATATTTACTCCTTTTGTGCAGTTTTATGTCCGTGCAGTATTTGTAGCCATGGCAGTATTCATTCAGTTGTTTCCCAGAAACAGCAGCGTGTCTGTGCTTGTGGAAATTATAGATAAGTTGAAAAAAACATAAAAAACTTCTATAATGTTCATGTGAGTTGCACGTAGCGCCTGTTATGAAACAATAACTGACGAATGCTGCCAGAACAGAGCAGAACAACTTTAAGTTGGGTCGACAAGCCTGTCGGGTTTGTGACAGATTTGATGATAATTACCCATTGTAAACAGATTTAGTAGGCGTTCAGTTCCGGCTCTATTTTGACACGTAGAGGCTGAGAAACTATATTAGTGGGAGTGGTTTGTCATTCTCCGATTAAAAACAATCTGGCGTGTTGTTGCACGGAAATGGGGAAGCGTGAATTTTAATTGGCCAAGCCTGTGAATGTATCAGCGTCCATTTTATTTCGTTAAATCGCTTAGCAATAAAGTTCCTACCACAGACATGTTTTTAGGCGCGTTCCAAAAGTTTCGAAAAGCGATTATTAGATTTGTCATGTCTGTCTGTTTTTCAGTCTGCATGGAACAGCTGGGCTCACACTGGACGGATTTTCATGAAATTTGATATTTTTCGAAAAATCTGTCGAGAAAATTCAAGTTTCATTAAAAGTGTACAAAAATACTGGGCACTTTACACGAAGACCAGTACAAATTTTTTTCTTATCTCACTCAGTTCTTCTTAGAATAAGAAATGTTTCAGACAAACATGGTAGAGAAAATCACAACGCACATTTTGTGTTCAGTAACTTTTTTTTCTTCGAAAATCATGCCGTTTGTGAGATAATGTGGAAAAATATTATAGAGTTGTACAGGTTACAGATGACAATATTGCGCATATGCATTGCACTCTGGGTAACTCATCATCATCATCATCATCATCATCATGTTCCTGAAGGGTTAGGTGTGTTTCCTGTTCCTTGATCCTCAAGATGAAGTTTGTCCCTCCATCTCTTCCTCGGTCGTCCTATATACCTTCGTCCTTTTGGTTTATATTGTAGTGCGTGTTTTGGCAGTCTGTTTGTGTCCATCCTCTGTACATGTTGTAGCCACTTTTTCTGGTGCTGTTTTATTTTCTTTACTATATTCTGGGTAACTAAGGCTACTAAAACACACTTAGAATATGTAATACATAATGCTTTTCCTCTAAAACAATGGTTACATGTTACGTTATACGTACATTGCCTCTCTTTTTATTATGTAAAAAAGAACAGATTATCGGTCGCCATGTTTTAGTTTCTAAGTAATATTGACAGGTTAATGCAGCCTGAGTATCCGGTATTGTATTCTGTGTTTATTCAGATCTCTCAGCACCTTATGGCGCCTACTTAGCTCTTCAACTTGATTTTACGGTGTTATAAATTGAATACTGTAGCAGCTATTTTTTTTAATTTTGTTTTTATACGCTTGTAGCCGAAGTAAATATTGCTTTCTCACTACCCACACCGCGCTGATGCAGTAATTGAGTTCAGTTGTTTCGCCTTACATGCGATAACGATTGTGGAAATATTTACTTTATTTTAGGATGAATTTATTTTCCACATACGTTCTTCGCCATATGCGTACATTTTACCTTGGCTGGCGTACATTTGCAGTAGGTACAGACAGTCTTATTTATTTTATTCCGAATCTGATACATTGCACAAATGTTCATAAGTTGATCGACTTCTAGTTATTTAATTACGTTTTCGAGTACGTCGGATATACCATTGAATGATAATATGATAATGAATGACATGTTGAAAAAGAGAAGGCATGACGTTGCGGAGCTATGCTTTATAGTGCTTAGTGTTTGCCTAGAGGGACCGAGGAAATTAGGAAACTTGTTAGCCGGTCTGTGGACCAAGGTTCGAACCTGCTTCTAAAATACGAAAGAATATCACTAAGCACAGGATTGCGAAGTTCATTTCCTGTTTAGAATGCGGCTGTCACGGATACTTGTCCATCATCCTGAATATTTCAGCGGTTTAGACATTTATCGGCAGGCTGACCTGTTGCCATTCCTGCCCGTATTTCTATAGTTTCCAGACCCCTGGGCGGAAAAAATCGAATCACTTATCATTTTTGTTTTGTTTTGTTTTTTCGATCAATCACAGTACTGTACTCATGAGACATAGGAATCAATTTCGTGCAAATGAGTTGGAATTCCTCTTGTATATGGTTGCCAGTTTTAATTGCTTTTAACATCACCTCTGAAGTGAAAATAAATTACCTGTAAATATTAATTTCTTTTGTGGGCCGGGTAGCTCAGTCGGTATAGTGACTGGCTACTGGCTGCACCGTCCGGGAATCGAATCCCGGTGGGGGCGAGATTTTCCGCACTTGTCCAGACCGGTCCTGGGGCCCACCCAACCTCCTGTACAATGGATACCGCCTCTTTCCCGGTGGTAAAGAGTGGCCGGGGCGTGACGCTAGCCCCTCACCCCTTCTAGCATCGTGGTCAAGAAAGAGTAGGGCTATAGCTCTACTCCCACCATGGGCCGTACAGCCTGTACAGAGCATCAGTGCCTGTACAAGGGTGCACTTTATCTTGCCTTTGTGACTTTCTTTTCCGCGGTGATCATCGGAAGTTATATTAGATTCCATACGCAAGCCTAACACTGTAATGTGAATTACTGGTTAGAGCTGCAAAGAAAACTAAACGGCTTGTAATTAAGAACTGGATAGAGAAGAGTTTCAGCTAGGTCCTCAGAACAGGTGTGTAAAACGCTCTTTAAAACAGTTGTTCATTACCCTTATAGTCAAACACGGCGCAGCTGTGGCGCATACGACACACATTTGCCTACACTGCCACGAGGAATTCACGTTCCTAGACCTAGGCCAAGAGAGATTATTTTAACAGCCAGTGCTGGTACCGCCATTAATGACATGCGAAACATTCTTGTCTCCTTTAGGTGCGTTGAACCTGTGTTGGAGGTGGCTTTCTACTCGAGAAGCAGCTCGTACAGGTCTGACTACCGTAGTTGATCAACCGAAGCATGGAACATTACTTGTTGAAGCACAGTGCCCGGTGAAACTGAAAGTTTAGAAACTCAAAGGGGCTGCCGTTCACACAAACGACCGACGGACTTTCGTAAAAACTACGTATTTCTGGCAACAAGTATACTTTTTGACTAATTGGACTTGCCTTGTACACAAAGAGTAACCGATTAGGTAATCAGCAATTAGACCTACAGACCGCTCCGTCGACAAGCCAACCAACCGACAGTGACTCACATCAGCAAGTAAGCAAGCTGATTTTCTTACAGACCAGAACGTTGAGGATTGTCGCCATTTCATTTAAAACGCTATGGCGTTGGATTTGGGGTTTCAAGTGTTGCGGAGGAATTAGGTTTTTTGACATCACCGCGAACTACTCGCCCAACGACAGAGCGTCATATTCCAGAAAACCCGAAATCTCAGCACCTCTGTGAGAACTTCTTACGAAACTGGTTGATGGACTAAAGGACCTGGAAATTTACTTACTAATTGTTCAGCTCACCAAGACAACTGACTGATCTACCAACTAACCAAGTAACCAGCCTTATGACGCTCGCCTAAAGTTGTGTGCCTAGTTGATAATGATAAGTTAAGCAACCAACAGACTGAAATTTACGCAAACACCTGGGTGACAACAAACTGCCCGACTGATTCGTAAAAACATTATCTGTTGGATAAATAGACAAATATGTATCAGTTAAACACAACAAAACTTTATTATGTTTATTATTGTATTAGGGCAACATGTTTCGATTCTTATAGAATCATCTTCAGACCCTATAAGAATCGAAACATGTTGCCCTAATACAATAATAAACATAATAAAGTTTTGTTGTGTTTGACTGATACATCATTGTATATTTACATATGTGTTAAACACTTCGGGATGGCAAACATTAAAAAAAAACATTATCTGTGGGGCCTGTTATTTGTTTTACGGCGTATTTAACGATGCTGGCAGTGGCAAAACTTTTATAGCTTTGAATATTAGATTGATTAATGAGTTATTGATTGGAAAGGATGCAGAAGGGAGTTGCCCTGGCCCACTTTGAATTAAGTTCCTGCAATTTTCCTGAAGGAAGTGACGAGCGACAGGAAGAACCTTGGTAAAGATAGCCAGTCTCAAGGCCAAGATTTGAACTCAGGACCTTCTGTATGCGAAGCGGGATTGTCAAACACTCGACTACGATATAGTTAACTGGTTCGTTCATTTTCATACAGACAGCTAGCAGACTAGCTTACTAAGCCAACGGTGTCAGCCGTGTGTCATTCCGGTACTATGATACGCAAAGCATTGTAAATTTTTAATATGTTTAAGTGTAAATAAACGAGTGCATACTTACTGAGGCGAAGTCTAAGAACGTAGGCACATTTATGTGTACATATGAATTAGCACGGGGCTTACATGAATGAACGCTGGTGTTTATCTAATGTGTGATTTCCACTCTACTCTCCGTTAGAATGCACTCCGTAGTTTTAATTTAATCCCTACATGTGATGGCGAAACGAGAATACGTACAATGCGACCAGTGGATCGAGAGCCCGGTAAATACATGACTTCTTACACTGCTTTGGGAAAGATTCTGTTCCTTCTCTTTTAAGCCTTCTTAGTTTGTGTCTCGTGCCCCGTCACCAACTTGCAGTCTACACTGTTGCCGAGCTAAACGACAGAGAATGACATTCAATAAGGTGTGCTGATATTTTGCAAACACCAGAACGCAGGCAAGTATATGCTTCGTCGGGTTGAATATCTTACTCATAAAACAGGTAGAGGCAACAGATTTTTTAATTCTCCAAATCGTCCAGATCGGCGCTGGGGTCCAGACGGCCTCCTAATCATTAGGTGCCGGGGTTCTTCCCCCTGGCGTAATGTGACTGGGGCGTAGAGTTGACCGTGCACTTGTATCTAGCGCCGAGATTGAGAATGATGGGAGCTGTGCCTCCATTCGCACTGTCTGGTAGCTCAGTTTACTTTAGTATTACTGTCTCTTCCTTGCCGGAGAAGGATGTGGGAGAGACTGCAAAACGTGCAAAGACGAACTCACCGCTCTAACACTAAGGCGAATTCAGATTCGCTGATCGTGCTGTATTTAGTTGAGAAATAGGATGCTGTTTTATAAGGGCAATTTTAGTAAATGTGGCAGCATGAAGCAACGTGGGTGCACTCAATTCGCACGTTGTAGAGCACAATTATTCCTTTTGATCTGTCAGTCGTTGATTATAAACGAACAACAAACATCCAAAGATTCAGTCGTACGTGAGGTATTCTACGTATGCAGCATGTATATACCGTAACAACATTGGGCAGTTCTATATTACTGTCCCTGAAACTGCAATAAATTACTCGTGTAATTCGCCCCTTTGTATGCCACTACTGTTTGGAAATTATTTTACATATTTGATAATTTCACTTTGTATCAAAGCATAGTGGAACTTAGCAGCATTAGCTGCAAAGTTGGGTTGCGAAATATAGTACTCTTCGTTCCAGTGTAACATTTTGAAACACAATAGTGGCTGAGTGTACCCTTCTTCACTCTGCATTTACCCACATAGCATCTACATGTGTTTCCTATAACTCTCACTATAAACAACGCTAAACAAACTTCTTGGGCTGCATGACTTTGAAGATGGAGGCATCCCGATTCTCCGAAACGTCAGTAACTATATTCGAGCGAATACGGCTTAACGCTCCAAGAAACGTTTGTCTTTATGTCCGGCACTATGTTAAGTTACCAATGGACGAAACAACAAACAAAGAAACAAGGAACAACGAAACAAATGGGGAAAGAGGGAAAGAGAAAACGGGAAAGAAAGAAAATAAAACGGAAAAGTTTTATTTAGAGTATGAATTTAATTCCGACGTTGGTGCTTGTCATGAATAGGACTACATATGATACTTACCCGCAGTTTTTCTGTCTGTTGTAATGAAGCCTGCCTGAAATGAAGTACTTGCTGGCTGTTTTGTATTGCCTTATAACGAGACTGTCCTGCACATGCAAACAGTACTGTCGTCATGAACACATACGTTTCAATACCGTTCTGTAACAGAGGCGCCGTCCCTCGAAGAACATCGCCTGCCCGACCCGCTGTGTGTTGCGAAGGTTTCCAATTTCCAGTCCCTTTGATGGATAACGTAGTTGGGTGTTTCGTGGTCTTCATCCGCGCCTCCAGCCTTTGCTACTCTAATTACTACTTTGTCAATGCTTCCGTCGCCATTAGCTGCAAAGGAAGGAAGGGGTCTCCTTTAAGTGGACAGAATTGATTACCGACACTGACTTAAGCTAGAATTTTTCAGTTTTCAAGGCTCCATTATTTATTCACTGCGCGAATTGAAAGTGCAACATTTTCATCCCGAGACAAATTGACAGATTGGAAAAGAACAAAAGTAAAGGAAGATGTAAGGTACACAGACAGACGGATATGTTGAGAAATAGGTGGTTAGATCCATAGATTTATTAATTGATAGACCGCCAAACACACAAACAGTTGGGTACGTAAATAGGTAAATAGGTAGGTAGGGGTATATACAGATGTACTTATAGACATTGATTAGGTAGATGATAGATAGAAAGATAGATAAATAGATAGATAGATAGATATATAGATAGATAGATAGATGATAGGTAGGTAGGTAGTAGGTAGACCAATGGGAAGATGGAAAGACAAAGAGAAAAGCTATGCAGAAATTTGTCTGGCTGCTTCATAAGACTGAGCATAAGCTGTCAATCAAAAGATCTCCTAGAATAATGTGACGCACAGAAAAGAACCAACATGTGTACTGTATTATACGTGAACTGTTATAACGTAGCTTATGTGTGAAGTACTTACAACAAGAAACCAGCGACTAATAATCAGTAAAATCTTGTCACTGACGTTTCTGACAGAGCCTGTGTGAGCAGCTCAGTCGGCTGTGTATTTACAGGAAGCTTTAAATGGAAGTTTAAACACCGTCCGGTGCGCAGGTTGCGCACCGGACGGCCACCTGCAGAGTGTGATGATACCAGATGCTGTATAATACAATTTTGACCTCCTGATGATGAGCACATATTGCTCGAAACATGTAGAGGCATAAAATAAACTTATTATAAAAGAAGAATTTGTGCATTCAGTTGGTTAATTACTAAGATTATACTGAGATGCTCAGTTAGCAAATCATAAAAAAAGATATTGTCTTGTCAATTTAAATGCGTCTGTCATAACAACGTTGTATATACATCTCGACCATTCTCACTGAATTGTTTGCGTCAACCTTCTCAAAGCATTTCATTGTTTACTTCGTTTCCAAGCACTCAGGAACAGAGTTGTAACTCGTAAGCGGCACAAATTGATGTCTTTATGTATTTTCTTTTATGGTTGTGCGCTGTGTTTCTTGGTGTCATTATAATCCTATATACTACTGTACATGTTCGCGTTTTAATAGTTCGTGTTTCTAGCTTAGAGCTTGCAAGTGGGTGGGTACAACAGTCAGATGCTTCTGCTGCATGCGATATTCACATTTCATGTATTCCTGTTTTCCCTCCCATTGAAGACTGTATTCGTTCAGCCACAAGCCATGCTGTTTATTACCTTCAATGCACAATTATAAGATTGTGCTTGTAGAGATCATAAGAATATTTTACACTTTGCTTTTCATTTTGCATCAACCAAGAGAACTCGTCTTTCTACAATGGAACCTGTTTTACAAGAAGAATAAAACTCCGAAGTCGTGAAAGGTCAGTACTGTAGGTTTTTGGTGTAAATCCATAATTCAAAATAATTATGGTAACGGTAATAGTAATAGTAATAATAATAATAATAATAATAATAACAATAAGCAGAATGAAACTTTATGAGCTGGAACTAGGAACTTTAAATATATTTTTGAGTTGGTTGGAATTGCACAAGACAGCATTGCTTGCAAGGGTTCATATTGACGTGACTTGGTGGTGTGGATTTATTTAGCATTTCATGTTTATATCCTGTACTGCCAGTATAGCGCAAATCAAGGTCTATGTTTGATGTATCCTGAACTACCAACAGCAGCGGCACGGAGTACAGGTATTTGTGTGCCTCTTACTGCTGAAAGTAAACTTCCCGTTTTATTTAACAGACGGAAGTTCGCTACTTTTATCTAGGGTGACTTCAAGTGACTTCTGTTGACGAAACTCCATAAGTATTGTAATGTAACAAAAGAAATGCAGACGTTTATTATTAATCTTACGACTGGAATGCTGGAAAGGCCCTAGTTTGAATGTTGGTTGGGACACCAACTATCCTGGCAAGTTTTTCATGGTTCTATCAGGCAAGTACTTCGATAATATGTGACTTAATTTCACGAATACTTCCACATTCTTTCTCATTCGTTATTTAATATCCAGTAATTCGACCCAAAAGAATTATATGTTCTGGCTTACTGCAAGCATAGTTAAGTCAGCTGTCAACAAATGCTAAATATTTGGAATGTTCTCTTTATATTCACACCCCCAATACGCCTTAATGAAGTATTTTTGATGTAAAGCGATACTTGCTGTGTTTGATATTCAGATGACCGTGCATCGTGATATATTCTTGTAATAAAACCAACTAGATGCACTAATTTCCCAAATTTATTTTTTGGAATAAATCTCTCCAAGTTTCGTACAGTTCCTCTGTCCACCATCACTAGTTTTCCCTGTACGCACAGCAATGTTACATGTCATACTGGTTTTGCTGGTTCCATCCTGATCCTGCTCGCAAGCTGTCAGCAAAACCTATATGACATGTACCATTGCTGTGTGTACCGTGAAAAACTCAAAGTTTCTTTGAATATTATTAGTACTTGACACTTGCGGATGAACCTGACACAATTTGAAGCATGAGAGACAGAGATATGCTGTTGCCTTTTATTCCCAGGGCCTATATTTTCTAGGCAATTTTAGTTTGCTTTCGGCAATACTGAGGACGGCGGACGGTATAAACCTTTTGGCATTTGGATGTGTTTAGTTTATATATCCCCCCCCCCCCCCCGGGGGGTTGTAGTTAGGGAAATTTTTTAGAGGGGGTAAGGGCCATCAACACAAACTAAAGGGGGGGGGGGGGGGTTTTGGTGTATGGAGAGATTAAAATAATTTG
>Ga0131853_10014441_pt1 | contig 14478 bp, 1 predicted proteins | sample TergutLab28metaG_FD_92764 | JGI IMG/M metagenome (GOLD analysis project Ga0131853, IMG submission 92764) | Labiotermes labralis P1 segment gut microbial communities from Petit-Saut dam, French Guiana - Lab288 P1 (version 2) (version 2) | ecosystem: Host-associated > Arthropoda: Insects >... | reverse complement strand
ATTCAACAAATATAGGTACCGAATATTTTAAACATGGTGTATACTCTCCGTTTTTTTTTCTCTTCAAAATGCAGTTTGTTTCATAATTCTAACTTATTTGGTTCCTGTATTATTCACATTTTATATACAGGATTTGCTAAAATTAAAAAAATAATTCCGGCGCCAAAAGGTTAAAATGTTCGGCTACAATAAGAAGGGGCTGATCAGCAGCTAGGGCAATGGTAACGTCCTTACATGCAACGTATAACGACATTCTGAATGTTAATACGCAGAATTTGCTTTCACATGTAGAGACTATGAAATCTGTGGATGTACTGAAATAGGTGCAATAAAGTACTTGTATTTATGTGGGTGATCTTCAAGAGACGTTGATGGATCAGTGAACGTCGAGGACTCATGAGATTGTGGTTAACAAGTTTTGCCAAGAAGATAGCTAATATCCAGGAAATGTCGTTCTGGGTATTCGTGACAAATAACTGAATGAGACAAAAGTCACGTGATGATTGTTTTATAGCTGTACGCCGCAGCAAGTAACGCCCCAAGTTTCCACAAAATCTTGCTCTCGTGTTCTCGGCACTTAGCACAGCGTTCACAAAATAAAACTTGTGGGCAACATTTGAAGTCCTACATGACGTCTTCTTATCATTGCAATTATTTATGCGATCACAGGAATTCCCTGTTTTATATTTAAAGAGTAATAGACAGACAATTTACGTGCGACGTAACACTGAGGCGCTTTTGCGTAACCATTGTTGCCGTGCAAAAGCATTAAGTATTATATATTGTAAGTGAGAGAGAGTGCATGTATTCTTGCCTCAGGTATCCGGCATGCAAATCGCATATTTTCTGCGCAGCATTATGTTGTCATCTGTGGTCTGTCGGGCTGTACCAAATTTCTTCGTATAATCTCATAAATGACACGATTTTCGGGAAAAAATTGTTGAATATAAAATTTATGTTGTGATATTCTCCACAAATCTTCTCTGACACGTTTCGAAAAAGAATTCACCGAGATTCTATCATAAATGTACAATAGGTGTTCATGTTTAATATAATATAATATAATATAATATAATATAATATAATATAATATAATATAATATAATATAATATAATATAATATAATATAATATAATACTTACCATTGTGTTTCAATTACCTACAGTATTCAATTCAGTAACATATTGTACAGGTTTGTAGCCTAGGAGCAATAGGCTATACCATATAGCCTAGGTGTGTATTAGGCTATACTATTTAGGTTTGTGTAAGTACAATTTCGCACAACGACGAAATCGCCCAACGACGCATTTCTCAGAAGGTATCCCCGTCTTTAAGCGAGGCATATCTGTATTCCACTTCCCTTTTGGCTGTGATACTAATAAACCATAATAGTTACGCAACTGATTTTCGGGAAATATAACTATTTTAAATCCACTTACATGTTTTTTTTTGCGTTTTTGTTAACCAGATTACTAACTTGACAGCGGTGCGAAGCTATGAGAATTTGACTTGTCAGTGTTAAAGTGATGAGAACGTATCAATGAAAACTGAGCATCAAAATATACGCTGCAATTTTTAACGTTAAATTCCTAGCGCTGTTGCTGCTAACTTCTGTGCGGTCCACAAATGTAGCCCTCAAACATTTGGTGGATATCACTCGTAGTCTGTTGTTCTCATGATGCAAAGTCGGAATTTTTCGACATAGTACAGAACACAGAGCAAGTGAATTGTTAGGCCGAAATGTGTTGTTTGAATTTGTATTGTCGAAGATCGCGTCCCTTCTGTCCCAATCGTCAAAATGCCTGTCGATTGTGCTTCAAGAACATACAGATAGTTGTTCGAAAGAGGCAAACGTCATTGTTTCAAGATTTTCAAAGCAGCGAAGTACTGCAGAGTAAAAATTTAAAAGCTGGATGTAAATTCAGTACCGGCCTACTTGTTTTCAAACGCAGTGTATTGTCGGTAAGTTGGCTGAGGAAAAATTATCATTGTGTACTCCAGCTGAAGAGTTTTATTACTTAAAATCATTTTAAATTAGTTTATACAATTTTTTAATGTAATGTCTTGCTGTTAGTAATACATGGTTATTCGAAATGATTGTCGGGGTTTTAATAACTTGTCATACACAATATACTTGAGATAGGAGTATATATATATATATATATATATATATATATATATAATTTAATAGAAAAACACTCCAAGTTTTTTTTACACACCTTACAGGTGCCCTAAATGTGCACCCTTTGTGATTCTACAAACATCAACACGAAAATCGAGTTCGTTCCAAACTGTTTGTAGCTTGTCAGCGGTGATGGTTTCAGTGGTGGTTCTGATGATCGTGTTGATGTTTGTAGAGTCACAATGGATGCACATATACAGCACCTGTAAGGTATGTAACAAAATCTTGGGGTGTTGTTCTAATGAATAAGAAAAGATATATACTCCTATCTCAAGTGTATTGTTTATGACAAGTTGTTAAAACCCCGACAATCATTTCGAAAAACCTTGTATTATATAAAATTATACAGTGCCAATATCTTCCCTCAGCTACTGTTTAATAATTTAAATATTTACCTATTATGACCGAACTGGATACTTCTGTCGGGTCTGAGGATTACACGATGTCAGTTCACTACTGTCTTCTCAGGCTGTCATCCGCGTAATAGTTTATGACAAAGACTCCGATGGTGGAGGTAGAAAAAAAACTGTAACGTTGATTTGTAGCCAATCTTGACACTGTTGCTAGCTCAAGAAGATTTTAGTGCATTCATGACACTCAGAAAAACGACCAATATGTACTTTGTGAAGTTTCGTGTTTCTTATTTGTAAAGGGAAATGGGCGGCTTGCTTGACCCTTCTGAAGAAGTCTCTTCCAAGAAGTTAGTTAATCTAGAAGGTTATTATGAAATTATTTTTAGGTATAGGCCTGTAAAGTATTTTGTTTTATTTATATAACACGCCCTTAAATTCAGTTATTTTTCTACTGTTTCTTGGAATGTGTAAAGATATATTGTAACCAGCTGTGCCAAACCGTGACTTGACGTGTAACACTATGTATTTCAGAATATTTTATTCTTTCGTGGGAAGGAAGCGGGGGTAGACGACGCAGGAGGACACGAGGGACCATAATTTACTACAAAATCCCTAAAATCCGCTGTGAATTTGTTGCAAGTCCTGCTGCTAGTTCAGGACTATCCACACAGATCTTGTGGGATTATTCGCACACGTTGCTGGCTCCAGTCCACAGGGCGGGTCATGCCCTGTGACACATAAGGCAACTAAATATACAGTAGCCCTGTCTTCAACTGCTCAGATCATTAATTTCTGCAGCCCCTCACATTTCACACCTCTCAGAGTAATTACTCGTTTGCTGCAGTAGCTCTGAGCACGGAGTAATGAGGGGAGTAATTACATTGTTGGCTTTCGAGGATGGGTGTTGTAGGTGGAAATCTCACTTCTCTTACGCCGAAAACATGTGCCATGAAATGTTTATCACAAAACTCGCTTTTGTTTAGCTGCACGGTCCAGCTTTAGAGCATTCTGAGGATGGCATATGGCCATAGCCCTGACTGAAAGTTTGCACGTTGTCCGTCGACTCTGGTTGGAAAAAGCGTTTCGGAGGAAGATTTAGCCTCCAAAATGTTTAGAAGTTTCTTTAGCCTGAGACGATGGATGATATTAAAATTTTCACTCACGACTCTCGAGTGTGGTGGAGCCCTGCTTGACACAGTCTGCCATTCACGTCTCCTTTAATGACATCTGATCTTCAAGAAATACATCCACATAAACTGTCCTTGATGTCACAAATTTCCGTCCATCTGGCGCCTTTTTTCAATCGAAAGTGCCATGACGGTGTTAGATACAACAGCAGAACTTGTTATGACATTTCCATTTCGTTTTCACATTAGATCCTGGTCTCTTAACGCGAAGGTTGAAGCATTATATACCGAAATTTTTGTTCTACTTTAGAGCAGTGAAATGACAGTGAATTAAAAAATAAAGTTTTGGACACTGCCGTATTTAAATTACGAAGACAGTATCTTTAACTTTGCACTGTGTATTTCGTAGATTCATTCAATCAGCACACCAACTAATGCACATACATAATTTTTTTTTATATTAAAACATTTAAAATCGCTCCAACATGTTTCGATCCTAAGATCATCTTCAGGGAGCTACACTGTTCCTTGCTAAAGTCACATTTTTAAAAACACTCAGTGATTAATTTCCTTATATTAACTTGGTGCTGTGACAGCATGTCGTATTGTGTAAGTCGTACGCTGCTGAGAATGCGCCTGCCTATGGGTGTGTGTGGTGTGTTATGCTTGGCTAACAAGTCTCACGCAGCATAACACACCACACACACCCATAGTCAGGCGCATTCTCAGCAGCGTACGACTTACACAATACGACATGCTGCCACAGCACTGAGTTAATATAAGGAAATTAATCAGCGAGTGATTTAAAAAATGTGACTTTAGTAAGGAACAGTGTAGCTCCCTGAAGATGATCTTAGGATCGCAACATGTTGGAGCAATTTTAAGTGTTTTAATGTAAAAAAAATTATGTATGTGCATTAGTTGGTGTGCTAATTAAATGAATCTACGAAGACAGTAGTTCACTTTTATACCCCTGGTGTATACAATACAAAGACATTTCCACACGTCTGTGAGAAGTGACAATATTTCGCAGTCGTCACCGACATTTGTGTTTCGGTGAAGTTTGTCAACCTACAGGAGGAATGCACGACCTACGTGTGACATCACTTAGCCATCTACATTTTCTGAGCTAACAATTTGTTTACCCCTGGATTTATTAATGTTGCGGTGACTCAGAAACGGTTGCATGCAGAAGGGCAATTTTGTGGGCCCTTATACAAGATACTTGATTTGACCCTGTATGATAAAGAAACATAATTGCCACGATTATGTTTTATGTGCCCCTCCTCACCTCTGTGGTTCGTGCGAGAAATATAGCTTAATAATGCTAGATGGAGGGTGACTGCTGCCGCTGCTGTTACGGTATTAATCATAACCACATGGTGCAAAGAAGTTTACAGTTCTGTTTACCTGTTGTCAGTTATCTGCTTAAAGAAAATATAAACGATATTTCGGAATATCCATTTTACCATATTTTATGCAGATGAAAAAGAATGTGAGTTCCAACGGACAGTGCACCAACCATTCTCCTAAACGTCGGATTATATATTTATCTGAACCATAAACGTATTCAGAGAACAATTCGTTCACATTAATGGCTGATTATTGTCCCTAGTATACAGAATCTGGATCTTAAAAGTGTAGTATTTTCAGGGGTCCTTAAAATTATATTCCAGCTATTCTACAGATGATGGACGTGTAATCCTGTTGTTACCGTATTACACAGAATACGGATAGTTAAAATTATTGGTACGTAATATCGTATTTTAAAACAAATTTGATGATAAATTTGTCCTATCCGCTAAATCTAAGGACAGCGATATCGTATTTAACAAAGTGAATTGCTTATGCTATGTGATACTCTGTCTTATAATTATATGTAACATATAGTCAGAGGTGCTCAAATATTCCAGAATTCTAGGAGCCACCTGAAAATTCTAGGCACCAGGAAGCTGACATGAAGGAAGTTTACTCTTAATACTGTGGATCCAAAAATATTAGGCGACACCGTTCAAAATTTAGTCGCCATAGCGACCCGAATCCTGGGATTTTCTGCATCCCTACAAATGATTATAGTAACTTACGTATTCAGCGGAGTATGCTCAAGTAATTATGCAAACCGTTGCTGTGGCTGCGAGGTGACACTTTGTTAAACAAAGCATTTGCACTTACTTTTCAGTAGGCTGACTGGCGGAAAGGGGGGGGGGGTGTCTGTAAACTTTCAAAGTAGCCCTATATCCTTGTCTCAAAACACAGTCTTGTTACCTTATTCTTAAACTTTAAGGACTGGCGATTAATCTAAGTCGCATATAAGTTTTCCTACCTAATATGTCCATTATAAAGACCAAACTGTTAACGCCGTGTAGGAAAAATCGTTGTTGGTTACGTAAAAAACAAGCAACAGTTTTACACACTATGGTGTTAAATGCAGAGCTGTTTATTCTTGCAGCAGGTGGTACATGTCTTTACCAATCGGCTTTAAGAATGTAACAACGTATATGACAACGGTGGGTGTTAAGGGAAGGGAATTTAGAGAAACTGTAGGTGATAATATCATTACATATAACATTCCATGTTAATTATACAGCATTCATTCATTTATTTCGTAGCGTGTCTTGCGACAGGTCTATACCTTCTTCCAAAGCGAGTTCTCCATTGATGGCGATCTAGTGCTTCCTCCCTGCAGCATTATTAAGAATAAATTCAGGGTAGGTGTACTTATGTGTATTTCGGGTTGGTCGTCCTTGAAGCAAAAGTTTAGGAAACGACAATAATATGAAGCTATTTATAACAGTATTTGGAGAACTGTAAATTACTTGATCAGTAGTTTTATTATTTGCTGACCTCACTTGCGGATTAAGGTCGTGCTATTTAGATAATTTTTCTGCTTCTCTAATTAAATAAAACAGTTACTGACAACCAGGCCCTTAGCCAGAGCTGGGTACAGCGCCTTCCAGTGCGGGTGCTTCTATATGCATACGTTTATATACGTACATAGTCCTGATGTTATATTTTACATATATGTATTTATATATACATATAAATTATGTAAACATTAATGTAAAAAGCACCTTTGTCAGGACCACACAATCAACACTTTTAGTTATATATTCGCCCTGTAACGTTGCACAGAAATTAATACATTTACACACATTTTTGAAATTGAAATGCGTCCAACCACGTTGGTTCAACAATGGCCACACCTGGATGTGGTAGGGTGTCGCGTTCTCTTTAGCGGGATGATCGGCAGGTTTGTCTTTGATACTTTTTAAATTTTTCGTGGGTGCACCAAGACTTGTATTGGGCGCATTTCACCCACTTGCGATCCGCTGGCTACGGGCCTGCTGTCAACGATTTTGCTCTTAGCTGTCACCTTCATATCGCTAGTGTTTCAGCGACCCGGAAAATCCCGGCCATCCGAAAGCTCGGCAGTTTCCTATAACAAAGAGTGCTTACGTTAAGTCACTTTTTTTTTTTGCCACTCACAGCTCTAGTGTAATTTTTCTTTCGCTTGCTGCGGTCTGGAGAAATGAGATGGAATGTAAACCAGAGGAGGAATGTAAGATTTTGAAGAGGTTTGGACGTAGTGGTTGAAAATATGTGTATTGTGTGTGTGTGTGTGTGTGTGTGTGGTGTGTGTGTGTGTGTGTGTGTGTGTGTGACTGTGAAGGAGACAGCACTCAGTTTTCTAATTACGGGCAACAAATCTTTACAGCGACACCTGTCACAAGCCGGTCTTTGCTGAGAACGCGACTCTAAAATTGGATTTCTCTCCCTACTTTTTTTGTCGTTGTGTACAATCACATCTTTCTTTTTCTCTTTTCCTCACTTCTATGAAAACGGTTCTACCATCCCTATTCTCGTAATTCTGTACTTTTCATCAACAAGCAGCTGCAAGTAAGAATTTTCAATACGCTAACTTTAACTGCCGAAGTAGCCATTCTCAAGTCCGCTATAAAGGTAACTGGATTGAACATCTTACAAGACTCTCCTCTTTGTGTTTTTGCGATTTTATTGTCTGCGAGTGAATACACGGCACAGCTCAGCTGCATTCCATTCCTGCAGCTCACAGTTGTCTCATTCAGTGTAATAGCATCAGCTCTGTTCAGTTTAATCCATCAAGCTCTCTGGCTTATCTTCACGAAATCAATGATGTATAACATTTTTCCTCCATTCCTATTTATATTTGTCTTATTTAGTTGCTCTTATAAAAACAAGCTGTTTCTACGTCGATCTGTTTTTTTTAATCGCTGTTATTTTGATAACTTCGTATGACATTTTTTGAAAACAGAGAACTCCTTCCTAAGGTCAGTGCAGTACCCAGTGCATTAAATATTTTGCAGTCCTCTTTGTGCTGGTATGTACATTATCATTATCATCATCACTGGTTGGATTGTTTGTGCTGTTGTTCCTTTTAAATTTGGTGTAAAAATAAAAATTAATTAGAAGTCGTGCTCCAAACAAAACTCCCTTCTAATCGTGTTCAAACTCACTAACAGTAGCTCTCTCTGATACACGCTACTATAACTGAAATACATCACAGTTTAATTCCTGTAAGTTTACGTTGTGACGTCCCCCCCCCCCACTCCTCTCGCCACCACTTTTTACTTTATTTTATTTATAACATTTGGTAAATCGGTTGTACTAGAACATTTTTGCAATGACGGTGTACAGATGTAATTACAGTCGTTGCGTTGCCCAGTTTCTGATTACATGTCTAATTTTTATATGCCATTTATCCAGATCGTCAGCCCTGATCTGCTCGCAGAAAGCTTCTTATGTGTGTATGTTTAATGTAATTTGCGAACTTCATGTGGTTCATCCCTTTGCGCTTTGTATGTAAAGTTGCTAATAAATAACCATCCATCAAAACTGTTTACAAGTTTCAAGGTTTATTAAAACATAACATATGGGCATACCGTACATGACATGGAACTGACGTCTCATTTTTCACACTCTGTTAAAGAATATATTTTATACATTTTTCTCTGTGTGTAATTGTAACAGCCTGAAGATGGTTTGATCTAATCCCAAAATAGAGCTGAGGTTGTGTTGTAACAATACAGAGTTGTAACCTTAACAGTTGACCAACTTAATGCACAAGTTCTTGTTGTATAAAAAGTTTGTAATATTCCTCTACATGTTTCGAGCACTATTGTGCTCATCATCAGGATGTCAAATTGTATTATACAACATCTGGTATCGTCACATTCTGTAGGTGGCTGTCCGGCGCGGACGGCCACCTACAGAGGGTGATGATACCAGACGCTGTATAATACAATTTGACCTCCTGATGATGAGCACAACAGTGCTCGAAACATGTAGAGGAATATAACAAACTTATTATAAAACAAGAATTTGTGCGTTAAGATGGTCAGTTGCTAAGGTTATACTGAGATGCACGGTCAGCAAAGCATAAAAAAATACAGAGTTTTGTTTAACAGCAATTTGTTAGTAAGTTGCTACCTGTGCGTTGTGAGGTACACAAATGCAGTCACATCAAATTTTGCGCCAAGGATCCGTAATGCGAAACCTGAAACGTTAGAATACGGTGTTATTAATGACTGAAAATAACATTTTATCAATATTAAGTCACCGCTAATAAACAAAGTTCTTGGCAGTAATAAAAAATGAAGCAGTATTTTAACTTTTCCATGATAATATCCTGCCGACCAGAGGTGACAACTGGGACACATTCTGTCCACTTGTCCGTTAATACACCTCAGCATCTCACTAGTCTCGGGTTCCACAAGTTGCAAGCTTAGTTTGTATGTGCTTTTTTTTATTTAATGTATCTCGTCACGTTATTTTAGATTCTGACAGCCCATTTCCCTTGTTATACAGTGACAGCCCAGCCACACGCGTCACACATGCCAAGTCGCATGTCACTTACACGTTGTGTCACTGTAACTAGACACGCATGGGAAAAATATCGATACAACAGCAACTGGGGGGTGGGAAGGCGTCAGCTATATTCAAAACTAAGGCCAGACCAAAACGTTACATCGGAAATAGCGTTGACACAGGGCATTTTTCTCCCCCCCCCCCTTCCCCCACGCAAGAAACTCTGGATTTTAAAACTAGATTTTCAAGCTGTTGCGAGCAAGCTAATATTTTGATTGAAAGGAGTGTGCCGACGTATGTCCTACTATATGTAGTGGAAGCTAAAATCCCTACCATCTACCTCCAGCAGGGAGGAACAGAATTATATGCATAATAATTTAGAAAGTTACTTACGTGTATCAGCAAAGTTCTGTGGGTCATAACAATTAAGTTGTAGGTTATTACAGTGTTAAATGCAGATCATTTATCCAAATATAGCATCATTATTTTTCAACAAAGTTCTCAAGCATGTTATGCGTTTGTCCCATCTCGGTACGAGTTTAAGTACTCCGGTTGCAGCAGAAATCACGCCCGTGCTCGCACAATTATTTAAGAACAGCCGTTTTTCTTTCTAAGTACTGTGGAATCGGCGGTCACGAACTATGAATCTTCGCCTATCCAAAATCGGTTTCTCCACTCATGCTGCCTCCAGATCCATCCTTGATGTGTTAAGGACTGATCCCAAAACATGTTCTTTACATTCGGGTTGACGTAATATGTAAAAACTTGCATATGTATGCTGAAGAAATGAGAAGATAGACTGTACTTGAGGATGTGACAAGGAGTGGAGGTGTCGGGGTCTTGACAAACATTACGCTGCTGTCGCCAGAAGCAGCTTCAATATTTCAATACAAAAAAAGTGTGGCAGTGCTGACGTCAGCTATGTAATAACATCTGCTTTGGTAGCTTTAGATTCCTGTGACCTTGCATCGTGAGCAAAGTGTGAAGAGAGAGGAAACCAACAAGATGCAACAATCAGATGTTTATTATCAACTTCTGTCTCAACAGATGGGCATAATGATGCCCGAAACATGTTGAGACAGAAGTTGATAATATACATCTGATTGTTACATCTTGTCGGTTTTCTCTCTCTTCACAATCTGCTTTGGTATTTTTCTGCAGCAGTCACCAACGTACCGAAAATTAAATATACCGCAGATTTTAATTTATCGCTAGTCAGTAGGTGTTTTTCGTCGTAAAGGAAAAAACATGCCTGTTGACATGTTAACAAAGCTTGTCTGTGCTGCTGAAATGAAAGCAGAATAGAATGAAGGTGCATGTACTGTACCTTTCTATAGTAGAAGCACTTGTTTGGTTGAATTGAGGTAATGTGCCTGTGTTTGTTGTTGATAATAACTGAAATTCGCAATGTTTTTTCCGGATGTACGTTTCGTGATTTTTTTTTTTTTAATTTCGGTCGAGTGGGAGGAAATTTTATTTCAATCTCAGATCTGGCAAATCGTTGTCCATAATTCCGTTACAACCTTATCTTAGGCACTTCAAGAAATAGCTTCGTAATAATAAAATATTTGCAGTTACGAGGGGGTGCTGATAAGTCTTTAGCCCTAGTTACTTCTCGATGTCGTAGGAGGGAATCGATAGTGTCGCTGGAAAGAGGGGTCTGTTCGTGTGCCAAATTGGAAATCTTTTCTTGTTACAGAGGCTAAAAGGAAGCATGTCAGGCGACGCGCGTGATATCAACAACATGGAGACGCGAGCTGTCATCAAGTCTTTTTTTTTTTTTGCGAGGCAATGCGCCGAAGGAAATTCACGCCATTCTGCGGAAACATAAGGGGAACATGCACCGTCGTTTGCCACCGTCAAAAACTGAGTGGCCCGGTTTAAACGTGGTGATTTTTACACTTGTGATGCGCCTCGTCCTGGACGACCCAAAACAGAGACCATCCCGGAGATTATTGATCAAATTCGCGAGCTAATCTTGGAAGACCGCCGGAATTCGGCTAAATCATTATCTCACCTGAGCGGGTTGGGTCCATCATTCATGAAGATTTGGACATGCGAAAGCTCTCCGCGAAGTGGGTTCCGAAATGCCCGAACGCGGATCAAAAACGTCAACGGTGCCAGTCGTCTGAGCAACGTTTGGAATTTTTTCGGCGCGATCCAGATGATTGCTTGTCGCGATTGGTGACCATGGACGAAACCTGGTTATATTACTACGACTCGGAGACAAAGAAACAATTAATGGAGTGGCGGCAGTATTACTCATCTCTGCCGATGCAATTAAAGGGTATTTTGAAGGAAAAATGCCGCGGGAAGTTCACCAAGGGGGTCTCGTTCTTGCACGACAATGCCCCTTCTCACCGGGCACTTGCAACCTAGAAGAAACTGACCTACCTGGGCTTTCAGTGTCTTGATCACCCACCCTATTCTCCGGATCTGGCCCCGTCGGACTACCACCTGTTCCCATGGACTGAAAAAACAATTGCAATGTCGCCATTTTTCGTCCGACGCAGAGGTCATTTTTGCCGCGGAGACCTGGTTGGAAGGACAACCTTCTGATTTTTTTTGAGTGGCTTACAGAAGTTAGAGCAAAGGGCTAAGAAGTTTATTGAGCTTCTTGGGGAGTTTTTTGAATAAATCCCGAGTTTGGTCGCTGTAGCTTGTTTCCTTCCTGGTCGGGCTAAGGACTTATCAACACCACTCGTACAGACGCATCGGCATTTTTATTGCCTGATTCCGTGAATTTTGTAGAGCCTCGCCTAATATTTGACACAAACCAACCTTACCACGATTTTTTCCCCATAGTTGTGTAAATTATGAATCTCTCTTCCATATGTTCCTACTGATTTGATTTTAAAATGAGTTACTTTCTCCTTAAATATTCACGGCAGATATAATAAACGAGCTTGGAATATTCATACTGTGCAGAGGTGTTTATCATTTTGTGCGTATTTCTAAAGGGCCTTAGAAAATGTGACAATTACAATTACGACAACTAGGAAAAGATAACGGTTATACAAGAGCAGGAGAGAAGAGTAAACCCTTTCAATTATGGTGAACTGTGAGTTGCGAACATATGGGAAACTTTGTAATTAAAGAACATTATAAAAAAAAGGAACGATGCTTGAAAAATCTATTCAAACATAATTCAACACATAAATCTTGATTTTCTTGTGGTAAGTCACTAATTTCGTTTCATATAAATCTTGTTCAATGTTAGCTTTCTTTTTTATCATTCGTCCTTCATAGTCACTTGTCTGTTACCTTTATTACACGGGTCCCACCAATGCTTTCGCGGCTCGCTTGCCTGTATACTCCACTCCATAAATCACTCTGCAGTGTCAACTGGCGATTATCATTTACCGATACAAATGTGGCAATAATTCGCGATCACAGTAGTATAGCATCTTCCGAAATCCCATTCAAAGCGTCTACTCATGGTAAGTGATGAAGGGTAGTGGAAATTATCAGAAGTACAGACGTTGTGGGTAAAAATGCTGTCTAATCTTTCACAGAATTTTCGACGTGAAAAAAAATATTCAAAATACGTATGGATAGACCACACACATATATATAAAAAAAAGAAACTGATTGTAATTTCATGGGGAAAATCTGATAATTACCATTTATAGCTATGATTTCTACGGATAAACCTTAAACGGATGGAGGTTTTTACGTTACAATTTTTGAGAGATATTACGAAATCACAGTTCTACTGAATATGAAAGCTGTTACGTTGTAACTTCTTGAACGACGGCGTGTAGAATTAGCCGTATTTAGTATCCAGATGTAAATGTGTGTCTGCAAAACTGGAGGTTATTCAACCGAACGAAACAAGTAATTTTATTCATAACGGCACTGTTTTCGGCAGTCACTACCTTGGGTTCCTAATATTAAATACAAAGAGCGATTGTTACAGTAGGACAGAATGAGGACAGAATTTCAACTATTACACACACATGTTTATTTATTTATTGTAATTTGAAGGAAGACCTCGGAAGTCAAAGACGAGCTAACTGTATCCCGTCAATATAACAGATAAAATATGAGAAATTGCACACAAGGTTTCTTCATTTAAAACTGAGAGGAAGCTTTTCCTGACCTCCTAAATAAGCGAGCAATTTATGCATATTGATGAAGATGACTTTTGCTGGAAAAATATTTACTATGTTACGGCAATATAATTGCTTTACATGTGAGGACTGTGTATTTGATTATTCTGTATTGTGGGGCATGTTTTGGGTCATCACTGTCAACAGTTATTGTTTAAAGCTATTGTACTGCTCTCATAATCGATATTTGACCTTAATCCTAAATGAAATGAAGTACTTAAAAAAACTCACCCTGCAGCTGCCATTTGGAAACCTGTTCCTACTGCAAAGATTATGGAGACGTGGCTAATGATGTGTTACGAATTGACGAGGGACGGACATAAGCATTTGTAGTCTTTTTACGGTATACATAAATCATTCGGTCAAAGGAATCTGAACGCTTTGATGCTGAATACGTTTCTCAAATTTTCCCACATTCGTAGTGAAGAAGCTTCTTCGAAGACCTCCGTTAACAACAACAACAACAACAACAAAAACAACAACAGATATGACGACGACGGCGACACCAGGGGTTGCAAGACTTTTTGCACGGTATACCAAAGAATCTGGACCTAGGAGGGACGAGGCAACGGGGGAATGGAGGAGATTGCATAACGAGGAGCTAAATGATTTGTATTCCTCACCCAATATTGTGCGGGTGATAAAATCGAGAAGAATGAGATGGGCTGGACATGTGGCGCGTATGGATGAGGAGAGGGGGGTGTATAGGGTCTTGCTGGGGAAACCGGAGGAAGGAGACCACTGGGGAGACCTAGGCGTAGATGGGTGGATAATATTAGGATGGATCTCCAGGAGGTGGGATGTGGGTAGATGGGCTGGATTGGGCTGGCCCAGGATAGAGATAGGTGGCGGACGCTTGT
>Ga0131853_10014440_pt1 | contig 14479 bp, 9 predicted proteins | sample TergutLab28metaG_FD_92764 | JGI IMG/M metagenome (GOLD analysis project Ga0131853, IMG submission 92764) | Labiotermes labralis P1 segment gut microbial communities from Petit-Saut dam, French Guiana - Lab288 P1 (version 2) (version 2) | ecosystem: Host-associated > Arthropoda: Insects >... | reverse complement strand
TTAACTTCAGTAGCGCATCCTCTAACATGGCTATCACCTATGATCAGCACTTTGTGCGCACTTTTTAATACCTTTTTCTTTTTCCACGTGATTAATTTAGGTTTCTTTACATAGTTCACTGATTGTTTTTTCCCGTTCACACTATTTGTCACTACTAGTAGATCATCTTCATAGGTAACGTTATTGTTAAGTAGACTATAGCGATTTGAGGTTAAGTCTGGTGGGTACGAAATCTCTTGTTTATTGTACTTACTCCTGTTGTGCTTCAATGTTGCTACTCTTGACCAAGAGATATTTGTTTCCAATTGATTCATTTTTAAATCCTCAAGGCTTTCGATCTTTGATAGAATTAGCTGAATAATATGAGGCTCAGTATGTACACACCGTGTATCGTAATATACATCATTTGTTATGTTTATGCAAACAGCGTCGTCAAACGCAAAGACAGAAGAACCAACATCAGCAACACCTCTACTTGACGCAAGCAGTTGCAGCCTGGGTTGTTTTACTCCACAGATCATCTTTTGCTACGCCATTATCAAACCATCAGTAATGCCAATATAAAATACATTTAACACAGGATGTAACATAGCGAGCATGATGGGGGATAGAATGAAGGAGGCTGGAAGAAGATGCTTAATCCATGACGCTGAAGATCAAACATTATTTAAGATACAATTTGCCTCTTTCTTCTCTCCTTTTCCCATGTCCCTCACAAAGTACTACCGATAGAAGAAAATCAGAACGGTCAGAAAAACTTGGAAGTCAGGCTTACGCGGCCAGCAAGTTTAGCATTCCTTGTTGATTTGAATAACCATTTCACGACTTCAGAGACCCAGTATTAAAGAAGAGAAAAAAATGCATTCATAGGAGAAAACTCAGTGCAATGATTATGCAGCTGTGACTGATTTTTTCAGAACAGTTCTTTCCGTTTTGAAAATTAGGACATTTCGTTGTGGATATAAATAGCACAGATATGCTCTATGACAATTACAATATTACTATTGTTAACTAAAGGTCGTGGTGGTAGTGAATGAATTGTGAATTCGAAAGTCTTGGTAAAAAAATGTGTCCCCTACGTTACCATGATCATTCTTTGTTCTATTGTGAAATATTGCGTGTTTATTATAACTGAATAATATCGTTCAATCACATTTTATGGCCACGGAACTGACCTAGTTATAATTTATTTTTTTCTTCGTTTCCCCTCCCTTCACGATTCAGGGGGCGCCGCGTGAGCACGTTGGCAAACACATTTAAAAGGCCGGGGTTTTCTGGTGAACGAGTTTATCCGGTTCGAAGGTTGGCGACGTTCTATTCTCGGCGTTTCGGTCGGCAACACGTTTCGCCATGTAATATAATCGTTGTGTTGTATGCATCAAAGTTGTGAGTGCAATGTGTGATCCAGATTGACGAACCGGATCGTGCCGACTGATTTTCATTTAAAACCCGGTCCTGGCTGTATCTGTAAATCTTGTTTTTCAGGACACTCGTGTTTTTAAATGAACACATTTTGCCAATATTTTATTTTTCTGGGTAAGTTAAGAAACATGAACCTAAGTTACGAAATATATTGTGCAGCCCATTGCGTATTTAATACTTTTTTTAAAATATATCTGAAAAATAAGATACTCGCAACACCCAAATTCAAATAATTTAAACTTGTTCTTGTAACCTTTTTCAGATGGCTTTATCACGGAAGAGAAGTGAAGTTTGGTATCATTTTGTGGAGATAACAAATGCACCAAACAAGGCTTCGTGTAATCATTGCCAGAAATCAATCAGTGTCGTGGGTGGTTCCACAGGAAATCTGACCCGGCATTTAAAAACCAAACATCCTACTATACCCAGAACTTCATATTCTGGTGTAAATACCACATGCTCTAGCATTAGGTTAGCAGATGAAGACACATTCAAGGTAAGTTAACGTCACCCACCCTCCCCCCCGCCATCCAACGTTCTTCTGTACCCACACCACCTCTCATAGATACAGATGTGTCCAATATTGTGCCATCTGCACTAAAAATAGTGACATAACAAGTGGGAATATGTAGAGTTCACTGCAATGCAGGGTAAGATGAGCAATTATACAGAAAACCAATGAGCTTAACACACAACTTATACTTTTAACCAGAAGCTTTTTCAGTGTTTGATATGCCAGTATTCCAAAAAGTTTTGAACACTATGATAAACTTGCGATATCAAGTTTCAGTAAGTTGTTCATATGAGAAATAGCATTATTCTGCATGAAAAGAAAAAGTTTCATTAGTTTGTACTGTGTTGTCAGTTTAGGAATTGGCAGTAACCCCCCCTCCCCCCCACCTTCAAGCCTTTTATAAAAGGTATCTTTAAAACACTCCCCCTCAGAAATTCCCACTACAGCTGAGAAAATTCATTTTTCCAACCCTGTAACTACTGTTCTCCATTCCTTGTCACTGTATGATACCTGTAAAAATTTTACAAATATTTTGGAAAGGAATTATTAGCGTGTTACAGCAAATGTAAATTTCTGTGAGAACACTTTGAACTTTCTTTCAGGAGCAGAGTACAAACAATCTACATGAAGGGGAAAATATAAATCTTACAAGAGAGAGTAACAAAGCAGTCAAATGCGAAGGAAGAAACCAGCTTCTGGCAATAGCTTGTGACCATCATAGTAATGATGAAATTGATGTTCTGGGAAAATGTTGGGCACAGGAGTTTAAAAAACTTAGAACAGATCAACAAATATTTGCAAGGAAAGCAATTAATGATATTCTTTTTGAAGGTCGTTTAGGAACCTTACACAGGGAATCTGTGAGAATTAATGAGCCCATTTTTGAACAGTATAGTGAAACATCTGCAAACCAAGTTGATGAAGATCAGTGAAGCACCACACCTGAAATAACATCTTCAAGCATGTGACAATTCTAGAAATGTAAAAATATTTGAAGAAAATTTTTGTGATTTGGGGACAATAATACATTACTACTCTATATCAGTCATTCATTTCTAAGTTTTTTACTTACTTCCTTCATTTTTCTGTTGTGAAGCAAAGCATGTGTAACTTGCGCCCCTGTCAGTGCGATACCAAATGAATACAATATGATGTGAGTAGTGTTATGTTGGTAAGTAGAGAGACTGCACTGTCTTGGTCATCTCAGTGATCCTGCGTAACATTGACCAATTTACCTACTATTGTGATTGAAGAAATATATAGGAAGTGCTGTTTCTTTAAATAAATTCTTTGTTTCCTGAAATATTTTGGTTACATTTTGTATTTTTCAAAGTACAATTACCCTGTCGCTACTTAGAATGCTTGGTGACAGTCTTACCTCAACATGCCAGAAACAGCACAGCAGGTAAAGTGACTACGCTACAGGTGAAACACTGTGGAATTGCCCTGTTCCCAGCACAGCAAAGAAACTTTTTGCTTCTCCAATATGTCCAGACTACTTCCACATGAGGCCCATCCACCCTCCTATTCAGTGGGTACTGGGGGGGTGCATTCCCTGACAGTGAAATGGCTGGACTATGAAGCTGACTACTTACCTCCATTTAGTGCCAAACTTGGCAGGGGCCAGGATAGTAGCTTGAAAATAAGCCATTACTCTTTCTAACAACTCAAGTTCATTTACCTGTCTTACATGGAACTTACATAATCTCCAACATCAAAACAGCATGCAGAAATGTAGTAGTAAATGCAAGGGTGTTAACTAAAACACAGGCCTTTGCTGGAAGCATCAGCAGAAGCCACAGGACTACTACAGTTCACATTATTTTTTTATTTAAAAGAAATTTACTGAACCAGGTATAATACACATTAATCTTACTGTCCATAAATAGGAATTTTTAAATATCCCAGTAGGACTGTGGTGTAGTGACCATATTTAAATTTGGAGGAACAGGGGATGTGGAAAGGTTCTACTGGTCTTGCAACTTGTTTTTTTTACTCCACTGGGCATAATTGTGTTTGTATCCAAAAAGTGTGGTGTTCAGCTGATCACATTGTTCATTCACATGTGCCATCACACAATGTATTACATGACCCATAAAGGTTATGACTATACTGCACTACTGACACAATTACCCCCATTCACCATACTTACAGAGGTCACCTAATTAAATGAGTAAGTGATCAAACTGTAGAACATTCTTGTGCCTGAAGTGAATGGATGGTTACTATGTCTGAACAGGAGTGAAGGAAAACCATCACAGCACACTGGACAGGATTCCAGTAAACAACCAGACACACAGACAAAATGAAGCAGTTCTTAAACTAAGTACTGTAAATGATTTGTAGATTTTATTTTCATAATTTCATTGTGAACCTTACTGTTCTCAGTACAGTGACTACAGGCTGCACAACCAGTTTGATTACTGACAGGGACTGACCCAAAACTAGGTCTTGTGCCATACCCGGTCTCCTGTCCCATGTGTGTTGTGGGAGGGTAGGAGGCCATACAATAATGGTAAAGCTGATGACTCACATACCTAATGCCAAGGTTGAGTGCATGGTACTCTACCTACATGCCTCCATACATCTTCATGTTATGATGCTTAATTAAGCAAAGGGAGAACTCTCCTTTACTGTTACTGCAAGCCACGATTACTTTTAAGGAAATGATATTATATGGTAATTCCCATTTTCCGAATCACATGTATAATAATCTTGAACGTTAAATAAATCAATAGACCTTTCTTCCTGATACCGGCATTTAACATAACAGCTGAAATTACCACAGTTCATGGGTTGTACACATTGCTTTTAATACAGTCTGCCTATAGTAATACATCATCTTTACACACAACTTATGGTCAAGTCATTGAAGTTCTTGTCCCAGCAGAGACAGCTGGAAAAGGACAGAAAAGAAGTTTTTAAGTGTTAACGGTAAAAGCATTTGATCGAACTTCTCATACATGGAAACCGACATAATCTATGTGTATAAATATTCATATTTTAACATTTCTAGGTCAAGTGTATATTTATAACTGTAAAATGAAAAATTATTATTCCATGCCTGTAGTGTATTAAGTTCTCCAAATACTGGCTATGAAAATTATTGTCTTTAGGATCTGATGCCATGCAGTCTGGAAGCTCATTACAACTGTTCTGGAGGAACCAACTGTATCTCCTGGGTAATAGGTCATCAGATCACACAGTGGCATATCCTATAGGACAGTGATTAGCATTCCCATCTACATTCCAGTAACTCATAATCTAGTATTAAGCAATGTCTCCCCATTGATACCAGACAAGTGTAGACCATGACCTTACATATATATAAATATTGCTAAACAAAATACGATGCTCACCTGTTTAAGGAACTGTTTTGCATTATTTAATGTTGAAGCACCATAGATCACCCTCTTGTTGGTTGGTCCACCAGCTTTTCCCTACATATGACAGAGAGTGTGCAATAAGCAGAGAAATGATTTAGTCTGTATATCAAAGTAAGGAGTACAGTTATGCAAGAGGTAAAACCTGCAGGATTTTGCATTTGTCCAAGAACAGCCTATTATATACTTACTAATATTTTATGCCATATTTTTATAAGTGTAAACTAATCTCAATAAAGCTTGCTGAAATAACTTCCAGAGATATGAGAGACAGCCAATCTAAAGACCAGAGAATGAATTTGGTAACTGCAGTTCAGTTCCTGGCAGACACAGTATGATTTTCACAACCACATCCAAACTGGCTCTATGAACCTCCAGCCGACTGTCAAAATGGTTCCAGTTCTTTCCCTGGACATAAAGCAGCTGCACTGTGAAGGTGACACCTTACCTCCACCTAGTGTCATGGTTAACATACAGTTGCCAAGAACCTTAACGTAATGATTTACACAACCCTATCTCACAGTCCAGAACTGCAACATTACATTCTGGACAAAACTTGATTTATATCTCATGTTAAAAGATGGCTGGACTACAAGGATTGTGGGTCTCAAGATGTTAACAATGCAAGGAGAAAAATCTCCACTTCCTGTAACTTGTCACAGGACGCTGCTTAACCCTTTAATGCTTAAAGACATCACAAACAGTATGTTGAAGTTTGCAGGAGCTTTGTTCACTCATATTCGATAAACTGCTGTGGCTTGCTAAGCTGCAGGACCCTTGAAGGTCAGGGTTTCTTTATGGTGCCAGAATGTACCCCTTCCAACTCCTAAACCCCTCCACAAACCCCGATTCATAAGCTGACACAAGGTAACTGTGCATTTTGTCCCAGCTGACTAATATGGTGTAGACTCTGATAGCTTTAATTATATCGTGCACTGGGGTTCACTATGGGTTGAAATATCAACACTGGCCTACGAAGCAAACCTTCTATGTTGACCAGAAAGGTTGTCAGTGGCACACTGTAGCCATATATATCCATAAAAATTGACGTTTACAGCTACGGGAGGGCTCACAGATATGCCTCTTGTAGTGCTGGGGTAATCTGTAGGGGTTGTGGTGTAGTAACATGCAACACACAGCCATCAATCTAGTAACGTCTTGGGCACCCTCACGGCAGTCACATCATAGCTTTAGATCTGTTTTACTGTCACTGTAGAAGACGTTCATATCTCACTGGTATTATGTTTCTGCAACTGTGCCCACTCACACATAGTAGTCTAAACGCGGCAGACGATTGTGGGTCTCAAGCAATGGCCAGGGGGGAGGGGGAATAAAACTTGAGGAGGAAGCCATCAGTGATATTCTGGTTGCTGACACTGACTCAGAATCAGGTGCTGAGGATAGCGATATTGAAGACTATTTTGAGGAAGAGGAAGAAGAATAGGAACAACAACAGCAGCAACAAGCTTCAGCAGAAGTCACCATAACAAACACTGGCCACCAAAATCATCAAACCAACTGTGCTGCCGTCTGTGTTCTTCTCGCGGCCAAAGAAAGGGCACAGTGTATAAGTGCGCCAGAAGTGACGAGGGCCTGTGCGTGGTGCTCTCTTTCATGGAATTATCACACAAAAGTAAATTTGTAAATCACTCCATTATGAATAGTGTGTGTTGTGATCCAAGGCGCCACAGACCTTCTGCAGCAGCCAGAATTATGTGAGTAATGAACTATTTACACCACATTATATATAATGCATGCGATTCACAGGCCTAAATTTATTACAAAAATAGGCAAACATTTTTCCCTGGCTTAACCAATTCATAAGCAGAGTGCAAAATTTTATTTGCATTAAATTTGAAGGAAAAGTCTATGAGATATGTTTTTTCTAAGAGTAAGCAATAAAACTTAATATCCCAAGCAAAAAATCTCAGCAGGCTACATTGCTTGGAGGGATTTAATTCCAGCGTTAAAGGGTTAATAAGGCATAGCAGTAAGTTTACCTTACATTTTAAAGGAACTTTCATATAGTTGTTCCAAAAATAATGCCAAAGAAACTATTTATTTCACCTGCACTGCTGTTTGTGGCCAAAAGCAGTCAGTATGCACTACAGCCCATATCTCAGCATTTGTAAAAGTTCTCATTTTGTCAAAGAAGTGATGTCATTAAAATGAACACATGCATGCATGTACATGTACACACACACACACCATCTTACAATCTTACAAACCTTTGATCTCTTTTAAGAAGGGAAGCAAGTGGACTTATTTAAAAAAAAAAAAAATTAATTTAATTTAAAAAAAAGAAAGAAAGAAAAGAGGTAAAGTGACCGCAGCACTAGAAGGGGGTGGCTGGTCAGCAGCATGCCCCAGCCGCACTTTACCCCCAGGAAAGACCCAGTACCCATATTACAAGAGGCTGGGTGGGCCCCAGGGCCGGTCTGGATGGGCGGAAAATCTCATCCCCACCGGGATTTGATCCCGGACCATCCAGCCTGTAGTAACTCGCTATACCGACTGAGCTATCCGGCCCACACTTAATAAACATACCTTAGTATAATCAACAAGATTTTGATATTCGATGTAGTTGCCACCGCCAACCATAAATACAATAGCTTCTTGGAACGGAGTGCGGTTTCGGGGAATCTGAGAACTGTCTGTTGCTCGCAGCTGTTTGGGATCAAAATAACGATAGTCCTCTGTTTCTTGTGAAGTTTTCATTTCCATCAGTTCATCTACAATTCTTGTTACTGGTAAATTCTGTGAGGGGGAAAAGGGGCAATATTAATGTTACATCTACCAATACAGTAACAGACCACACACACAAGCATACTAGCTATCTACAATTAATTCCCATTTAAGGATACTGTGGGAAGTAAATAAGTGATTCAAGGCAGTATGGTTCAATTCTGTCAATGGTGAGGATTCTTCTTGCTGCCATTTCTAGGATGACTGTGGAATAACATCATCTAGTATTGGTTTTAAGAATAAGTGGAGCTATACATCACTCCTATGTATTTCTCCATGGCATTCTTCAGTTGCTTACTTGAGTACAGACAACTTTACCTTTGAGAATTGCGCTCTTCTGGGTTGTTATAGAGCAAGTAGTGGTAATTTCTTACTGACATTTTGGGACAACTTATCGGCACAATACCTGAGAAGGGCGCAGTTCTAATCTACTTCATAGTGGAAGCCTGAAATCATGCAGCTTTACCCTTTGCAGCTGGGGAACAATGAAACTGAACAGTAAATGTGGAAAAATAAATGTATGAACTGAAGCACTAAAGATACTGATTCTACATAACTAAAATGGAACGTTAAATAATGAAACATTAACAGGGGATTACACTGACATTTGTAAAACATTTCATTGTTTCCTGGGCTGGATAGTCTGGGGATGAAATCCCACTGGGTGGTGAGATTTTCTGCACCTGTTCAGACCAGCCCTGGGGCCAACCTAGTCTCCTATACAATGTGTACCAGGTCATTCTTGGGTGTAAAGCAGCTGGGATGTGGTGCTCACAACAAATCCCATCTAGCACTGAGGTAAAAGAAAGTGTAAAGCTATACCTCTACTCCCTGTCTGGGCCCTCGTGGCCTGGTCTAGGGCATAATTTACCTTTTCATTGTTTATTTATTAAGGCATCCTTCTGGACTGCTTTTGTAATGCCAAAGAACCAATTTGCTCCTCTGAAGTTTCATGAAGAAGCAATTTTATATAGGACCCCTACTGTTTCACAAAATATGCTGTACTCACATGCCTTTTGACCACCAAGTTCTTTACCCCCTCCATGACAAAGGATGAGCCCTGAGAAACCAGCTTTGAGAACATTCCTACTGTCTTGGTTCCACCTCCAACATACTGGCTTGGTGTTGTGGCCATCTTGGTATACGCTCTGAAAGTTTTTGTCATTTTACTAAATTATGCATTTGTAGTTGCTGGTGTAAGATAAGACTGAGTCCCTTTGTAATGTGGCTGCTAATGGACAGGATACTGTGCCAAACCCAGATGATGAATGAATACAGAACGCTGGTGGAATGATAATTATCATTCGCTGAAGTACAGTCCTTGGAGAAAAATTTGTCTCACTGCTACTTGGTGCACTATACATCCCACATTGCCTGTCCAAGCACAGAACCTGCATTACCACTGTGACAAGCCAGTAACTGTCTGAGCTAAGGCATTGCTATGTCAGAATCATTAAATTTATTTCACTTGACAGAAAGACATAAAATGCATACTTCCCTATTTTCAATCATTTCATACAAGTACCAAATATCATCCTGCATTCTGTGGAAGAACAAAGACTGAAAGCTTAAAAATAAAATATTTCAGAAAAGTAAAGGAAATGCATAAAATTACATAAAGACAGAGTATGTAGTTCGTATCACTTACCAAGCACTGTGGCATTAAATCACGGAAATTTAAATAGACATACAGACAGAACAAGTAGAAAACAAATTAGTACAACATTTCAGTTACAGATGCTCACAGAAAAAGACTAGTTGATAGATGGAGAAATGGAAGGCTAATGCTTAAAATTAATCTTATGGGAAAAATTGCACTGTCAATTTGATTCGCTTTCATAAATGATGATGTACTTGAGTACATGATATTAAGGTGTGACAGTTATGACTGTAATTTCAAGATATTCTCACAGACTTTAGAACTATCGCAGTGTTGTGTTTACTATCAGTGCAGTACAATATGCGTATCACTGGCAGGCAGTATGAATTCCCACACTCAGGAGGTATGTCTGTGGTGAAAACAGTGAAATTCAAATTTACTTAAAGTTGTCATTTTCATTCACTTCAAATTAATTAGGTTTTTACTGTGGTACATTTCCAGATGCAGCAAAAGGCTGAGCTGCTGCTCTTAACTTTGCATATACCAGACACCTTATTCATATCACCTTTTACTGACTAACTTGTGCACCACTTTTTGTTTACAAAATGTGGTGCACAAGTTCGTCAATAAAAGGTGATATGAGCTTTTTTTTAAATTTTATTCCCCCCCCCCCTCCATTTTGTGGACCGTACATTGTGATATACTTGAGTAATAAAGACCAACATGATGCACTTTTCTTTCTTAATTTACTTCAATAATCTGTCCTCTACATGTTTCAAATAGAGTGACTATTCATCATCAGGAGGCAGTTACTGTATGTGCAGTATATGGTATTTACCATGCTGAAAATATATTTGAACTGTGTAAAATTACTGATATATACATTGTCACTAAGTATAAAAGTTTGTTTGGTATGTAAAATTTCAGATTATATTAAAAGATATTTTGGAAAATAAAAGTATTTCAGAAAATGCAATAGGGTCTTACATTATAGTAAAATGTTGTACATACCATCTGCGTTGACTGGCTGCTAACAAGATCAGAGTGGAAATGGTTTTGGGTTGTGTTGATGTTGGAGTTTGATCAGTTAGTCTGGTGGGAAATGACGTATTGTGTAGGTCATGGATCAGCTGGTGTATGGGATTGTGTTCACCTGCGTGTTGTTCTGGAATGAGCTGTTTGTGATGGTAGTATGATTGCATGTATAGGTGTTCAAATGGTATTAGTAGTGTGGTTTTATTGATATGTTTGAATAAAGTCACGGTGTTGTTGACAGGACCGCATTCATGCTTGTTCTTTAAGATGTATAATGCATATGCATATGCTGATTGAGAATCATTGTGTTTCAAGTAGCTGGTATGTTCTTGATATCTCTGTTTAAACACTATGACAATGCAACTTAGTCATAGACAAACACAAAATAAAATACCGAGTCCAAAAGCAACCTTCACCCCTAACAATAAAACACAACTAAAATTACGTAACCTAACACCCTGATTCAACCCATAATTAAAAATATGAAAGCCCCAACATACAAAATAGTAAAACATCTAGTTAGAATATTAAACAAACACCTCACACTTAACGATCATTACAATGTTGCCAATCTACAAACCTAGCTATCGATTCAGCAAACCTAAAAATAAGTGAAAACCACAAATTGATAACGTACGACATAAAATACCTCTATATTAATATCCCCATACAAGAAACACAACCCATTACAAAATCAATGCTTTTGAAGAACAATGACACAAGAATAATGCAACAAATAATCACCCTGATGAGACTAGTTCTCTCACAGAACTATTTCCCTTTCCAAAACAAGATATATCAACCAGATAAAGGCGTATCCATGGGATCACCAATCTCAAGCACATCAGCTGAAATTTCCTACAACATTTTGAAGATATACATAAAACACAACTTCTTGACATGAAAAATATAATATTCTACACACATTATGTAGATGACACTTTAATTATCTGTGACACTAAAAGAATACTCCCCAACCTTATCAATACATACATAAACAAAATACACACAGACACAAAGCTCAACCTCACACAAGAAAATAATGCATGTATAAGCTTCCTTGATGTATTCATAATTCGAAAGCTGTCCAAACCTGAAATTTATATATCCTGCAAAATGACTACTATCAATACAACCACCAATTTCTTTTCAAATCACCCCACAGAACGCAAAGTTGCCGCATTCAGATATCACGCTACCAGAATGCATTCACTCCCAGTAATACCAGAAAGAAAACAAAAAGAATGGACATTAATACAACTAATCACACAAAATAACAACTTCCCAAAAAAATTCTACAAAAACTAAACTTTCAAATACAACATAAACAAATCCACCACGCTCAAATTAATGAAAGAAACAAAAACAAAACCTGGACAACATTCACATATTACAGGCCATTAATAAGAAAGATCACCAACTTATTCAAGCACACAAATGTGGGAATACCTTTTAAGGAGCACCAACACTTTACAACACTCACAAAAACCCAAAACAGTCAACAATACACAAGAACAGGACATGAGTATAATCTTTAAACTTACATGTAACACATGCAAAATGTCATACATCAGACAGACAAGCCTTAAACAGAGATATCACGAATATATCAGGTACATAAAACACAATGAGCTTCAATCAGTATAACCATTACACATCTTAAACAACAAGCATGAATATGATCCTATCAACAACACCAAGACCTTACTCAAACATATCAATAAAACCACACTATTAATAACATTTGAACAACCCTACATCCCATCATACTACCATCACAAACAGCTCATTCCAGAACAACACACAGGCCAACATAGTCTCATACATCAGCTGATCCATGATCTACACAATACACCACTTTCCATCAGACTAATTGATCAATACTCCAACATCAACACAACCTAAAACCATTTCCACTCTGATCTTGTTAGCAGCCAATCAACACAGATGGTATGTACAACATTTTACTATAATGTAAGACCCTATTGCATTTTCTGAAATACTTTTATTTTCCAAAATATCTTTTAATATAATCTGAAACTTTACATACCAAACAATGTTTTTACTTTTAGTGACACTGTATATATCAGTAATTTTACACATTTCTAATATATTTTCAGCATGGTAAATACCATATGCTGCATATACAGTAACTGCCTCCTGATGATGAATAGTCACTCTATTTGAAACATGTAGAGGACAGATTATTGAAATAAATTAAGAAAGAAAAGTGTGTCTTGTTAGTCTGTATTACGCAAGTGATATGAGCTGTTGATTGATGAAACACCTAAATGGACATGGGACTTAAGAGATGTAATAAAAAGACTGGTGAAAATATGAAAAGAATCATTTCAAAAGCTGTACAACAGTTCACGTTGAAAATCTCAGAGCACAGTACTAGTTGTTACAATACAAATGCCTAACTAATTACAGCACAGGCCCAGATAGTGTAGTCAGTATAGTGACTTGCTACAGGTTGGACATTCCAGGGATTCAGTCCTTGTGGGAGTGAAATTTTCCTCATCCATCCAGACTGGCCCCGGGGTCCACCCAGCCCCTGTAAAATGGGTAACCGAGTCTCTTTCCCAGGTGTAGAGCTGCCAGGGAGTGGCACTGACCACCCACCACCATCTAGCACAAAGGTTAAAGAAAGAATGGAGCTATACCTCCATTCCCCCTCTGGGTCTTTATGGTCTATTCTAGGGTGAACTTCACTTACTTAATAATTACAGCAAACACAGAGATGTCTTAAAACTGTCCATACACATTTATTAATTCCATACTTACTTCCACCTCTTGATATATGACAGCGGTTGAAGGTCACAACCGGCATTCTGCAAAGCTGTTGCATATCGGTCAAACTCTTCCTACAACCATACAACATATAATCTTAGTATTAACTAGAAAGTTGTGAGTGACAAGTCTTAACTTTCTCATTCAACAATCCTGGGAAACGAGAAGTACAGTTAGTGTCTGTCACCTGCCTTAGTTTAAAAGCCCAAGGCCTCTGATCTTAATAACTGATACTGCTGTTAAATTAAAGACATGGCCCATACCTTTGACATGGAATGTGAGCATATATAGTAGATTAAAAACAGTCTCATCTTGTCTTCTGGGTTACCAGCATCTGAATCTGTAAGCAGGTCCATGATGTTGCGATCCAGTGTTGTAGGTTTACTCATCACCTTCTCCTCAAATTCAAAAAGTGTGTCCAATCGACGAGATTTGATATGATTCAAGATTGCTATAAAAAACACATGATATAAATGAGATACAGTAATATCTAGGAAGATTAATGCCTTGTGTGATGTGGGCCAATTAGTCTGTTAGCATAGTGCCAATGATCTGGGAGGAACTTGTTGCCTTCATCTACAGGATCAAAGGTGGAGATCTTAAGTTCCTCTAAATGTCTGCACTCATCTATTGGTCTACACAACATTGCATCCCAGAACACAGTAATTTCTAGATATGGAGTAGTCAGCAATCATTTTCTTACTGCAAACAGATATTAATTAACCTTCTCTCAATGAAGATTATCACTGGTTGGAGTCCTGAGTATAACTGACAAGATAGCAATAACTTCTAGGTGAATAATCATTCACATGCTTATCAGCTTCTGGAGAACAACTTAATATCAGACCCTCCCTCCCCTGCATTACATTATACGAGGTCTGTTAGAAAAGTATCCGACCGTATTTTTTTATGCGAACACCTGATGGATTATAATCTAGCGCGCTTGCATGAGCCGACCTTGAACCTTAGTGCGCATGCGTGAATTTT
>Ga0131853_10014438_pt1 | contig 14480 bp, 19 predicted proteins | sample TergutLab28metaG_FD_92764 | JGI IMG/M metagenome (GOLD analysis project Ga0131853, IMG submission 92764) | Labiotermes labralis P1 segment gut microbial communities from Petit-Saut dam, French Guiana - Lab288 P1 (version 2) (version 2) | ecosystem: Host-associated > Arthropoda: Insects >... | reverse complement strand
GCTTCGAGGTGATTTTGGTTGAACCAATAATCATAGATTGCGGCAACGGTGGGGATGACGATGGCCGAACCGCGTCCGCCCTCACCGATGGCGATGACGGCGATTTCGGGATTATCATATGGTGCGAAAGAGATGAACAGACCATTTGACGTGAGCGTGTTACGGCCATTGATGACGCGATAAACTTCGCTGGTGCCGGTTTTGCCGGCCACGCGAACAGGCAGATTGCTGAAGTAACGCTGAACCAGCGTGCCGGGATGGTTTGCGCTGTCACGCATAATATCATGCAGGAGTTCGTAATGGCGACGCTCGATGCCCGAACGACTGAGGACTTCGGGGTTATTGACACGAATAAGCTCATTAGTGCCAGGGCGACGCACCGCATGAATGAAACTGGCAGAACGACGCTCGCCGAAATTGGCGATGGTTGCCGTGTGCGCAGCCAACTGGATTGGCGTAAACAAATTACCTTGACCAATGGCGGTGAGCAGATTGAGGCCTTCATAGAAAGTTTGGCCACGGCTAGCACGGAACTCGGGGGAATCCATAACACCGAGGGCTTCGGGCAGCTCCACGCCGGTGGGAACGCCGAGCCCTTGCGCCATGCGATAGGCATTGATTTGGGCGTAACGCAGCTGGCGACCCATGTGATAATAGAAAAAGTTGCAGCTGTCTACCATGGCGCGGCGCACATTAACCGGGTTACCACGGTGCAGATTCACCTGCGGGCAGCGGAACGTGGTGCCACCGAAGTGATATACCCCTGTGCAGCGAATGGACCATTGGGGGGTGATGATACCCTCCTGCAGGGCAGCCAGGGACATGCTAGCCTTGATAGTGGAGCCGGGTTCGTAGGCACCCATTAAGGCGCGATTGAGCAGGGGAGTACGGGGGTCGGCATGTAGGTCGGCAAAATTAACGGCATACTCGGTGATGTCGAAGCTGGGATAGCTGACGGAGGCGAGAACCTCAAACGTGCGCGTGCACATGACCACCACTGCACCACCCACAGCGACACCCGGATGGCGTCTTGCAGGGTTGGCGTGCATGCTACGAGGGAAAAATTCCTCAATCATCGCTTGCAGACCGGAATCAATGGTGGTGACGACCGTGTTGCCCGGCTGGGGCGGGGTAGTGATTTCCTGCGTGGTTTGGCCGGTGTTGTGGTTGACGGTAATCGTCATTACGCCTTCTTGGCCACGTAAATCGGGCTGGGCGGCGCGCTCGATGCCGAATGCACCGTAGTCATCGGTGAGGCGATAGGGCCGCTCACTGTCGCGGTGGCGAGCGTGGTCGACAGCGTTAATGCCGGTGACACGGCCAAGTATATGCGGCGCCAACATGCCGCTGAGGTGCTGGCGCGCGGGCACGGTTTGTGTGCGCACACCGGGGAATGTCTGATGGTTTTCGAGCACATGTGACACGATTTCGCTGCTGACATCATGGGCGAAAATATAGGGCACACCAAGACGATATTCCATACGCCACATATTGTATTGAACAGAAGCGACTTGACGGGCGAACTCGAGCTCAAAGTCATGTAAATCAAAGCGCGCAATGAGGGCGACGAAGACATCTTGTGCGGTGGCCCAATCATTCATGTGCAAAAATGCACGGTCTTTCATGGCAGCAATATCGTCTTCGCGGTATTCTTCAAACTGTGGGTTGCCGTTTTCATCCAAATAGATCGGAAGCATGTCAAGCCATTGCGCGTCGTGCTGGGCAAACAAGGCAATGAGTTCGACCAAAAGCGCGTTGCGGATGGCCTGCTGCGGACGATAAGCTGCGTTCTCGTTTTCGCGCGAGGGGAAAAACGGGGCTTCGAACACCAGCGCAGTGGACGTTTCGTTATAGACCAAAGGAATGCCGTGGCGGTCTAGAATGACACCGCGAGCGGCGGGAATGGGCGCGGTGGAAGTGACCACTTGACCGACATTAACATAATAATCACCACGCACAATTTGCTGCACAAACAACTGCGCAATAAAGCCCGAAAGCATGATGACTATCAGGCCAATGATGACAAAAGTGCGTAGGCGGAGTTTTTGGAGGTTCATGGGCTTCACTCGTTCCTTAACAATAACAATAAAAAATAATGCAGAAAGGGGGGCAGGGGCGTGCGTGATACGCTTGCGTGGCATCGGCGAGTGAGTGCGCGTATTACGCATCGTTTTAGGCGGCGCGTAGTACGCGGCGCAGCCCATATCGCCACGCCATAAAAATCCCGGGCGGCGTAATCGCCGCCCCTACAGGTTGTACGCAGCCACGACGAAAGCGAAAGAGACAAGTCGGGTCGCTCCGCGAGCCTTCCTCACCCTCCCCGAGGTCGGGAGCTCCTTCCCGAGGAAGGAGCCATGGGGATTAAAGATAGGCGGGAGCGTGAAGACTACTCCTCGCCAACAATGCGCTGCCGGCGGCGTGAGGTGCGGCGCACAATAACGCTGACGAGGGTGAACATCAATGGAGCGAGCAGGAGGGTATAGCCCAGGGAGGGCAATGTTTCGCGCAGCAGCAGCGGCGTGGTTTGCGCAAATGACATGCCCGGCAGGATGAGGGTATCGACAAACCAGCGCAGAAAGACGTAAACCGCTGTGACCGCAATGGGAATGAGCACTTTGGTGACTTTGTTGCGGTTGAAGAAATAGCGCACACCCATGGCGCACAAAAAAGCCGCGATAGCCAAATAAATTGCGTGGTAAGTGCCGTGTGGGGCTGCAATGTCCCACAGCACACCGGCAAAGGCGGCGGTGACAATGGCGGCCACGGCACGGTCATAGTAAGCAATAGCGGCAACCAGCACCAGCAAGGGGAGTGCACGCGCACCATAAACCACAGGCAGCCATGGCACAAACTGCGCCATAGCGGTGAGCAGCACCAGTGCGCCCAGCGCGGTGCGGCGGAGGATTCGGTTGCGTTTATCGAGGTTGTGTTTCATATGGGGGTTGGTGATGTGGGCAAAGGTGGAGCGATGCCGAATCTATCGGTTAGCGGTAAGAAATGAGTTTGCAGAAAAATCGGTCACGCTGCCATGTGATAGGATTGTTTTGAGTATAGCGTTGGATGTGTTGCAATTCTTCATCATCTTTTACGATGATATCGAAATAGGAACGTTGCCACAGAGAAAAACCGAGCTTGCGGGTGACGGCGGCTTTATAGCCTTGCACGATTTTGGGCACCATGCGCTTGCTTAGAGGTTCGGGCGGCGTAATCGCCGCCCCTACAGGTTGCGGCTTAGTTATAGCGGCGAGCAAATGCACATGGTTTGGCATGATAACATATTCAATCAGTTCAAACTGCAAATGGTTTGCGGTATTGATTAACTCAATTTGTGCGATTTGACCGCGTTCATTCAGTTGCATGATTCCGTTTTCGATTTTGCCAAACATGGGCTCGTTGTTTTTTACGCAAACAGTAAGGAAATAAATGCCCGAGCGGGAGTAATCGTAACCTTGCAAGCGCAGAGAATTGTGCCGAGTTCGTTCATTCATGCAGGCTCTCCTTCGCGCTGTGCCTGTAGGGGCGGCGATTACGCCGCCCAGGGTTCTAAATCATCACTGCTCGGTGAGCACGAAAACATCACGCAGGGTGGTGAAATCAAGGGCGGGTTCAATAATGGCGGTAAGGTGCAGATGCTGGTCGCCGGGCTGCATGCGCGCCACCGTGCCCACGATAAGATTACGCGGGAAAATGCCGCCCAAACCCGATGTGGCAATCAATCTGCCTGCGGCAATGGCTGTGGTGAGGTCAAGCTGAGCGATAGCGATATAACCCTGCATGGCAAGCTCCGGCGTGGCGCTGGCTACACCAATTTCGTTGGTGAGAGTTTCATACACCGCGATGTTCACGTGTGAATTAAGCACCGTATGCACCGTGGCGGTGGTGATGCCGACTTCGGCCACGACACCCACTAGATTCCGCCCGCGAATGACCGGCATGCCTGCACGAATGCCGGACAGGCTGCCGCGATTGAGCGTAAACGCAACCACTGCGCCCGCACTGTGCTCCACACCGATAACGGACGCAGGCTGGAATTGCCAATCGGTATGCTCGGCTTTGATTTCGAGCAACTCGGCATAACGCGCCGCACGGGCGAGGGCTTCGTGGTAATTTACCAACTGCTCACGCAGGGCATCGATTTCTTCCTCATGCTGTGCCACGAGATCCTGTAAATAAGACGCGGAGGCAAAAGGCGCCGACATATCTCGCGCGGTACTGGCCAACCAGGTTGCAGCCGTTTGCAGCGGCGAGGTAATCAATCCCACCGCCGAGCTGATTGGGCTGGATGTGCCACGCGCAAAAAACGGCAATAGCCCGCCAAGCAACAGCATGGCGAGCACAAGCGCAAGCGCGCGGGTAGCGGGGGATTTGAGGATGCGGTTCATGGGTACCTCTTGAATAGAACTGTGGGGGCGGCGATTACGCCGCCCGCAGTTGAAAAGTTAGGTGACAATGGGTTTGCCGTCTTTGTCGAGGAGGGGAGTAAGGCCGCTTATACCATTTACACCATGGACAAATAAATAATTCACTCCAGTTGTTGTATCACGCAAGATGTCACAAGAAGAATGAGGATTCAACCTTTGCTCCAACAATATACACTCGAAACGATTCATGTTGTGTCTCCTTTGGTGTTTCGGGCGGCGTAATCGCCGCCCCTACAGGTTGCAGGAATAAGGTGGTGAGTTAATGAAAACTAATCCACGTTGGTGCGGAACAGGTGGGCATATTCCAAGCACATGCCGGTGCCGTCTACGACGCAATCCAAGGGGTTTTCGGCAACGTTGACGGGAATTTTTGTTTCGTGCTGAATGAGCAGGTCGAGGCCACGCAGCAGGGCGCCGCCACCGGTGAGCATAATACCGTGGTCGATGATGTCTGCTGCAAGCTCAGGCGGAGTTTTTTCAAGCGTAGTGCGCACGGCATCGAGAATCTGCGTGACCGGATCCATGAGGGCTTCGCGGATCTCCTCAGCGGTGACTTCGATGGACTTGGGCAGGCCGTCCATGAGGTTGCGGCCTTTGATGTTCATGCTGCCCTCGCCTTCATAGGGGAATGCGCTGCCGATGGCAATCTTCACGTCCTCTGCGGTGCGCTCACCGATGAGGAGGTTATATTTCTTCTTAATATACCCAATGATGGCGCTGTCAAAACTGTCGCCCGCCACACGTGCAGAACGACAAGTGACGACATCGCCCAGCGAGATAACTGCAACTTCGCTGGTGCCACCGCCGATATCCACGACCATGGAGCCGGTGGCTTCACGCACAGGCAAACCTGCACCAATCGCTGCTGCCATTGGCTCTGTGACCAAATGCACATCTTTTGCGCCGGCACCTTTGGCGGCACCGATGACCGCGCGGCGCTCAACTTCTGTGACACCCGAGGGGATGCAGATGAGCACATTGGCACGGCTGAATGGCGAATTATTCATGGCGCGGCGAATGAATGCTTTGAGCATATCCGCGGCAATGTTGAAGTCGGCGATTACACCATCCTTGAGCGGACGCACAGCAACAATGCTGCCCGGCGAGCGGCCAATCATTTCCTTGGCCTGCTCGCCCACGGCCATCACGCGCGGCGGGTTGTGCTTTTGGTCAACCGCAACCACAGACGGCTCACGGATAACGATGCCTTTGCCTTTGACGAATACCAGAGTGTTGGCGGTGCCGAGGTCAACGCCGATGTCTTGAGTGAACAGTGCCATATCTACTTCTCTCCTTCTGTTTGTTGGCGCATAATCGTCGCCACATTATACCACATATCAGTATAACAGACAAGCCCGCCGTTGTCAAGGGGTTTGGCGGGCTGGGAAATATTTTTTGTTGCTTTGCTGACTCGGATCCCCCACCGCCGCTGCGGCGGGCTTTATGCTCCGCATCCCTCCCTCACCCGCTGCGTACCCACCCCACAAATGCAAGCATTTGTGGGGGCCCCGGGCGGGAGCTCCCTCTACCAGAGGGAGCCGAGGATTAAGGCGAAAACGACAGTGTTTATTATACAGCGGGCGGATTTGCATCCGCCCCTACGGTTGCGATTTCGGGATGGATATGGCGTTACTCTTCCTGCGCGGGATTAATACGCGGGTTGTTGGTGCGCCCCATCAGATAATCCACTGAAACATCAAAACAATCCGCAAGCGCCAGCAACACCTCGTAACTTGGCTTACGTATGCCTCGTTCATAGGTTTGGTATTGCTGCACGACAACGTTGAGTTGGCTCGCAATTTGATGCTGTGTAAGATTGCGTTGTTGACGTAAATAGCGTAAACGTTGTTGAATCATAATGCCTCCGAAAAAATTATTTTTATCTCTTGACATGAGAGAATGAGTATGTTATAATAAAATCAATTGATTGCAATCGATTGATTGCAAAGGAGAAATAATCATGCTAACAAACATGACCTCGAGCGAACTGACTGAATTTATAGACATCTGCATCACCGAGCAGCTAAATGATTGGCTGGCGGATTGCACGCCCGAAGACATTGCCGTAATGCTTTGCATGGCAAGGATGCGTAAACTATTGCCAAGCAGCACGATTACAGATTGTGCGTGATTTCACCGTTTGTTACGCAGAAAACTTTGCCCGCGCTGCCGTGAAGAGTGTGTGAAGGCTCGCAGCAGGTGAGAAAAACCTGCCAGCCATCGAGATAACGCAGCAGGTCGGCCTGGCGGCGGGCATCGAGTTCACTGAGCACATCGTCGAGCAGGGCAATGGGGATTTCACCTGTTGTGTCGCGCAGGACGGAGGCCTCGGCTAGTTTAAGCGCAAGGGCGGCACTGCGCTGCTGGCCCTGCGAGCCGTAATCACGCAGAGAACGGTCATTGAGGGTGAGCAGCAGGTCATCACGATGGGGACCGACGGTCGTCATTTGGCGGCGCAGGTCGGACTGGCGGGCGTGATGGTAGGCGGTGAGATAAGTGGATGTTAACGATTCGGGCGGATTGGCATCTGCCCCTACAGATCGCGATATACTAAGGCCTTGCAAGTGAATCTCAACGCCCAGCACTTCACGGCCGGCGGAGATGCCTGCGTAGAAATCTTGCGCGGCGGGAATGAGCTGGGTGAGATAATTCAGCCGCGCGGTGGTGATTTGTGCTGCGTGCTGCGCGAGAGTTTCTTCCCACGTAGCGAGCATGTCTGGGTCCGGATTGGGTTGGCGCAGCAGGGCATTGCGCTGGGCGAGGGCTTTGAGATACTTGGAAAGCCGCACGGCATAGGCCGGAGTGAGCATGCTGAGGGCGACATCAAGAAAGCGGCGCCGCTCGGCCGGGCCACCCTGAGCAAGCGCGAGCGTAGCAGGCGTGAAGGCCACCGCCGGAAACACGCCCAGCATGCGCCGCGGGGTTTCTTGCGCAAAGCCGTTGAGGGTGAGTTGGCGGCGTACCTTAATGTCTAACAAGGCGGTTTGCTCGCGTTCGTTGGAGATGAATTGGGTGGTGAGCGTTGTGCTCCGCACCCCTCCCCCCTGTCCTGCGGGACATGCCCCCTCTACCAGAGGGGGGCAGGGAGCTTGCTGAATCAATTCGCGGGTATCGGTGCTGCGAAACGAACGGCAGCCGGTGAACAACCACATGGACTCAAGCAGATTGGTTTTACCCTGCCCGTTTTCGCCAAAGATAACATTCACGCCCGGGCATGGCGAAAGCTCCCCCCGTGTGATGTTGCGGAAGGATTGGGCGGTGAAGTGGGTGATATGCATGGAACTATTATAGCACGTTTTGCGGGGGAGTGCAAGGGGAGATTGTGGAGCAAGAGAACCGCTGCGCTGAGCAGCTCCCCATCGCGCCTGCAGGTACACTTCCCCAAAACGTGTGTTTAATCGCTCCGCGAACCATCCTCACCCTCGCCGAGCTCGGGAGCTTCTTCCCGAGGAAGGAGCCATGGGGTCTTAGGATATGGCGCTAGTGTTTATTTGAGGTTCGGGCGGCGTAATCGCCGCCCCTACAGTCCGATAATATACCAAAGTTAAATCAATCCGCAACAGTAGGGGTGGCGATTACGCCGCCCGGGCTCTCACACTATTCGTAAGTGTGCACTGAAATCATTGAATAAAAAAAACGCAACTCTATCGCGGGAAATAAAAATTCACGCTTCCACAAAAGTGAGAGCGCGAATTGTCCGCAGCGACTCGCCGCTGGAGCTTCTAACCGGATTCGAACCGGTGACCTCATCCTTACCAAGGATGCGCTCTGCCACCTGAGCTATAGAAGCGGATTTTACGTACAACAGGTATTATAACACATTGTGTGGGGAATTGCAAGCATTTTTTTGAAAAAAAGTGCATAGGGTAAAGGATAAGGAGGATTTGCCCATGTTTGCTTGCCTGCAATTGCACCAAAGCCACACCAAACCTAAACGCAGACGACTGCCGCCGCAACTTGTGCGCACCGAAGTGCCCGGCGGTGCACCGTTTTTTCGGTTAATCACACTCGTACACCGAGGAGAAATAGACTGGCCTGCGGTGGAACATGCCGCCGGACGCATGCGCACGAAAATGCTGTTTCCTACCGGAATTGAACCGCCGGTGACAGAGCCTGCCATCGGCTTGCGTGCACAGCTTGACCCCGGTCTGCGTGCCTTTGCAGCGCGGCGGCTGCCACTGCTGCTGAGTCTGCGCATGGCTCAACAAGTGCTGCGCGGCTACAATCGCCCTGCACGCGAACGGAGCATTACCTTTGTGGACCCGCGCGGGCAACTATGCCGCCAGCTTGAGCCATTTGTACCCCTCGCGGGCAGCTTGCGCGTGTGCACGCCTGAGCCTGCGCATTACCGACAAACGGCGCAGCAGCTGCTTTCACGCTATGGCGTGGTGCTGGTGGTGAGTGGCTCGCCCGCATGCTTTGCGCAAAGTGATGTGGTGGTTGCCGAGGACTTGAGCCTATTCACCGGCCGCGAGCGAGGGCTAGTGTTTACGCCGGATCCATCGCCGTTGCCGGGCTGCCGCATCGTGCGCGGCCGCGAGCCTGCGCTGCCACCTGCCTATGAAGCGCTGCGACCAGAAGGGATTGATGTGCTTGATTTTGCAGCTGCATTGTTTGAACTTTGCGGCGTGAAGGAAATGGAGCGACTGCCCTTTGCGCACTATGGCTTTGACGGGGTGAGGCAGGGATATACGCTGATGGATTTGGCAGGATTGATGGATGAGGGGGCGCGGGTGCGGGTGTGAGGTGAGGTGCGGGAAAGAAATAGACAGCCATGTGACCGACAAAGCGAGGTTCACATGGCTGTTTTATCATGGTTATTGACCGGGGGAGGAAATTCAGCGGCGGTTTTTTGTGGAGGAGTAGTGGGGGTGCTCCTCCTAATGCTTATTATGCGCATTCAACACAATATAATTCTGCCGCACCTCTATCAATATGTAGATGTCGTGTAGCTTTTTTATTCGGTACCGTATGTTTGCATAGTTCCGGATAGCATTTGGTGGAATCCGAAGCGTTTATAAAAATCCTGTAACGATTCATCAAACATCACCGAAATCCAATAAATTTTATCAGCTTTTAATTTGGCGATTATTCGGTGCATCAATTCGGTGCCTATACCTTGTCCATGATACATGGGGTCAACCACTAAATCCTGTATGTATGCATCCGTAACGCCATTCGATACGGAATCCACGTACCCCACAAGTTTATCATCGTCATAACATGCGATATGAAAATACGATGCCATACGTGGGTCGTTGTAGCATTTTTCCATACCATTCCAACCGACACTCCGCCGTAAATCGGCAATCGCTTTTACCGGGGTCGGCATATTATTTTCGTAACATATCATTATTGTTCCTCCAAAAATATAAATTTTCTGCCACCAGTATACCACAGCCCGAACAAAAAAGCAAGGAGGAACACCATGCCCGCTGAAATAAAATTCCCACACGGCTTTTTAGAGCAGGTGAACAGCCTTGCCGAGGGCTTTGACGGGGTGGGGCAGGAGTATGCACTGATGGATTTGGCGGGATTGATGGAAATGCAACAGGTAGCAGGGGTTCGGTAGTTGAATAATCCGTTACGGTTGGGGGAAGATAGTGAAAACAACAAAGGAGTTTTCACGATGCCAAACAACAACAAATACAACCCCAACATCACCTGCAACGTGGGCGACTGCCGCTATAACCACAACTCGAGTTCGTGCTGCACACTCAACCAAATTTGCGTGAACTGCGAGCAAAAACACGTGACCAGCGAACACGGCACCTGCTGCCACTCGTTTGAGTGCAAACAATAAGTCGCTTTGCTGTGTTTTGTCCTAATTGACAGAAAAACCCACCTTTGAATTAGGGTGGGTTTTGTTATGTGACAGGCGAAAGTGCGAGAAGAAAGTCTGTAAATCGCTCCGCGAGCCTTCCTCAGGCCGCGCTGCGCGGCCAGCTCCTTCCTGAGGAAGGAGCCAAGGATTAAAGCGAAAGCGTTGATATGGTTCGGGCGGATTTGTATTAGCCCCCTACAGATTATGCAAGAATTTACTGGCTGCCTTGTGGCCTTTTAGGTGAATGACTTGCTTGGATAGCTCGATTTCTGCCAACCATGCCAGGATTTTGCGACGCTTTCGATGCTGCCAAGTCCAAATATAGACGAGGAATTCAAGATCAATTTTTTCGGGGCAGCCTTCAGTGAGGTCGGGGCGGGTTTGGCCGTAGTACTTCGCCCAGCGCTTGAACACACGCCATAGACACACAAAACGGTTGATGTCGATGAAAATCACAGTATCGGCTTGGGTGAGCCACTTGTTGCCATCAAACACCCATGCGGGCTGCGCAGTGGCAGCTGCAATGGCTTGTTCGCGCTCATCTTTTGGGGTGAGCACCCAGCCGGGTTGCCAGATGAATGTATCCACATGCATCACAGGCAGATTGAGGTGCTCGCCCAATTGGCGGGCGAGGGTGCTTTTGCCGGAACCGCTACTGCCCATGACTAGGATTCGGTTGCTGAGGTTCATGGTGTGCTCCTTTGTTTAGCGGGTGAAATAGAGAGGAAGAGTTGCAAATTGCTCCGCGAACCTTCCTCAGGCCGCGCTACGCGGCCAGCTCCTTCCCAAGGAAGGAGCCAAGGTTTGAGGCGAAACCAATAGCGTTTAATATAATACGGGTGGATTAGCATCCGTCTCTACAATCTGCAAAAATTTACGTACGGTTCGCCTGCCCTTAAGGTGAAACACCTGCTTGGGCGGCGGGATTTCGGCCAGCCATGTTAGGGTTTTGCCGCGTGCACGGCGAGGATAACCCCATATCCACGTAATCAGCCACCAAGTGATGCGCTCGTTACAGCCTTGGGTCATGCAGGGGCGCGACCGACCGTGGTACATCACACGCCGCTTGAATGCGCGATATAAGCAGGTGAAACGATTGAGGTCGAGCAGAATAACAGTATCGGCTCGGGCGAGGCGTTCGTCTAACCCCCATTTTTGATAGTTGCCCTCAATTACCCACTTAGGTTGTGCGGCGGCAATGAGGATTGCCTGTTCCAGCTCATCTTTCGGTGTTTCTACCCAGCCGGGTTGCCATGAAAGGGTATCCATGTGCACCACAGGCAGGTCAAGTCGCTCGCCCAGCTGGCGGGCGAGGGTGCTTTTGCCGGAACCACTGCTGCCCATAACTATGATGCGTTGGCCGAGGTTCATGGTGTGCTCCTCCATAATAAATACGGGTGGATTTGCATCCGCCCCTACAGATTGTGTGTGGACTATTCGGTACGGCCAACAAAGAACGGGCGGCGTAATCGCCGCCCCTACCATTGCATTATTGATTACACTTGCTTGAATGTTGCGCAAAACTCGCACTGTGTGGCAATGGCCACAGCGCATGCTACCGTTGCGCCAACCATGGGGTTGTTGCCCATGCCGATGAGTCCCATCATTTCCACGTGGGCAGGCACAGAGGACGAACCTGCAAATTGCGCATCGCCATGCACACGGCCAAGGCTGTCGGTAAAGCCATAGCTTGCGGGGCCTGCACCCATGTTGTCGGGATGCAGGGTGCGGCCGGTGCCGCCGCCGCTGGCCACGCTGAAGTAAGCCACACCATTTTCATTCGCCCACTTTTTATACGTACCCGCGACCAAGTGCTGGAAACGCGTGGGGTTGGTGCTGTTGCCGGTGATGCTCACATCTACACCTGCGTGCTGCATGATGGCCACACCTTCGAGCACGTCATTTGCGCCGTATACTTTCACCAGTGCGCGTTCGCCATCACTGTAGGCGGTTTCTTTGACGATGCTGAGTTTGTCATCTTCAAAACAGTAGTCGGTTTCCACATAGGTGAAGCCATTGATGCGGCTGATAATCATCGCAGCATCTTTGCCCAAGCCGTTGAGGATAACGCGCAGGGGTTCACTGCGCACTTTGTTGGCGGTTTTGGCAATGCCGATTGCGCCTTCTGCGGCGGCAAAACTTTCGTGGCCGGCGAGGAAGGCGAAACATTTCGTGTTTTCTTCCAGCAGCATGGCGGCCAGATTGCCGTGACCCAGACCCACTTTGCGTTGCTCGGCCACTGAACCGGGCACGGTGAAAGCTTGAATGCCTTTGCCGATAGCAGCAGCTGCTGGGGATGCATCTTTGATGCCTTCTTTGATGGCGATGGCCACGCCGAGGGTATATGCCCAGACGGCGTTTTCAAACGCGATGGGCTGCACGCCCAGCACGATATCACGCACATTGATGCCTTTGCTCAGGCACAGCTCGTTTGCGGCCTCAAGGCTTGCGATGCCGTATTCTTTGAGTGCCGCCTCGATTTTCTTAATGCGGCGATCTTTGCCTTCGAATGTCATGTTATTTGCCATGGATATTCTCCTTATTGATGATTTTGTATAGAGAACACGCCCTTACGCGTTCTACATCCGCTACAGCGGGATTAGTGCTCCGCACCCCTCCCTCACCCGCTGCGGCGGGAGCTCCCTCTACCAGAGGGAGCCAAGGCTTAAGAGGAAGCCATCAGCGTCTATTGTTCGCGGGGGTCAATGTATTTCGCAGCATCGGCAAAGCGGCCATAGCTGCCGGTGGCTTTTTTGAGCGATTCCGCGGGGTCTTTGCCAGCACGGATGTCATCCAAAAAGCTACCAAGTTTTATAAACTCATAGCCGGTGACTTGGTCGTCTTTGTCAAGCGCCATGCGGGTAACATAACCCTCGGCCATTTCCATGTAGCGCACGCCTTTATCGAGGGTGGAATACATGGTGCCGATTTGCGAGCGCAGGCCGCGGCCAAGGTCTTCAAGGCCAGCACCGATGGGCAGGCCGCCTTCGCTAAAGGCGCTTTGCGTGCGGCCATAGGCCATTTGCAGGAACAGTTCGCGTGCGGCAACGTTAATCGCATCACAAACGAGGTCTGTGTTCAACACTTCCAGCAGAGTTTTGCCCGGCAGAATTTCTGCGGCCATGGCGGCAGAGTGCGTCATGCCCGAGCAGCCGACGGTTTCGACCAAGGACTCTTGCACAATGCCATCTTTGATGTTAAGCGTGAGTTTGCAGCAGCCTTGCTGCGGCGCGCACCAGCCAACGCCGTGCGAAAGCCCCGAAATGTCTTTGATTTCGTAGGCGCGTACCCATTTGCCCTCCTCGGGGATAGGCGCCGGGCCGTGCTGGCGCCCTTGGGCGACTTTGCACATGTGTTCAACTTCGTGGGTGTAGTTCATGCGTGTTCTCCTTTATATTGAAAGTACAAATATTATTATAGCATAGGTTGGACAGAGATTGCAAGATAAAAATTTTTGTAAAATATATTTGACACATAGACGGTTATATGCTACAATATATCGCGGGAGGTGATTGAATGGGAAAGAATCTGCAGCTTAAATCTGCTCGCGCAGCCATGGATCTGTCGCAAAATGACCTAGCAGCGCTCGTGCAGGTGTCGCGCCAAACCATCAACGCAATTGAAATGGGGGACTATAACCCCACCATCCGCCTGTGCACGGCCATTTGTCGGGCGCTTGGCAAAACACTAGACGAACTTTTTTGGGAGGAAACAACATGAAGAAGACACAACTTGAACGTTTCGACGAGCGCGAACAGCTCATTCGCAAACAGGTGATCAACCGCGGCTTCTGTGTGCTAGTGTGCTTGCTGGCGGTTGACCACGTCCTCAAAGCCATTCCGGTGTATTGGGCGCTTGGGTCGTGGAACAACGTTGTTTATGTCGCGCTTGCGGCAACGGTTATTTTGATGGAATTTATTGTGCGCGGTGTTTATTTTGGGCATCGCGACACGCCCAAAACGCGCTTAGTTTTTATGCTGATTTTAACAGCCGTTATGGGACTTAATCTCTTCTTAAACGTTAGGTTGTTCGAATTTGCTGAACATGGACAACTGACGATGGACGGCGCTACATTCATTGCAATTTTGCTGTTAACACTCACCGGCGTTTGCGGCACCGTGCGCGCGGCATACGATCTGCGCAGGAGTAAACAAGCGATGGAATAGGAGACAATGATGAAGCAAAACATCGTGTTCGCGGTGCTGAGCGTGCTGCTGCGTGGCGCTGTTCGCATT
>Ga0131853_10014437_pt1 | contig 14480 bp, 5 predicted proteins | sample TergutLab28metaG_FD_92764 | JGI IMG/M metagenome (GOLD analysis project Ga0131853, IMG submission 92764) | Labiotermes labralis P1 segment gut microbial communities from Petit-Saut dam, French Guiana - Lab288 P1 (version 2) (version 2) | ecosystem: Host-associated > Arthropoda: Insects >... | reverse complement strand
TTACACTTATAGGACATTCCAGTCGGTATATACAGTCACGAAACTAACAACTTCCATCTACTGAAATTATAACAATTGTAAAAGTTTACAACATTTTATAGATTATATTTTATTACACCGTAACGACCACGTCAACATTTTAATCTACTGATTTTATTGGGTTTGTAAACTTAATGACTTTTATAACATTAGCAAAGTAGAAGGATAAGACCCCCTGAAGATGATACAGATGCATCGAAACACGTAGGACTACTTACGGTATATAGAATATTGTTAATATATATGTTGTGCATTTTTTGGTCTGGATATTAAACTATACAAGATGCACGGTACATATATCAAAGTAAGAAAATTACGCATTTAATCGCCAATTTTACCATCATCGACACCACGTCTATTTTACCAATTTTAACCACATTAACTACTATTTTTATAAAACCATACCTGTAGTGCAACATGATAAAAACATTGTAAACTTCAGATCTCAATTACGATAAAGCAATTTTTATGGATTCCCTTGCAAATGTAGTGCGTGATGACGACCTACTGTTTGGTCGAAACTTGTTGCACTAATAAAAAACATAGACGCTTTGTTGTATTGACTTTCATTGCAACACAACGGGCTGTTCAACCTTTTTAAAATTGTTGTACTATCCCTTGTGTCATACAGCTAGCTTAACATTACTTCGTTCTTCGATTTCTAGTATCCGACCGGTATGTGGAGTTCTAACTGCAGTTTTTTTATTATTATTTTAATAACACCCTGTTTCCCGGCATGTAGCGGCCTGCACGGATCTCAACGGTTAGGTGTTGTATCGTACGTCGTATACTGCCTCTGGCTGAACAGTTAGGTGTTGTCTGTTACACGTGTCGTATACTGCCTCTGGCTGAACGGTTAGGTTTTATCTTACACGTGTCGTATATTGCCTCTGGCTGAACGGTTAGGTGTTGTCTGTTACACGTGTCGTAAACTGCCTCTGGCTGAACGGTTAGGTGTTGTCTGTTACACGTGTCGTATACTGCCTCTGGCTGAACAGTTAGGTGTTGTCTGTTACACGTGTCGTATGCTGCCTCTAGCTGAACAGTTAGGTGTTGTCAGTTACACGTGTCGTATACTACTTCTAGCTCAGCGGCTATGTGTTGTCCTTTATTCAATCTGGTATCGGTAAGTCGGCAGGCCGGTGCTATATTTTATGTAGCATTTTACTGCCGATTGCTCAAAACGAAGGTGTTGTCCTGTGTGTACCAATCTTACTGTACATCATTTTTTTCACATTTCTACTATCAAACCACTAGATAAACCGTAAGGTTCTCCCTTTTTTTAGTACCATAAGGCCATTGTAACCATACTTTTTGTATAACCTGTACTATCATACTGTTGTAACATCATTTTTCTGACAGTGTTATCGTACTGCTAGCCCCAGTAGCATAATTTTGTCTTTTAGCAGCATCATATCACTAGCACAGAAAATCTGCTTTCAGGTTTTTATTTTCCTACCGCTGGCTCAAAATGTCAAACGTTTGTCCTGACTACATTATGAAACTGTGAGTCCAAAAAATACGTTGTCGTGCGATCTGCAGTTTCATATTGGTAGCCCACCATTCTGATGTCTTCTTTGTGATACACCACTAGTTCAACGAAACAGTTTTGTACTGTGTAGAATGTCGTACCGCTAACTCGAAAGGACAACTTTTGTCTTGTCGATAGTGCCGTTCCCCTGGCTGAAAGACTATGGGGTTGTTCTGGTTGTAATACCGTTTCACTAGCTCAAAAGTGCGATGTCTTCTTATCTGTAGCATCTTACTAGTAGCTCAACAACCGCTCTTGAACTGTCTTCATTTCCTTACCGCTAGATCAGCATGGAAATAAACCCCGCATTTTTTAAATTTACACTGCACGAAGGTCAGACACGAAAGTGTACTTGACGACTTCCATTGTAGGTTATTGGCCTGTATTTCTTGGGTACAACACTGTAGAGGCTTCGGGGGTTGCGAACTTCAACAACACCGTTCGTGTCCAGCATACGAACGCGAAACACTTAATGTTTGTGTGAGAATTACTGCTGCTACTACTGGCAACGTAGATAAGAACAGCAAGGTTGTAAATAGCTGATAGTCGCTGCTAAGTAACTGGCACTTCGTAGTAATCGGATCCGGGATTTGATTCTCAGTCTGGAGCCGACTATCCCGACCGATAAGGTTTAGTAATTTTTGTCAGTGACTCCACACAATTGCTGGTTCAGTACCTTCAAACTATGTAATAAAAATTTTTACGGCGATCACAGTGAATGATTTACGACAGTCGAACTGTTCGATGATATATAAACAGAGTAGATGAAAGAGTATCTTTCTGTAACGTAAGAATCAATTCAAAGGCAAAGACTTTACTTTATGCGTACGAAATTAATATTCAGTTTCTGGAAAGGGCAGGGAATTTCTTGCTTAGCTGAAAGATTGAGCTTCTCAAGAAGAATTCCGCTCCGTGGAGTCAGCTTTTTACCGAAAAGAGTGTTTCTGTGTAAAGCGAAGAAAGATTAGACGGTTCTTCCTGAAACACAGATAAAGGAAAGAAGAAATACATATACAGAGGATACTAAATAACACTTATTATTGTGGTTATGTTTTAAGATCCATACGGTCACATTTTTTGGTGTCATAGCCTGAAGAGTAAGCTGTGCTATCCCAGACAGTGCCTGCAAACCAAAAGCTCTTCTACTTTCAACCACGCTGGTGGGACCTTGTTAGGATTTCAATCCCGAGGATTGTTTGTTGCAGTAACTGACCGTGTTACCAGTACTGACCCGCACGCGGCACACTGTGTATTCAGTGAGCTCTGGAGCAGGAATGCAGTATTCAAACTGCATTCATAACTGAGAAGGATTTTAGCGAAGTTGAGGGGCTGCCTTCGTTACATTATGTGGGGTATAGTTTGGTGCGTAACACAACTGCACACGAATAATGTGAGCTGTCGGAAAATTTTCTTCGAGTGCAGCTCGTTTTGTGTAAATTCGTAACGCTTGTGATAAATGATATTATTTATTTAACGATCAAGAAATATTGGATCAAGTGAAGAAGGTCCTAGAAACTAAGAGAGGTGAATTAATAGAGATTTACAGCAAATTAAACTTTTAAAGCCTAGGATTTACTGTGTAAACCCCATGACTAAAACAATAAAAACTCTGAAATTTACCCTATTGTGCATTTATGACATACGAATGATTATCAGAATAAAACGAATTATTTTCATTAACAGCATTAAAATTTGTAATAAAACACGTTGCGTTTTCTGTGAGGAAGTGAGTGCCTAATTGTAGTTAGATGAGCATTGTCCTTTAAAATGTTAAAATATCATGTTTCGTGTGCGATTACTATTTTACATAATTATGCCTATTGTTTGCGCGAAACTTTGCGAAAATTTATCCTTTTTGTGAACAAAAGAACGCACGCCAGAATGTATGGTAAAAAAGTAATATATATTTAAAGGTAGAGGAGGTGACGTAACGTGGACAGGATATATGATTACGTGAAATTCTTAATACGTGCTCTTCGTTGTGATCAAATAGAAATGCAATAGGCAGTGTACATTGTAGGAATTAGGGCGATGAGAAGTGTTCACGAAATTTTTCATTGAAAATTCTGAAGGAAAAGAGACACATGTTAGTTTTAAGCTTAGATAGCAAGGCGTTACACAATGGAATTTTATTACATAAGGACTGAGATGTCGAATGGACTAATCTGGCATTGGATAGGAAGAAGTTGCAGTCTCTTGTGAACACCATACTATTATGACATTATTTTCATACTTTTTAAGCTTATGGTTCCGTGCATCATAATTCAATATTAATGAAAAGCCAACTAGATGCAACAGTATGCAGATATTTATTTATTGTAAAATCACCCTACATGTTTCGGGTGTCACCGCACCCATCATCAGGAGTACTAAAAACTGTAACCGCAGCCTCCGGTACAGGTCAGTGTATCGGTACAACTACTTCCCTCCATCGTGGACAGATCGGTACTCCCGATTTGGGAAGTATTAGCAGAGGTACACGTCAAACTAAATAAAGAGCGTATATTTAGATATCGATCGGATGACCTCAGAAGGCGAGGCACACATGCCCAACCTATGGCATAGCCTACTTTATATAAAATGCTGTACAAGCAGCATCGTTGGTATTTGAGATGTGACGACATGCCTTTACTGAGGTTTACCAACCCACTAATGTGAATTCGAACCAAACAAGAGACTGACCTGAAGGAAATATTTATTCTACTCTATTTCGAACTCTGTTTGTACGTACATTTTCAGGCTTGAAACTTTAATTTGTTGGTTTCTATGTAGGTCTAAACATTTTCTTCTTATATGCTATGAGTTTTCTGAAAACTGCTGAGTAAGAAAATGCTTGATCAACAGAATTCTGATGTGATTGCGGTAAACTAACACCTAGTGAACTGCTGGTGTACATTTTAAGTGGACTTTAATTGTAGCCGTTGGCAAGGACTGTCTAAGGGATTTCTGTTCAGAATTTCAAGGGTTGTATTTTGAAAATGAAACTGAAGCATATTTTTCTTAGATGTGTCAATACACATCTTTCATAAAATCGAAAAAAACGCTCATTTTTTAAAATAAAATTCGATCTACGGTGTTTGGAGTGGCGTCAAATGTCTGTAATTGTATTCAGGAGGTGTCTGATTTGGTTGCCGGTTGGACACAGATCATCCTGAGATCTTTCTTGTTTGTCTCAGTCCATGCAAGAAAATGTTTTATAGTACTTCGATTAGGCTACGATGGATTTCTTCCACATTCCTAGTATTTTGTAATTACATTATTATTTGCCTTTATTTAGTATTGAGTATTCATAGCCTCAATAAATAATCCATACAATTAAAATAAATTTTTCTAAAATGCTTCAATCTCCTAGGCAATATCTAGCCACAACCGCCTATTTTTATGCCTTCTTCGTTTTGAAGCGTCTCTTTAAGAAACATGTCAAGGTCTACCTACACTTACATTTAGAAATATTAATTGGATGGAATTTGAGAGAGGTTGGGTGGAGCTGCCATTAAGATGTACAAACAGCGCGCGAAGAAGGAGGTGAAGTCTAGAAATTCAAACCCAGAATAAACGGATCTGAGATACCATATGGGAATAAAACAGTGTTTCTCAACCTTTGTGAGACCGTGGCCCGGTAAATTCTTTTTTCATAAGACGAGGGCCCGGTCCCAACAGATTTACTCGTCAGTACCTTTCCAATTTTTTTAAGTTCATACATTAAACTAACATAAGTATTAATAATTAATTACGATATAATCATAAAGAGTATTAGTACAATTATGCGTACGGTGTGGCATGTTGACCCATATAAAATTACATTTAAATTAGTTATCAATTTCAGGAGAATCTCTCGCGGCCCGGTATAATTGATGCCAGGGCGCGGTACCGGGCCGCGTCCCGGCGGTTGAGAAACACTGGTATGAAGAAAGTTGGTAAATATACGTATCACTGTTATTTGAATAAAAAGAATTAGTTTTTCCCACTCACTGTGTTTATGTATTTCGTACGATCCCCATAGTAAACATTTCCTCACACAGCATTAGCGGTTTCATTTTTGCATGTGTAAGAGAGTGTATAATAGAGACAGAGTGGGTTGACTGTGAGTTAGGAATTGAATATTTAACATAATGTCTGCTTTCGTGTATTTGTGCACTTGTAGGTGTGAATGCGTAGTGTAGAGAGCGTTCCTTTATATATATATATATATATATATATATATATATATATATATATATGTATGTATGTATGTATTTACGTATGTGCAGTTGACATGGGACATTTCATGGACGTGAAACTTGAATACGAACATGCGAACAAATGGTGGCTCGACGCCAAGAAAGACTAAACGTCTGAGTGTCAGTTGCAAAACGACTTGGACTTGGATTTCATGCCAGCTGAAGAGGGTTGGTGGACCCTGATTTTCAGCTTGCAGCTACTGACTCAGTGGAGTTGAAATGAGCTCACGTGTGTTCACGATGCTGTGTAATATGCTGTTGAGTGACGCTGAATATTTAAACACAAAGTAAATATTGTATCTTGGGTAATGGAATCAAATCCTTCATTTGAGGTGGTTGTTATAATGATTGGTGGCAGAATTAATTCTTAAATCTGTGGTTATGCAGGAAGTGTGAACCGTCCGGTGGTTTTTTACTTTCTGACTGAAGCAGGAAATGTAGAGACTGGAACCCGCCTGTTTGTGTGCATGCATGAAAGAGAGTCTGTCTAAGTCTTTTAATTTGTATTTTTTTGTTGGGCCGAGCAGGTTGTGACGTAGCGACTGCGACGCAACAAACCTTTCGCAACATATTGTTTCTTTTGTTGTGGATCCCTCTTAGTTTTGAAAATATTGCTTGATAGCCTAACCTAGAACATATTTCGCGCAACAGAACTTAAAAGTGGAGGGCACATTTTTGTCGCTCCAAAACCACAGGAAATTCTAATCAAAGGCATCCAAGCGTAAGGTAGCTGAAGTGAATTCGTTTGCTTATTAATCACAGTTTCGGCCATGTATTTTGCTTACTCTAAAAGCCGTTTCGAAAGTGCAGGATTGTGCTTCAGCGGTAATTCAAAATTTAAATAATTTTATATTTTTTTCCTTAGAGAAATATTGTTACGTGTTTAGGCAGTCATTAACATTAAATTTCTGTTGATCAGCTGAATATCATTTGCATTGTCTTTGGGCTTCGCAGAGCACCGTTAAAGAGCTGCTGTCGACTGCGTTCTTGAGGTACCTGGCTCAAATCTTGGATGGTTTATCTGTTATTTTTAGTATATTGACGCTATTCCTCCAGTTTAATGAAGGTAAGATTCCTTGACGTAGGCATAACCGGCTCTTCCATATCCGCGCGCGCGCGCGCGCGCGCACACACACACACACACACACACACACACATACACATGCCCACGCGGGCGCGCGGAACGCTGAATGACTTGAAAACATCCTGTAAAGTAGGGACACGTGAAGAGTCGTATTCGGACCAGACTGTCCTTTCTGTACAGGTAAGGTCTTGGTGGGACTGAGAAAAATTGCAGCAAAGTCTGTGTCCCCGCGTTTCCTACGATATTAAAGTAACTGACATTTAAGCTCTTCTGTCTATGCTTTTTTCAAACCCAACACACAAGTCCACAGAAGACTCGGAATGGAGAGTAGGAAAGAGCAGTTAATTAAACTAAAAGCTGCTTAAATGTCAAAATATTCACACACAATTAAAAAAAACAGGAAAAAAACTTTTTTTAGATATATAAATTTCTGCTCGAGCTTTTACTTATTGCCCCTGTAGCTTTTTCAATTCAGAATGTACATTATAAAGTTAAAATTAGTAATTACTTTTTGGAGCTCATTTGTGTTGAGTTTTAAGTTATTTTTTAAACTTTCTTTACTTTAGTTGTAATAGCTCTGTCTATCAATTTTTTTTTCCAGAATTCCGGGCATGTCTTTTGATGTCTGCGGTCAATTTTCTAATGAAATCTGATGTTACTGTGATCATGAAATTGAAGAGGGACGATCTTTTGGTTGGCTTAAACATAGAATTTATTCTGACTTAAGAAAAATTACTAACGACAGATTCTTTGTTGTGTTAGATTCGAACTAAGGATACCGTCACTGTAAGGTCTGTGTGTTGGAACTCGGAACACTCTCATTCTAAATATTCTGTATTCGAACTCAGAACTCTGTCATTGTAAGTACTGTGTATTCGAACTAAGAACACCCTCACTGTAATTTGTGTATTCCAACTCGCAATACTGTGTATCCGAACTCAGAACTCCCTCACTGTAATCTGTGTATTCCAAATCGGAACTCTGTCACTCTAAGTACTGTGTGTTCGAACTAAGAACTCCCTTACTATAAGCGCTGTATCATACAAACCTCTGAAGCACGACACAGATGCTACATTTGTGGAGTTTTTTTCACAGTCTCTCTTATAATCGCTGTTTTCTGTGAGATTAATTAGAAACACACAACTACACAGTTCTGCAAAATGATACGCTTGTTATTTTCAAGGAAGTAGCAGATAATGGCGTATATATTATGTTGTATTTGGGGTTTAAACATAACAGTATTACGTGGATTGAAATATCTCAAATGTTCAGTGTTAAAAGTGTTGATGAAATCAGAGAGCGTTGTCAGTATCGTGACTAGTCTACGGGTTGGACGATCCAAAGTTTGAATCCAGGCAGAGATTTTTCTTTTTTCCAAAATGTCTAAATGGGCTCTGGGGTCAACTCATCCTGCTCTTCAAGGGGCACGCGGGCATTTCCTGGGGTACAGCGGCCGGGATATGAAGTGGACTACACACCTGCATTTAGTGCTGACGTTAAGCTCGGGTGTTGCTGTATTTCTACTCCCACCTACAAGCTTTCGTGGCGTTGAGAGGGACAGTTTGACCTTTACATTTTTACATTTTAATATTTTTATACATGAAGCTGTGGATTTACTAGACACGGCTGTTTATTTTAGGACAGTGACTTACATTTTTTGGTTCATTTTGTTGACTGGAACAAATTAAACTAGCGATAACCCTGTAGGAACTTTGGAGGTACGTAGTTTTACTCGCAGCTAGGTTATGCGCTACGCTGATTCCAGTTGAATGACTCGTCTTTCGCCATTTCAGGCGAATGTCTTTATTTATTACGTTGAAAGAGGTCACGGACAACTTCACACGGTTCTGCGTTGTGGTTGAGGTTGGCTGTCGCTGGACTGTTAACCGCGCGGAAGCCTGGTTTCGATCATAGACCAGTATATATAGGATTTTTGGTAGGAAACAGCAATGGAACAGGTTTTTATTCAAAGTACTTCGGTTCTGCCCCTAAAGTATTATTATTCCAATGCCCAGTACTCATATTTCATTCATCTATATACAACCGACACTATATAATCTTCGTAATTGCCAGCGTATTCAAATAAGCAACATAAACCCTCCTCTCGCTACTGTAGTGCCCCAAAGCCTAGCGATAAGGGATTGGGTCAATATCGATCGCTTGTCTGACAGTGCTTTAAGGGAATCCTACAGTCGCCGTCGGTCTGATCGGGTTAAGTGGGCGGTAGCTGCCACCAGAATCTGTGAATCCTGATACAAACTGGGCAGGCTCAAGTACTATACGGCACAGTCGGAAAACGACAGTTAATTCTAAACACAAACTCTATTCTATTTTACTATCATACTATGATCACATATGAAATATAGGTGGTTCTCTACACTAGTAACACCGTATACAAGCAATAAAATTTCCATTTCCAAGCAACACTTTTCTACAAACTCGGCTGCTAAAAATTAACTCTCTCGCCTCTGTGTAGTCCAAAGTGTTTCGTAAATTTGGAAAAGAGAAATTTTAATTTAATTTAGCCAAAATGACTCACTCTAAGTAATTTACTTTCAGTCAGTGCGACTTACCATTGAGTAGCAAAAGGTACGCATCGTTAATTATCATCTGAGCCACCAATTAGTTTCAGAATCTTCGCCGTTTAATATTCTTCTCCAGAATGGCACTAAATCGTCGCTAAACAATTTCCAAAATTCGTTGATCGAAGATAAACCAGTGAGTCTCCCTGAGTCAGTCTCTGGATTGTATAGAGGCGATTTGCATAAGTCATACATTCTTTCCAGTATTAACAAACCCTTACATCATTTGGCCGAGTTATGAGTATCTTACAGCGTGACAACTATTGTAACTTAATGAAGGTGGTGTGCTTAGGCAATGCATTCCTTCAGCCATTAACAATCCTTCACGTCACTTGGCCAGGTTACGCGTGCCTTATAGTGTAGCAACTGTCATACTCAGCTCATAGCAAAGTGTGCGGTATTTTCTGGTTTAAATATGTTACATATTTGGATTTCTTTGCAAAGAAATTATGAAACTACAAAGTACTACAAAATTTTAGATAAGTATGGCATTCATCACACTACTGATACTCGCGAATTCTAGCCCATTCTAAGTTGTATAAATATCTTGTTTTAAAGAGTACATACTTTCACTTTTGAAAGAATTTATGATTACGGGTACATGACACCGAGGGATAAGATAGGAATGCATACAGCAGAATTAAGAAACCTGCAGAGTCTGGACTTGCCGACCTTTGAAGAGAAGAGTTGTGTTCCTTAGTGGAGTTCCGTGTCATGGGAGTTTTTCTGTAGGTAACATAATTCTGGCCGAAATTGACATGTCTGTGTGAAACGAGGCTCCTCGTAAAGCATGGTTTAAAGCAGAGTAATAAAATGAAACTTAGGTGTATCAGTCCTGGGGTTTAAATTCCTTGGGATTATTAGTTTATCCAAAATGGCCCTAATCTACTGCAGCAGAGTTAAGGGTACAACACTCAACAGCTGAACTCGTGACGACGCAGTTGAACTGCAAACTTAACTCCTTGAAATGTGTGTGTTTATTCAGTTAATCACAAATTTTCCTGTTTTCACGAAAACCGATATTTTGTTACTGTATTGACAAAGCCCAACAATGAATGGTATTATAAGACACGTCAATTCATTCCACATGTTAAAATCCACTTTAACATTATCCTTCGATCTATGATTTTCTCCTAAGTGCTGTGTTCCCTTGAGGATTTTTGCAAGCATTCTGTGTAATTTCCTTATTTCTTCATACATTCTGGAAGTTCCAACCATTTAAAATTCGACGAAGGTCAGAATGATTATTTCCCTTAAAGTAGCGGTTTTTGTAATGAAGATGTAGTTTGTTTTCTCTGAGACGGGAACCAAATTTTTATATATTATGAAATGCATTCGAAGCTCAAAGTAACCCTAGGCTTGCGTTCAACTGTTTACAACATTGGCACCGTTCAAATAATAATCTATTTTTCTCAGTCAGTGAATTACCAGAAGGTCAGTAACTTCAATTCTGGCTACAGACGTGACGTAGACAGTTGTTTGCATTATGAATGTCACAGCCGTCAGCTGTTTATTTTGTTCTCCGATCGATATGGCGTGACACTTACAAATTATAGGAATCTCGCTATTCTTGTTTGCGTTAAACAACTCCTGGAGTTCGTTGGCATTTGAGGAGGCATTCAAAGCTGACGGGAACTTGTTGTTCAGTTGTTCAGCCTTCCAATCTTAGAACGTTTTTGTTTAGCCAAAGGACCGTAATTATGTTACACAACTTTGGTTAAATAACAAACTACTATGTTTGGAATATAGAAATATTCGCCATAACAAGTGTCAATTTCAAAACATGTACCTGTTTCTTGTATATACAGAAAATTGTTTTTATAGGTAAAGGTAAAGCAGTCCCATTACAGGCCTGGAGTGGCCCAGAGGGTTCCAGGAAGTTAAGGTTCCCATATTTCATGACAACGGCACAGGATGGTGATAGGTTGTCAGCCTTATGCACCGGCCGCCTTTACCCCGAGGAAATACTCCTGGTACTCATTTCTGTTAGAAGTTGAGTCTACCCCAGGGCCATAGTGCGATCAGAAGGGTTTTATGTCAATGAAAAATCCACTGACACCAGCTGGGATCGAAACAGCGACCTTCTGAAATGTAGCACACTACCGCGGTCCCCTGTGTTTTTATAGATCATAGACTAATTTCCACATTCCTCCAAGGACGAAGGAAATATTTGAAGAAATATTGGAAACTGTTTTTAGTTGCGGACTGTGTGAAGTTCAGGGACTTGACAGACATATGACGGGAATGTCGGAAAATAAATTTCGAAACCTTTTATGTATTATGGAAAGTTTAAATGCTTCCTTGAAAATGTGAAGTAGTGGAAAATAAGTAATTTTTTGTACATGGCTACGTGATCAAGCTATGTTTATTGTTAACGTAAGTGACAATAAATAAAGCAGCGTCGGGTTTGAGATTTCAGGATTTTAGTGTAAATACAACATACCAACAACATCTGTATGAATCTTTTTTTAATGAATTAATCTGAAGTTTTTAAATTTTTAGAGTAAAGTTTTGATATAATCCTAAAAACCTGAAAGTGGCAGGAAGAGAAGTTGAAATTAATATCGCACCAAACCAATAACATAACAGCAAGCACAGCCTGCCGCTAGCACTATGCAAGGAAGGAAAATGGAAAGTGCTAAAGAAATTGAATCAGGAAGACGTAATGGGTTCTGACGGCATTCCCTGTTACTTGCTCATTTACCAGTGTGATTTTCATAACTTCGATAACACCGTAAAGACTGAAGGGGGTATGCACGTGTTATCGATCCAGTTAGAACGGGGACTTTTTGGTCGCGTCCTGCTGGCAAGCAAAATACCTTGAATGGTCTCAGAGCCGGCCGTAACGCAGGTCGCCTATATAGATTTCGATACTTCTTCCAATTGCACTATGAGCAACCAGATGTGCTTGTTTTGGATGTGACATTGCGCACATTTGAAACAATTAAATATTCATAATTTGCACTTTTCAAAAACCATTTTTAGGATGATCGAATGGAGGAGGAAGCTATTTTTAGAAATAGTGGATATTATTTTATGTCAAAAAATTATCAAGTTAAATTTCCTGCAACAATCATATGAAATATTCATTAAGACTAATTCTTCGTACCACAGTTGTCTGAGTATCGTGTGGAAATGAAATAATAAAAATATGTTTTCATTATATACGAGTACTTATTAATTTAACAGAGATCTATTTGCATAATAGCTCAATAAGCAATTCCTTACCGAGGGTTCTGAGTGAAGGTGAAAAAGACTGTATTCCATGTCCCTCATTTCTCATAAGTTTTAACTTGGTTTGAAATAACTAAACAAAAGTAGGAGAACACACCAGACTTGTTAGGCGGTGTGCACAACTCCTACCTTGTTATTTCTGAGTACGTGCTCTTATCGTTCCAGAAAAAAGGTCTGAGATATTACCGTTTTATTATTTTAGTGTTCTTCCAAGTTATGCTCAATTGTATACAAAAATGAACCATAGAAAATTACACTGTCTAAGACATATCACTACTGCCGTAACAGACTTGAGCGTGCTATGCACATCGGCGGACCGACCTCTGCTTCTGCCACCGAGTTAATTAGTTAAAATGGTAACAATGGGCAGGTGGGCCTACTTGGTTTGAAATTCGACCGGGACGCTTGCTCTTCCCATTGAATGGATGCCTAATTTTCCACCGTCCTACTGGAAAAGCGTCAATTTAATACAATATTTCAGGCCACGGCAGCTTGTTTCATATCATTTTTAATTCATCATTCACTGTCATCTAAATATTAGACGCTCTGTGGTCAGTAATTTAGAGGCAAGTCATTAAAATAGCAAGAGATAATAAAGCAGTGTCGTTTTTGCCACTATTGATGTTCACAAGTTCTTGTGTGTGTCGCTTCGGAGAGAGAAATTTACAGAGTGTGTCAGTGTAATGGCGATAACATGCGTGATGGTGTAGACAGCAGAGTGCACCTTCTGGACATAGACGGATTACAATGGTCTGTCATCGCATAACCCACAATATTTTGAAGGTATCACAGGGATTATTGGTTCTTTAATTACTCGTAATCTGCTGGATATTTCCACGTGTGTACTGCTGTGTAGAAAACGGTATATTAAGTGCACCGAGAATTAATGGTCACCTAAGAAGAAAAGTAGAATATTCTCTGGAATTTTCTAGGCCACGCGACTGTCGTCCAAGTTTTGCACCTAAACTTCCATTTGTACGGATGTGAAACTTTATTTGTTATGGGCGAAGGGGATATTAAAACACTTTGAAGAATATAGTGTATTAATAAATGCAGTGGATCTGAATAGGATGCAGCCTATTCCACAGCACAGTATGTAGAATTTACAGCTGCTGTATTTGCAATTAATGAAGCTTAGTTGCTTTTTAGGTACATAAATTGGTTAACTGTTTATGATATATATATGAGGATGTATAATTATGGCTTAAATCTCCGAAGATTTAAGTCCAAGTCCCTCTCACTCTGCAACTTCAATGAGTTCTTTCACCCCTCTTGGTTGAGAGCATCCGTGACGGTCATGAACACATCCTAACGAGTCTGACCGTGACTTAAGTCCAGGTCCCTCGCTCTCTGCAACTGCAGTCAATCCCTGTGCGCTTTTTGGCCTAGGGCATTCGTGGCGATCATGACCACATCCTAGCGAGTCTGACCCTGCAGTCATCTTTGGGGCGTCTTCTCTGATGAGAGGTCGGAGTTGTCTCGTGTCCAATGTCTCCATTTTTCACGAGTATAAATAAATAAATAAATATATATATTTAAATATGCATATTTTGATAACACTAAGTAAATTAAATAGACTACTACTTAAAATGTCATACATTTATACTTACAGACTATATATATATATATATATATATATACATATATATATACACAAACACACATAAACACACACACACACACACACACACACACACAGGCTGTGTCAATCCAGGCTCTGTAAAGCAGATTATTTCGCACCATGTTTAGCCTATACTACATAAATTGTACTTAAGTCGCTTAAAACCTGG
>Ga0131853_10014436_pt1 | contig 14481 bp, 11 predicted proteins | sample TergutLab28metaG_FD_92764 | JGI IMG/M metagenome (GOLD analysis project Ga0131853, IMG submission 92764) | Labiotermes labralis P1 segment gut microbial communities from Petit-Saut dam, French Guiana - Lab288 P1 (version 2) (version 2) | ecosystem: Host-associated > Arthropoda: Insects >... | reverse complement strand
GACAATAACTACTACCAGTTCGATATATTCAGCATTATGATGTACCAGCGCATACGCCGCAAACACTCATTCACATGCGAAAAACGCGGTTTCTACAAAATCCGCCGCTTAAACATGCTAGCAAGCAACCTGTTCCACACCAAGCATTTCAACAAACGCCTTGAATGCGCAAGTGAACTTACTGTTTTCCCGCGCCCAATCGAGGACTATAACGTCCAAAACATCCTCTTCAAGAACCTGGACGCGATGATTCTCTCAAACAGCCTCATAAACCCCGATGTTTTTGAGTTCAAAGGCATACGCGAATACTTGCCGACAGACTCCCTGCGGTTTGTCAATTTCAAGGCCTCTGCCGTATCGCAGCAGCTTATGGTTAACATTCACGCGCCCACTACATCCAAGCGGCTCGAAATTTTGCTTAACCTCGAACCGTATGCCCTGCGCACAGACCCCGAGCTTTACGAGCAATCCATCAGGCTTGCGGCTGCCATCGCTAAGCACTACATCGGCGAGGATGTAAAAGTTGGGCTTGTAACGAACGGTTTGGACGTATCCACCGCACAGCCGATTACAATCATGGGCGGCAGCAGTTCGGGGCATCTCTACAAGATATACGAGGCACTGGCACGTACTGCAATTCCCATAGTATGTCCGTCGTTTGCGCATCTGCTGGATACCCTCGATGACACCGAAACCGTGTACGCAATAATCTCGCCAAACCACGACGATGCCATGCTGACTGCCTTTAGCGGTTTAGAATCGCGCGGGATAAGCGCGCATATGACCATCCCCGCATTCACCGCTTGCAATATTGAATCAACCTCACAAATCGCCATTTGGGAGGCGACATCATGAGCATTGACAGAACCACTCTAAAACATATTTTTGGAAATATTGCTGTATTTTTCATATTTTTCAGTTTGTACACGCTTGTCGCGCCGCGCAGTGCGGTTTCGCTGCTGCTTGCTGTTCCTTTTTTCGCGCTTATGGCTACTCGCTGTAAAGTCAACAATATTGCAGCCTTTAGCATACTTCATGCGTGTGTTCTTGTCATTCCTGCGTTAATTGTCCATGCACTAACCGGCACAATCGATGCATCCGCGCCTGTCGCGGCTTTTTGCTTTGTTTCGGTTGTGTACTCATTCTTAGCCAGAGCAAACAACGAATGGTTACCGCGCCCAAGCAGAGCTGTCGTTGCTATGGTACTCCTAAACGCCGCCATGCTGTACCTATCCACATACTTTGGGGATGAACGCTCAATCTATTTCACAGGCTCAACTCTCGCAATTATGATTTGCGCCATAATCTACACGCATATAGATAATTTGGACGCGCGTCTCAAAGTCCTGCAAGACCAAAATCTGCGCTACATTGGCGACATAATTCGCGGCAACAACAAAGACATTGCGTTTTTTGCCGGCGCGGTCGCATTCGTTGGTTTCTTCGTGTTCTTCCTGCCGATGGATGAGTTCGGTCGGTTGATTATTGCCTTTCTCCGTTGGATTGGCTCACTGATAGCCAAGTTTAACCAAGCCTTAGTACCTGAAGCTTTTTTAGACCCAACCGCACCGCCGGCATTCATGTACGAAAACGGCGGCGGCGACGTTTGGTACAACAACCCGGAAGTCGCCCGCTCATACCTGTGGCAAATGCTGACTACAATTCTCACTACTTCCGCGCTGATATTGCTGGTTGGCGGCATAGTATTACTCCTTGCGTACAGTTTTCGCCAAAGTTTCTACTCTCGCCGCCGCAAAACCACCACAAGTACAGAACTCTCCACCGATACCGATGAAGTCTCGAACCTCTCTCAATCCCTACTGAGCGACATTCTCGGCATGATACCGCACCCTAAAGACTTCATCAAACACCCTGTCCGCAGGGCTTACGCAAAAAAAGTTAACTCGCACATAAAAAGCGGCGTCGCAATAACCCACTCCGACACCCCCGAAATAATCGCCGCCAAGATACGCCCTACCGAAAATATCGACGAACTCACAGCCTCCTACGAAAAAGTCCGCTACGGCGAAAATTAATAGTATAAATGTTAAACAATGTAAGGTCGGGTTTCTTTGGCGGTTTGCCTTTGGCAAACCGGCGCACAGCGAAAGCGCAGAACTCGACCATTTATTATTGTGAACAGATACGGAGGAGGCAACCGCTGTACACAATGTACAATATATCGTCATTGCGGAGCGGATAAATCCGCTCCCTACGATACATTAAAGTAATATGATGTTGTTCGTGAAGGGCGGAAATAACACTACTAATGCTTATTAGTTTCAAAACACCTCGTACCCCTGTAATATCAACACTCTTGTGTCTAACAGGTGTCTAGTTCAATCTATCACCTAAACAGCTCAATAGCAGTTTTCAATTCGTTAAATGTTTTGTGGGTATAGATACGTTCGCCAATATCCCCCGATTGATGCCCCATCATCAAGTCAATACACCGCTTATTTGCACCTGCTGAATCAAGGCGGGAGCGGAACGTATGACGGCACTCATGCGGTGTATGTTGCATCCCTGCTGTGTCCATGATGTCACGCCAAAATGTCCTGTAAGTAGTACCTCCGCACTTCTTGTCGTTGTATGAAAAGAGATACTTGTTGCCATCTTCCATTCTGCGCTCGACAATGTGACGGATTTTCGAGTGAATTGGTACAATACGGTCTTTGCCCGCTTTTGTTTTTGTGCCGCCTTTCATAGTGCCATCTTCGAGGTTGACGTTTTCTGTCCGCAAGTCTAACATTTCTGAAATACGGAATCCTGTGTAGAGCAAGAACAGTACAGAATCTACCCACGGAGATTTTTGGCTTTTCCACATAGTTAGGATTTCTTCATCCGTGAAAGGCAACTTGTTTGATTCAACAGCGGGAGTTGCAGATGTCAACAGGTTAGCGTAGTTGCGTGTAGTGATGTCCAACTCTAATGCGAATTTATCCAAATGCCGCCAAAATACTTTGATGAAGTTTTGTGTTGAGTAGCCATATCCGCAGTTGTCGATAGTTTCCTGCATCTGATAGGCTTTAATGTTGGCGTATTTGAATTTTTGAAACGCTTTGCAATGACTGGAGTAAACTGTTTTCATATTGCCTAAAGTAGCCACTCCTACTTTTGTCGATTTACGTTCCAACCACAACTCGAATAATTCAGTCAAGGTCATGTTGGACTTGTCTACATCCCACGGGTCTTTGTTGAAAGTAGCAAGAAGTATCATGCCTTCTTCTCTTGTAACCGTATAGCCCAACGACTGATAAATGGGATGCCCTTTCTCATTCCAACCGATTGTTTTTCTCACTCGGTAAGGGCGGCGGCGTTTGCCGGACAATTTTATAACGCTTCCATATCCATTAGGATTTCTCATAGTTTTGAACCTCCAATTTGTCAAATTGTCAGTTTCAAAAGCTAAATATAACTATAACGCATCAAACGTTAAATTACAAGAGAAAATGCGCATAATCAGCTTAAATTAGCTTTTTCACCGATATATTCGTTAAGTAATTTGGGGCTGATATGATAATCATAAGTGCTACCTGTTCCTTTTGTTACAAAACCAAAAGGAGCAGCACCATTTTGTAAGGAAATACGAATAAATTGCTGTGATTTGCCCAATCGCCTTGCAGCTTCTTCGATAGAAATTCTTTGATTCGCTATGATTTCCGGCTGTTCGCAAACTTCGGTTTGCATTGAAACAGTCAATCGTTGTGCAGTAACGCCAAGAGCAGTTGCAATTTCAAAAATTCTTCTTTTGTGTGGAATATTTTTGCCCGATAAATACTGACTAAGAGATGGTTTTCCAATTCCGGTTAAATTGGATAAGTCTGTTTGATTTATGTTTTGCTCATCCATAACGGATTTTAAGTTTTTAGCAAAATCCATTAAACTCCCTCCTCATCAAAAAATAACTTTGTTTTAATTCATTAAAGATTCAAGCATATGCAAGGGAATGATTTTTGCAGGCATATAATGCCAAGCACTCAAATAATACCTTGCACATGGTTTCAATCTTCAAAAGGTAAAACATAAGCTAAACGGACGGTTGTTGGCACAACCTCACGGGAATCTAACCCCTGCATGGTTCTCATGCAGCTACCCCCATTACGTGCGACGCTTTTAACGCTCAAGTTGTGGCTGGGCAGGAGTATCATTATCCTGATTTATGCGTTATCGCCCGCAAGCTGCCACGCTTGTTTTGCGGCATTGTGTTTGTCGCTCGTTCCCTGCTGGGAAGTCATGGCGCACACGCCGCACGGCTCGGCATAAACCGAATGTATCCGTTTTCGCTGATATACTGCCACGCCATTATCTTGCGGGCTTTCTTTGATCAAGGCACAAGACTGAACCATCGAACACTTGTCAGTCTGCAAAAACCTATTCTGCAAATAGGCTTTTGCAAAACGACAAAGCATAGTCAAGTCGAAATACATTAGTAGTCATTAAATACCTCCCACGTAAAGCATTAAAGGCAAGTAGTTTGTCCATAAAAAGAGCCGATAACTGTGAAAAAGACTTCTCACAAGTTATCGGCTCTGCGCTTAGCGTCCGGCTCTTTGATAACGGATATGTTTAGTTGTTTAGCATGTACTTATGGATTCTGTTACGTTTCTCACCTCAGCATAATTACTTTATCCATCGTTCTTTCGTGAAGAGCCGATGTTATAGTGCTTTTTAGCAGCTTAAACTCTTTGTTCATACCGCACTCGCTTGTATGCTCGGCACAGCTTGTACAGGAACATTTACTGAAATGTAGATTATTTGGGTTGATTGCCAAAATATCAAGCATAGAAATTTCAGAAATCTTTTTATTTAGCTTATACCCACCGTTAGCACCATGAAACGCCTCAACTATATTATTACGCTCCATTTTCTTGAGTATCTTATAGGCAAATTTATGCGGGATATTTTCCTTATCGCAAATTGTACGTACCGTCTTAATTTCATTGTCAGCCAAGGCTCGTATCATACGCATTGCATATTCACTTTCACGGGTAATAAGCATATTTTCTCTCCTCGTGTCGATTGCTATATCGCAGTATCCGGCTTATTGATTACGGATACGACTTGCTTTTGGACATCTATCAGCGTTTCTTCGTTGCATTTAGGGCAGAGCAATAGAAAATTTACAAGTACCGTTTCTACACATACTTTTATGCGGGTTTTGCGGCCGCATACAGGGCATAAAAGCCATTCAATCTGCTCTATTTCACCACCCCCACAAAAACCTTTATACAGAACTATAATCACAAAAACCAGGCAAAAAACCGCCGCCATCGGATTATGACGGCAGCGTTTTTTGTTTGCCAATAAATCTTATTATGCTGCGTTCTTTCTTCTTGACTTGCCCACCAGCAGAAGTGATGCAAGTATGCCTAACATAGACAAAATTATGCCCGTTGGGTTAAAGTTATCGCTTGTTTGCGGGTTAGTACGCTCAGTTACTGTGCCTGTCGTACCTGTAGTGTCTGCGGTTGTATCAGTTGCCGATTCTTCCGCATAACCGTAAACTATCGGTGTTTGAGCTTGCTCGTAAACTGCTTGCTGCTGCACATCTGCAACATCTTGTGTTACAGGCGGCAGGTTCATATCGCCCGGTTGGCCCGGTGTTTGGGTGTTGTACCCCGGCAGCTGGTTACCACTACCATCACCGCCGTTACCGCCGCCTGTCGCCGGAGTATCTCCCGGTCTTATTATAATTACCGAGCCGGAGCCTTGACGTTCCACACTGTCGTATCTTAACAAAAACCTATTTACAAGCACGTTGGTCGGTGATTCATCAGTAACCAAGAAAGTGAGTACAATCTCGTTATCACGTGCAAAGTCAGCCGGAACAGTACCAAAGAAGAAACCGATATTTGTATAGTGGATATTGCCTGGTTGCGGCAAGCTAAAGCTAAACGGCTGGCTTGCATCTACGCCTGTAGCGTAAGTGCGCCATTCGCTGCTTCCCGCAACGGTGTATCTGATGTCGAACGTAATACCTGCGCCGTTTGTGAACGCCGGAAGATTACCCAACACAAAGTTCAAGCCCCTGCTTGGTATATCAATAATTGAAAAGTTAGCAACAGTTTCGCCTGTGTAGTTGCGGATATTTCTCAAATTCCAGTTGATATGGTCACCAATGTATACATATCTGCTGTCGGGGTCTTTGCGAAGTGGTGGAGGTGTAGGAGTGCCGCCGCCGTTGTTGCCACCATTGTCGTTACCACCGTTGTCATTGCCACCATTATCGTTACCGCCGCTGTTATCTTGTGGCAGGGTGATAATAACCGTTTCGTCATCGCCGTCTACAATTACGTTTACAGGCGGAACATTGTTAAAGTCGGGATGGCTTGCAGTTATTGTATACTCGCCGTCGGGAACGGTAACAACCACACGTCCGTTGCCGTCTGTTGTGCCTGTGAAGATGATGTCATTGTTATCATCACGGATTACTACATTAGCACCCGGGATTGAGTTGCCGTTTTCATCACGCACAATTACTTCAAGTTCTCTATCTTGCGGCAAGGTGATGATAACTGTTTCGTCATCGCCGTCTACGATTACGTCTACAGGAGGAACATCGTTAAAATCGGGGTGAGAAGCCGTTATTTCGTACTCACCATCGGGAACGAAGATAGACACACTACCGTTACCATCTGTGTTACCAGTGAAGATGATGTCGCCGTTGTCATCACGAATTACGACTTCCGCATTGGTGATTGGGTTGCCGCTTTCATCACGCACAATTACTTCAAGTTCAAAATTTAGCGGTTCCCATCTTGCATGTAAACCGAAAAGCGTATCTACTGTATCGATATCAAAATCCCAACGGTCTGTTAGTGCTACATCCCTATACCAACCAAGAAAGACATGTCCATCTTTGGTTGGGATTGGCTCTGCAAGCAACTCATTAAGTTCAGATAGTGTACTCGGTACAAAGCTACCACCATTTGAATTAAACATAACAACAAAATAGTGAGTACCTGTTGGGTATGCCAATTTTTCACCAGTTGACGGCCAAACATCGCCATTTGTCATTGTTACATAACCAGTCGGCAAGGTCACGACTACTTCACCATCATTTTCGTATGCGACAACTGAACCCATGTGTGTAGTTATGATATTTGATGGTGATGATAGATTTACATCTACAGAGCTTATACCTCCACTACCATAAAGCGTAACAACACTGTTCATTGCGGCAGTCACAAAATGTACTCCATCAACAACTATTGATGCAGGAAGTCCTATACCAGCAACCCTGAAAACAATTCTACCGTCATCTGCACGAAGAAAAATTTCATGAGCTGCTTCTAACCTTCCTATGCCATCATCAGGAGTTACAGCGGCATCTATCACTAAGAGAATAGGCGCATCAGGTCTATTATTGCGTTCTCTAATCGTTAGATTATCACCTAATGTAAAGTTAGTAAAAGTTGTGGTTTCGTTAATTATCGTAATTGGGTTTGTCACGGTATTGTTCGTTACCAGTGTAGGGCTTAAAAGAGTAAACTCACGCGGTAACAAATTGAAGATTCCACCACCTGCTACATATGCCGAATTATATTGAACTATACCTCCAGTCATTGTAAAGTATGAAAGTGTAGCAATGTGTATGCCTCCACCAATAGTAGCTTCATTCCCATATATCAATACAGGGTTGACAGGGTTTGGTTGAGAGATGTTTACGGTGCTGTCATCAATGATTACACCGCCACCTGAACCTAGCGTCCATCCACTATGTGCGTGGCTATGCGGTAAGGTCGTTCGGTTATATCTAATGATTCCACCTATAATATCTCCTGTTGAGCGGATAAAATCAATACCGCCGCCGGATAAATCAGTCGTATTCCATTCAATTATACCTGCAGTCATGTGGAGACTTGCACCATTCGCAATTTGGAGACCACCACCGTTCTGCATCGCGTGATTGTGGCTTATTGTACCACTATTAAAATTAAATGACGCATCTATATCTATAGTAACACCACCGCCACGTTGAGTGGCTCTGTTATAATTTATTGCACCACCGTTCATTATGAAGTGACTGTTTTGACTCCCTACAAATACGCCGCCACCCAGCATAGCGTTATTGCCTGTTATTGTACCGCCATTCATTGTGAAGAATCCGCCATTGCTCACAAACACCCCACCACCAGATGGCCATAGCTCGTTTTCTGAATTTTGAGGTCTATGTCCTTGCAATGTGATACTCTCTTCAAGAGTTAAAGTGCCGTGTACAATAAAGTGGCGAAATGCGCCACCAACCAAAAGTGTCACGTTAATGCCACCAAAATCTAAATCAAGTGACTGCCCTGTCGGAATTGTAACTGCTGCAGTAAGCAGTATTGTGTCGCCATCTTGTATAATATCGTCTGCAATAAGCTGTTGTAACCCTGCAAAATTGCTAACTGTATGTTGCGTTGCCGCTACAATGCCATTATATAGTGGCACAGGTACAAGTAAACCATATAATCCATACTCGTCATCTTCTTCGTCTTCGTCATATTCATCTTCTTCTGTGTAGTCATAATCTTCATTTTCATAATCTGTATCGCCATAATCAGTATCGTCATATTCGCTGTCTATTTCGTTGTCATTGCCATAATCCGCATCGGCGTAGTTATCGCCGTATGCAGTATCGTCACCTGTGTAGTAGCTGTTGTCGCTACCATCATCAGGTGTTTCTGCGGCGTTTTCATCGCCTGTTTCGGTTTCTGTTGCTATATAAATGTTGCTGTCGTTGTATTGGTACTCCCCAGTGTCCATACCCATAACGGATACAGCACCTGTTGTAAGTAGTACCACCATTACAAGTGCCATTATTTTTGTTAGTGTTTTCTTAACTTGTCTAGACATTATTCATCATTCCTTTTTTAGTTTTTTGGTATTCGGGTGGTGCATATGCGGCGCGCCGGGTCGTCGCGCCCTACAAATTCCCCTCCGTGGAGGGGTGGCACGCGTTAGCGTGACGGGGTGGTCATAGGGGCGATTAAACCTCTGGATTGCCACGGCGCTACACGCCTCGCAATGACGAAACCTTTTGTGCAGCAGGGTGGTCATAGGGGCGATTATCAATCGCTCGAAATTACCACTTTCAATAATGGATTTTACGGAGTGCATAAATGCACTCCCTACGCACTGCCGCGGCTTCGTAGGGGATAGGTTTATCCGTTCCGCCATCGACAAGCTTTCCTAATCATCGCGGTGGGAGCAAGCTCCCACCCTACAACAACTTCGATATACCTAGCCTGCCACGTCATTGCGGGCTTGACCCGCAATCCCATAAACTGCGAGGATAACGTGTACTTGCCACATACGTGGTGGTCGTAGGGGCGATTACCAATCGCCCGAAAAGCGGAGATTGCGGCTCGGAGGCCGCAATGACGAAACCTTTTGTGCAGTGGCTTCACATGGGCGATTATCAATTACCAATTTGAATTATAGAATTTACGGAGTGCATAAATGCACTCCCTACGCACTGCCGCGGCTTCGTAGGGAACGGATTTATCCGTTCCGCCATCGGCAGACTTTCTTCATCATTGCGGTGGAGGCAATCTCTCACCCTACAACTGCCACGTCATTAGACTTGTAATGAAACGGAAGAATTCCCGTCAACCGTCACTGCGAGGAACGAAGTGACCGTAGGGGCGTTTTTTGCCCCATAGCACGGAGTGGCAGGGCAGTCCAGTGGCTTAAAACCTCTGGATTGCCACGGCGCTACACGCCTCGCAATGACGAAACCTTTTGTGCAGTGGTTTCGTAGGGGCGATTACCAATCGCCCGAAAAGCGGAGATTACGGCTCGGAGGCCGCAATGACGAAACCTTTTGTGCAGTGGCTTCACATGGGCGATTATCAATTACCAATTTGCGCGTATAATTCCACTTGATTTATGCCACCATATATGATACTATTTCATCAAGAGGTGACAAAATGCCTACAGTAGATAAAATAGTTGAAAAAATGAAGCGTCAACCAAATGGTATACGTATCGAGGAAGCCGATAAGGTGCTTAACCACTATGGATATTCGCTTGACCGTCAGAAAGGTTCGCACAGGCAGTATATAAATGCTGTGGGCGACGTTCTGACGATTGCGGAACGAAAACCAACGATTAAGTCGTTCTACGTCAAAGAAATAATCAGCAGAACAGGAGTGTAGCAGATGGATAAAAACGTATCGTATTACATGAGCTTACCATATACCTTTATCATTCAACCGTACCAAGAAGATGGCGAGTTTTACTACATCGGTAAAGTCTTGGAGCTTGACGGTTGTATGTCTGACGGAGAAACTCAAGAGGAAACTCTGGCGAATCTGCGTGAGGCTATGGAAGGCTGGATTGAAGCTAAACTTGCAAATGGCTTTGAAGTGCCTGAGCCTTTAGCAGAAAGCAGCTCTAGCGGTAAATTCACGCTTAGAGTACCTAAAACCCTGCACCAAAGGCTTACCTTAGAAGCCAAGCAAGAGGGTGTTTCGCTTAATCAATACGCATTATACAAGTTGGCTAAGTAGTGCAATGGGCATCTGCAAAGATGCCTTTTTTCGTGCTATTGCTCCATGAACGCTAGTAATTGTAAGGCATCCGTGGGCATTGTGCCGTTGTTGAAATGTTCAAACCTCATGCGCCAGCCTGTGCCATCGGCATGGGTTGCTGTGCCAATCATAATATCGCCGCTGCCATCGTCCAGTACATAAAACCTATACTGCATATCAAAGTGCATTTGTGTGGCAAACTCGAAACCGTAATAGCTTATAATGCGGTTGACTTCTGCGGCGTTGTTAGCTTGTGCAAGTGCGGCTAAAATTTCCGGCGTTCTGTCTATGGGTTCGGGTTCTGGCGTTGGTTCGGGTTCTTCTTCCACAGGTTCGGGGGTTGGCTCGTAAGGCTCGTCCTCGGTTGTGGGTTCTTCTTCGTATTGCGGTTCGTAGGGTTCTTCCTCTGCGGCGGGTTCGTATACGGTTGGTTCTTCGTATACTTCGGTTGGTTCTTGTGCCGCTTGGGGTTCTTCTACAGGCGTTGGTATATAGGGCGGTTCTTCTGCCGCTTGCGGTACATACGGCTCGTCCTGCGTGGGTGGGTCATAGGTTTCAGCTTCGTATTCTTGCGGTTCGTATGGTATATATGGCTCATATTCCGGCTCGGCTTCGATAGGTTCTTCTATCTCATACGTGGGCGGTTCTTCTTCATACATAGGAAGTTCGGCATACGAATCATATGTCGGTTCGTACTCATGCGCATTCGGCGATGACGCAAGATATACTGCCAAGGAAATGCTACATGCTGCCACAATACACGCTGCAACCACATAGGCTTTCGTTGATGTGGCGGTTACGGTTGCAACCTTGCCAACAACGTCCGCAGCTACAATGCTTGGGGCGGCGGCCGGTATATAACTTGCGGCAAATATTTCTTCTTCAATAAAGAATAGTGCGGCAAGCGGTGCAACTGCCAATCCTTTAATGTTGTACTTGCTGTCCGTATCTTCCAACTTGGTTTTGATTGTCTTACGAGCAGCAGACAAGGTGTTCCATACTGTAGAGTTAGAGCATTCGTATAATTTGGCTATTTCTTCCGTGTTAAAGCCCGCATAATAGTACAGATAAACCATTTCACGCCTGTTTTTGGGTAGTTGGTTTATTATCCGCAGAAGTTCGGTTTGGAGTTCTTTATTTTGCAACGCCGCTTCCGGCAAGAAACTTTCGTTAAGCTCCGGCAGGGTTTCGGCAATGCTATCCGTGTTTACAAGGTACTCGTAACTTAGACGGTTTTTGTTGCGCTTGCGGAAACACTCGTGTATTGCGATTTTTCGCAAGTATGCCAAGAGGGTATCGCCTCGTAAGTCGGCTGCTTTCTTATGCGCTATTAAAAAGGTATCTTGCAAAACTTCCTCTGCATCTTCTTTATTGTCGCAGAATTTTTGGCATAGGAAAGAAATGGGGGCGCAGCACATTTTATAAATTTCTTCAAAGGCTGTTACGTCACCATTATTCAATCTTTCTATCGAGCTATGAAAGTTTTTGTCATCAACCCGGGTAATAGACATTTTTTGTATACCTCACTCTTTTATGATAACCAGCTGAAGTTAAACTATGTTGCCTTGCGGTACAAGAATTTCGCTAACAGGCAGCACGTCATCGGCATCATATGGCATGGCTCTTTTGAAAAGGTTTAACTGATTTGTTAATCTTTCCGAGTAAAGCCCCAGAACACTTGCAACATGATTTTGAGATAACCCGGTTTTTTCGGAAATCTCGCTAATTGATGCGTTCAAGTAACAAAAGAAATATAAAGCCAGTTGCTCTTCATGGCCAAATTCCTCTGCGGTATGGCACAGTAAGAACTTAATCCTCTCATGGGTTATAAAAACTCTTGGTACTTTCGGCATTTCCAGCCTCATTGGAAATTGAGGCGGCGGCCTTCCATGATTAAATTGTATAGCCCTATCCAACATAAATCCTCCCTCCTACGGCGTGATATTTTTCTCTTCACTTACTTATAGGGGGAACTTTTGAAATTCCTCTATCGGATTTTGAAACTTTTCAGAAAAAGTTTTTCAAAGGTGAAATCCGTATCCCTACAACGTGATATTTTTCTCTTCACTTACTTATAGGGCAGACATTTGAAATTCCTCTATTGGATTTTGAAACTTTTTTCAAAAAATTTTTCAGGGCAAAATTATACCCCATAACATATTTGTACATGAAGTATCAAATGCTGTAAATTGGGGTAGTGTATAACTTGATAGTAAGTTTTCGTGCAATAAATTTGTGAGTTAGAGTGTTTCGATTTTTGAAGCATTGTACTTTTATCATTAGCAAATTGCTAACATATTATTATAACACACAATTGTGGACAAAATCAATCTTAAATTTTACAATTTTCTGCAAAATTCACAACTTACTACAGCTAAAGATTGACGGGGATATTACTGTGCATCGCTAAAATGCAGCGGCTTCGCCGTTGCCAAAATTGGGCTTTTCGTGGGGTTTCACTAATCTAGCAAGCAGGGCAACTGTACGCACAAAATCAAATTTCATTTGACTTTATGCGCCAGTTGCAGCTTGTTGGGGGAGAGAATTTCCCCCAAGCCCCCTGTGCAAAATCCTGTTTGGATTTTGCACATAAAGCCCTCGTTCCACTCGGTCTGCGCCACTAGCTAACGCTTGTGGAAAAGAAAAAAACAGTGCAAAATATTTCTAACGGTCATCATGTCGCCCCTTTCTTTGAGTGCGTTCGTTGACGGGTTCACCCTCAACACCCAACAAAATTTCCACGTTCTTTTTAGCAGATTGCAAATCAGAAACCAACTGCTTAATTCTGTTTATGGCTTGCTGGCAGTTGTGTTTTTCTTGGGACAGTGCGGAATATTCCTCTCGCAAATCGTTGATACTTGGCAAATTACCAAGCCCAATAGAATCAAAGAAAGCCTTTGCACCCTCTACGGTTGCAATGGCTTTTTCGTTTTCTTGCCTAAATTTTGGACTGCGTTTTGAGCGTAGGTACTGAGAATAAACCTCTTTGTTTTTGCTGTATGCCCCTATGTGCCGCTGTAAATTGTTTACTTGGGTTATGCGTGTGTCGGCGGTATCAATACGCTTCTGTAACGTATCAAAATCAGATTTTGCAACGGTGGTGGCATGGGTTAGTGTTTCTATATCGGTAAGATTATTAGTCTGCAAAAACTAGGCTTCTTGTAAGCTCTGTTCAGTTTCGGTCAGATTTTTCATATCCTCACTTATCTTTTTCAGGCTGGGGATTTTTTCGAGTTTCAGTTCTTCAAATAGATACGTCCTAGCTATTTTGTGGCTCTCAATCTCTAGCATATGCTGGTCGTAAAATTTCTCTTTAGAAGATTTCAGAATGAAAAATGTATTGTACTTTTTGTAGATGTCCATATTGTTGCGGTACATTTCGGTGTGTTTCTTTTTGGCGGTAAGGCTTGTTATTTCGGCTTGTGTTTCACTTATTTGATTTTCAATATCGGCACAGTCATTTTTAGCGTTTTGATTGGCGGTCTTTAGCGATTCTATATCACCGTAACCATGCTTTTCGATATAGATTATAGTTTGAGCCATCTGTTGCAAGTTGAAAATTCTCGCCCAATGTTTATATGCCGGACTGTCTTTTGCCTTGATAGAGTTTTCAAGGTCAATAATCAGTTGTGGTTTCGGTGGATTCAGCAAGTCAGATTTTTCAGCTTTAGCCATGCGTATTTCATTATTGAGTTCTTTCAGCTTTGCATTATCAGCAATGACTTTACGGTTAATATCCCCGCGCTCCGTGGCAATGCCTTTTTGCTCCATCTGATGGGCGGAAACTCCAAGATGAATAGTTGGGATTTGTTCAATGCCCTGCCGCTCATAACTGCAATAGTCTATCCGTTCGGCATGGTTTAGATGTGCTAAATATTTATTTGCAGTTTCAGCCCAAGCTGCTCTCCATTCCTCGGCTTTGGTCTGCTCGTTCCAATCTGTTGACGGAACAGATTGGCAT
>Ga0131853_10014435_pt1 | contig 14481 bp, 8 predicted proteins | sample TergutLab28metaG_FD_92764 | JGI IMG/M metagenome (GOLD analysis project Ga0131853, IMG submission 92764) | Labiotermes labralis P1 segment gut microbial communities from Petit-Saut dam, French Guiana - Lab288 P1 (version 2) (version 2) | ecosystem: Host-associated > Arthropoda: Insects >... | reverse complement strand
TCATGGTTACACATTAACTATATGCTATGTGTTGATAAAAATTTATGTATGTTATGTTTTCTATGTATTATAATGTATAAATGATTGTAATTAATCAATTGACAGACATTGTACTGTATTTTAATTATATATCTAAAATTGACCTGTTCTATATCTCATGGCCTATTGGTGCCTATTGCAGATCACTTGAACATGAATAAATGAATGAATGAATGAATGACAATCCACACTCTATGGCATCTTAAGACAGCCTAATTTATGAACTTTCACCATTTTGAAAACATGGAATGTTATACCTAAATGAAGCTGCCTCAAAAAAAATGCTAACTGAATTTTACAAACTTAACATGATAGCCGTATACTATAGGGAGTCACCATATAAGTCTGCTGTGACAGGCAGGAGGCAGGACTGTGACAACATTACCAGCAATCATAGAAACTTCTCATTGCTTACAACAAGAAGTCACTGAGAGCTTGGATCACAATACCTGTACAAAAGACAACTTTACAGGAGTTTAGCTGATTGAAAATGAAAGGGTATTCAGGCATCATATTTGCCTTACATTCTTGTCTGCCTGAAGTTTGCAGGATGACAATGTTGTGTAAACATATTACATATGGAACACAATTTCATCCAAGTTTGTTTCCAGTTGGCCACAGTGCACTGTAGTCAGGCCATACACATACCCACCATTCAACGCTACGCTGCCACAGTGGCATGACACAAGGCAGATGGCTTTTCAGACATAAACACTACTCACAGAGCATTAAGAACATGGTGGATAGAACCAAAATGACTGATGTGACAACAAAGGTGATGGAAAAGTGACAGAGGCTGTGTAATGGGAACTGACCAATTATTGTCTCTGCACTGCAGTAGTTCTGTGTGGCTCAAGGTACACTCATAGGCCCACTACAAATATCAATATTTAATGCACTGTGTTGGCCAGGACACATAGTGCTGGGTGATTTCAGAGTCCAAGTTTTAAGAGAACATTATCTATTTATTACACAGAAGATTTGTATCTAAATAGCCTGAATATCACCTTTCAAAATCACAGCATCCCTTATTCACCAGTAAATATGAACAATATTTTTGTTACATCACCAACATGTCATCCTATCAGATATATATATATACACTATATATATATAAAACCAGATAATCAAATTGGATACCTGTAAAAAGATGATGCATAACACATATAGTGTAGACAAATAGAAATATACATTTTTATATATTTAAAATTTAACATAAAATTTTAATACTACAATATGTTTACAAAACAAACCAAGAACATGTCAAGTTTGAGAGATATATTACCTTAACTTGGACCTAACTGTCTTTCATGATATCGAGATCACTGGTTACACCATAACACTGTCCTTTCACCTATTGAAAAATACTTCATCAGAATTTTCTTGGACACTTGTAAGTAAGTCTCCAACAATCATAATTAAAATATATACACAATACACGTACACTGCAAAAAAACCACACACACACATGGACACGCACGCGTAGTTAATTGTGCTTCCAAGGACACTAACTAGTTTACTAGACATGCAAAAAATAACCTGTTTTTCTATGTTTTATTCTTTAAAACTTTTTCACTTTTATGTGTTGGTTTCCAGGCTTCCTCATTTGCCCACACAAGTAGTTCGTTCAGTGAAAAAAGAAAATCTTATTGTACACTGTAGAGACTTTCCACTTTACAGACCCAAGTTCAACTCTTTACCAAGCACAATTTATAGTCATGAAAATTGCACTGAGGTATGTTTACTTGGTACTTACAGACTAACACACATTTTAGTCACGCAATGAACCAATGCTGCATTACTTAAACTCAGCACACCAGAATCAGATTTGAAATTTCTGATTTTAGAAACACTAAATTCTAATACCACTTCCTGAAAAAAATCTATTCACTTACTAAAAACTTTACACTGATGTTTCTAACACTCATGCTTCATATACACAATGTCTCAGGTAAAAATCTCAGACCAAAGACTGCCTTTCTTGGTTGGGTTTGTCACAGTTTTTTCTCAGTTCCCCTAGGCAAATAGTGGAACATTATCTTAAAATGTTTCCACATCCTTTCCAGCTCATGATGGAAATATATGCAGTTAAAAAATGTTGTTCACACTAAAGAGTGATAAACTATTTTATCCACCTCTTTGTAAACCATAACATACTACACTAGACATCTCACATGTAACTAACTGAATTCAAACCACAAATAGACTTGCCAAACACTGAAAGCAAAGCAGACTGGACAGACAATTGATGAGACAACAAACGGTTTGGCTCAATAAGCTTCAATAATTTACATGCTTCCTCTAATTATGCAAGATTTTTGCTCTATATAGAATGTGTGGAATGAGCAACAGTGACACACATATACCACACCTATGATACTAATTTTTTAAGTGTGTTATTGAAGGACGCAGTAAACTGCTGGGATTATATAGCAACAGGATGACGCTACAGTTGAAAAACTATCCCATTAGCTTGCACTTTTGGCTGGAAAAGCTGTGTGCAGGCAGTAACCCTGCAAAAAGCCAGAATCCTTAAAAGTATCATTCTCTCCCCTTCCCTTCCATCTTTATGTCCTTATGTCACACAGTTTTGCAATACATTTTCAGGAACTTCCATATTTTCTACATGTGGCCAGTGGCAGATAAATACACAGTGCAATTAGTAAATTTGCAAACAAATGAAAAACTGGAGATGCATGTGAGTTAGTCAAGCAGGAGCTGCAAGCAAAACAAGTAGTATGTATATGTCTGTCTAACCTGTATTTGTGCTCTCTACAGATACAACTAAGTTCCTATTATCCACCAGTCTAGTAAGTACATGAAATATTTCTCTGACAGTAAACAAGATGAAGCATGAAACTGAAAACTCATGCCCACTTTGTGCCAAGATAAATAATGCATTGGAGTTTCACATATGTGATAAAGGTAGAGTGCTTAGGCACAGGGACACTTTTACCTTTATTTACTAACCAAACCCCACCTTCCTGTGTCACTTCCCCTCATACACAATAAGACAGCCAGGGCAAAATTTGATCTGTGTGTAGTCCCCAACCAAAATAAACCAGACTTCACCATCTACACCACTGTCTCCATAAAACTTGCAGCAAGGCAGTGTGATTTGTTGCAACAACATAACATTTTGAGTATTAAATCAGAATATAGTTTATATTACATTTCATGGTTTACTTTTAGTTAATAGAGTTAAAATCACAATCACAGACAAGTTCATGCTATGTGGTAACATGGCAGACACTTTCATGGAGAACAGGCATATCATATTTGCATGGTTCATAAAATTTGTACTAATTATTTCTTTTCCTAATAGTAACACATCACTATCATAAAAAATTGTATTTATTTATGACTAACAATCACAGGTCAAGATGAACAGTTTTCATTATGTAATATCTTCATTATTTCCTATTTTATATATTTATATATATATATATATATATATATATACACACATTTACTCACTGCAAGTTCAATACACAGTTCAAAATCTTGCTTGTGAAAGAGTCACATCTGTGTCCCTTTCCCCATTTCTGTATGATATACATCCTGAAGAAAGGCACTGTTGTTCTACAAAGAAAAGTTATATTTCAGGGTAAAGGCCAGGGCAGTCCAGAAAAATCTACTGGCCCACCAAGACCTGCATCTGCTTCCAAAAGGCTCATAATCACAGCCATTGCAGCTTCATCATTTCCATCACTGGAAACACCAGAGTTTGGTGACTCTGGTAAAGCAGCACCACCTATTATTTCCATCATCTCATCATCTGGTTCCAAACCTATGAAATGACATTTATTATTTATTATGGATTTAAGGAAAGCCTTTGATTGTGTCGATTATGATATACTCTTATCTAAACTCAATTATTATGGTATCTCTGGTATGGCCAATGAACTAATGAAATTGTACATTACAGACAGGTATCAAAGGGTAGTATTGTATGACAAATTTTCTAATAAATTAGTATCCGAATGGAAATGTATAAAACATGGGGTTCCCCAGGGCTCAGTTTTGAGACCTTTGCTGTTTCTCGTCTACATAAATGATTTACCAAGAACCTTAGATGATTTTGCCAATTCGGTACTATTTGCCGATGATACTAGTATTATCATCACAAATACTGATGCACAAGAATTTAAACAAACTATTGATATAGTTATACAGGAAAAAAATGATTGGTTCCTGAGCAATCTACTTACTATGAACTATAATAAAACACAATTTCTCCAATTTTTTGCTAGAAAACAAAATACAATCCCAATACAAATAATAACATCAAATTCAATACTTCATAATATTAATAGTACGAAATTTCTTGGTCTGACTCTAGACAGTATGTTGTCATGGAGTGAACATATTACAGCTTTAACACATAAATTAAATAAACCTTGTTTTGCCATTAGAGCAATTAAGCCTTTCATGACTACAAGAGTGTTGAAATGGTTTACTACTCTTATTTTCACTCGATTATGTCGTATGGTATTATTTTCTGGGGTTCATTTCACTTCAATATTAATATACTTAGAATACAAAAGAGAATAATAAGGATTATGACTAATGGATCTAAGCGTGATTCCTGTCGTCAACTATATAAACAACTACAAATTTTGACACTTCCAGGGCAGTACATATTATCATTGCTCTTGTTCGTGATTAAATATAGTGAATTTTTTCCATTGAACTCGGACTTTCATGACCGGAACACTCGTTATAATAACAATTTGTATCCTCCCACCACTAATTTAAAACTGGTACAAAAAGGAGTCCTATATTCAGGTATTAAAATTTTTAATTGTTTACCATCGAGCATTACATCCCTTTCTAAGGATCCTAAGCATTTTAAAAATAAATTAAAGAACTTTCTCCTTGAGCACACATTGTATAGTCTTAATGAATACTATCAAGTGACTTCCAAATAAATCTATTCATATGTACCATGCAAGACTAATTTACAATACTACAAAGTGCATTGATAAATTAATGTACTTATTAAAATTTAAGAGAAAATTGTATGTTCCTAGTTCTAAGGATAAACTTGTACTTGCACAATGACAAATGCCATGCATACTATGTACATAATGACTTGCTCTGTATCTACAAAGATTTACTGGAGGAAAATAAATACAATACAATAAAATACTGAAATATTACCACACATGAAAAAAGTAAAGTTGCCCCTGCACATGACATAACACATGAGGAAGTGGAAGTATACTCCCAAGCATTTTAACCTTGGCACTATTCAGAGGTGAGAAGTCAACTGAACACCCCATGGAAAGGAATTCTGGTTCCCATTGGGCAGTAGGGCAAGTGAGCTCCAGGGTTGGTCTTGACGTTTTGAAAAAGAGAAATGTCTCTCACTATGATCCCTCAGTCGTCCAGTGTGTAGCCTACAGCTATACTGACTACACTCTTCCAGCTCCAAAAATATTACCATTAACAGCATTAGAGGTGATGTTCAGGAATTAGACAATAAATAATTTTTTTATTTTTATAAGTGAAGATGGAAAGAGCAGCAGGTGCCATGAGTGAAACAGGAATAATCATAGAAACATAAGCAGAGGTAGGATCATCGTCAAGACCGTTCAGTATGACAGCTCCATATTATTATGAAAGAAAAGTAAAGGGAATGGACTGGAAAGGAGTCAGAGAGGGGCGAATTTCACTGATTCATCAGACTGTGAGGAAAGTGGGAAGGATACAGCCATTTTTCTCGGAGAACCAGTAAATGCTTCTCCTTTCCCTCTTGAACTGGTGACTATCATCCTTCTCCCTTCTTCCTTCCATACCACACATTCTCACTCAATTTCTTCCCACCTAACCATGACGAATTACATTACCTTCCTCTCTCTTCCCCCTGAGAGTGTTGACACCCTATACCTTATCTGCATTCACACATCATGTTCCTTTCCATCTTCCTGTCTCAGGTAGTAGAAGTTACACAGACCCATATCCATTTATTCATGACATAGGAGACCATTTTTCTATTCTTCCTCTCAGAACACCAAGCCTCACACGTATCTGGACCTTCCCAGATTGGTGCTCTGTATTCCTTCTACAGCATCTCAGACAGCTGACTCTCCTGCTCTCCTGTCTTTCCCTTTCCTAAGACAGATATAAATCTGTCCCATTCTTTCAGATGCAGACTTACACATCAATTTCCTACCATCACATGCTGATGAACACTGTATCTCTCTTATCTTCCCTCTGACTGGTGACCCTCACCCCATTGACTTTCCTTTTGGTGGCTCTCACTTCCTTCCCCACTATCTAAATCAAGTGATCCACCTACTTTCCTTTATCTCTGAGAAGAAAGGAATCTCTCTTCCACCTCCTTACCTTTCATCTGAAGACTGTCATTTTTTTCCCTTTATATTTTGGTGTCTTACGCCTAAGGCAAACAGCAGTGAAGATGGCCAGAAGACAAGGTAGTACCAGTCATCAATCTGTTGGGAAGGGAAGAGAATGAGGTGCATCAAGGAACTGGGTAATGCAGAGAAAGGAAAACGGGGTACCTTGCAGAGGAAATGAATGAAAATTGCCATTACAATGTTAACATGACAGGACACATGCATCAACATCAACACGTGAACACACACATAAACACACACACACACACACAAACATATACATATGTATACACACACACATAAACATGCAGCTAGTGTCTCTGTGTTTCACCTTGTTTGAAAATACCCTAAAAATATTAACCCTTATCCTGCTAACGTGGAGAATATGGTGAGCTCCTAATAATGCCAGCAAATGGCAGATGGGATTTAATTCAGCATTTAAAGGGTTAATAATGAAATTGTTGCCTTCAACAAAATTACTAACTGATAACAAGATGATAATGTAGAAATCATAACACCTCTTTCCCTGTTGCAACTACAGTAAAAGCTGTAATATCCGGTACCTTCAGGACTAAAAGTGTTGCTAGATATTTGATTTTCTGAATATTACATCTAATGGATATTTTAGTACACCTAGCAGCCTAGCTGACAGACTCAACCATTTAATTTGATATATGACATCATGAACTCTTGTCACTGAAGCACTTCCTGTTCTCCTTTCTTTACTACTTACATAGCACACTGCTTAAATAACTAAAAGGCGCCAACATTTGATTGCTGAACCCTTGGAATAGACGCTCGGTGGCACCAGTTCATGAAATCATGAAATATAATGAGTAACTGTGCAGCGAACAGAACTCTCTGAATTATCCAGTGCCAGATGTCACATCTTTTACTGTATTAATATGTATCAATTTACAGACTCAGGTCATGTGTCACTAATATACTTCCATCACACAAGTTCATACATCTGCCACACTGTTACCATGTAGTGGTGGGGAGGGGGACAGTTTCCACCATCCAGATAAGTTTTCAGGAAAATCAGTCAACGCTTCAGAAATGAAAAAGATGCACAATCACAGACAGCATAATCATAAACCTATTTTTCCCTTAAGGATGGCATCTAAATTAAAATCTGGTTCAAGAAGCCTAAGCACTATGTCTCAAATGTTGTGACAGCTGTATTTTATATTATATGCCAACAGTTCAAGCAGTGAGCCATTTTTGGTAAAGATGATAAAGTTTAATTTCAGCCACCTGTAAAGTATCCCTAATATTGGACCAACGGACACAATATTCACAAGATAGGGAATGTCCACAGAGTGAAAGCCTTTTGTTCATTCATCCACCACAGCAACCAGTGAACAATGGTAACAGTGGTAGCAAAGGTAAACATTGGAGCATTGGGACTTAGCAACCAAGGTATCTATGGTAACCGAAGTTACTAGTAACTTTAGCAACAGTGCTACCAAGGTAACTGTAGCATACTATAAACACTGGAAACCTTGGTAACAAAGGCAACCACGGTAATATTAGTGAGCAAAGTAGTCATAAATGTACATAGTTCTTCATGCAAAGTGCCTGTTATTTTTGCCCGATTTTAACCAAACTGGTAACCCATCCAACAGGAGTCAAGCTGTTGCATGTGGATGGACAGACAAACAGACAGGCATGAAAAGCTACCACTTTGTTTTTGCAACTTTGCAAATGCACCTAAAATGTTTCTGATAGCCTGTAGTGTAAGTCCCCAAAGTAAACTTTCAGGAGACTGCTGAATATGGACAGAGAAAGAATGTGCAACTGGACTGTTAGGTCAACACAACTTCTGCTGCATGAATCCAGTATGGACTTTGTAAAGGATGAACATAACCACTGGTCTTATCACGGTACTCTTATAAGGTGACAGTGAACAGAAGAACTTGTCACACAGTTTGATAAATAATGCACACAGTAAACAAAAAACTAAACAAATTTTGGAAAATGTACAGATGGGAGGTTCCCATATTGAAATACTTCTCAAAGACTTGAAAATACACGTAAAGTGTTGAAGAAAATATATGTACCAAAAAGGAATGAAATAAGTGGGCAGTTTAGGATTTTTGTTACTTGTTGAGGCCAACTAGTTGATATTATGCTTGAGTCAAAGAACAACAGACTACAATGGGATGGGGACTAAATAAGAAGTATAGTATTCTGGTAGAAAAACCTGTTGGGGGGGAAAAAACAATTTGGAGGACACAGAAAGTGGAAGGGGATAACATTAAGGTGACTTTCAATAAAGTAACTTGTCAGAATGAGAGACTGATAGAATTGGTTTGGACTGTGTCATGTGGGTTTGGGTATTAGCAATGTTGAACAGTTAGGTTCTACTAGTAAGCAGTAATATTTATTATTAGTTTATGCAGAAACTTGCCTGAGGAACTTCGGAAACCTGAGTCAGAGCAGAATTCTTCAAGCAAGACCTCACCTGGCTCACTAGCGGCTGAGAGCTGTACGTTGTCACGGATGTGACTGAACAACCCAGATGTGTTGTTGCTGCTGCTGCTGCTGCTGCTGTTGCTGTGATTTGTCCGTTGAAGTGGTGAAGTAGTTCTCTGTTGTGATGGTTGTTCACTTAAGTTGCTTGTGACCAAAGTCTAGAACATTTTAATAAGCTGTCTTTTAATAGCATATGTCTGCGTATCAGATTTGTTGCCTCCAGCCACCTTGTATGAAAATAAATTGTTTAATGAACTTGTAAGTCCTAAAGAAATCATGTACATGAAAGATTTATAGTAAGTTATAGGAATTTCCAGAAATTATTCTCCTTTGCTTACACTTGCAAAATTGACATCATCCCCACTGTTCAAAGTTCCTACTAAAACATATCCATTCCATTAGCCCAGAAGTAATAAATCTGGTTTGTTCTTTAATTGTGAGCCAAACAAGACAGTCAATTGCATGTGTTAAGTAACAATGGAAATTCAAAATTGTATGCCTAGACTTTGTTATATAAATAAGTTTCATAGAAATTACACACTTCAATTCACAGACTGTAGTTAATGGGACAAGAACAACAACTTGAAAGTTAAACACACAGTGGTTTGGGCATGTCAGTTATGGTTACAAGACTCCTTTGACAGCATCAAAAGTGAAGACATTGTGAACCAGGTGGAGAGACCATGCAAGGCAAACAGCAGACAGAGATACAAAAAGAGTGCTAATGAGAGGATAAAGAACAGCTCAAGATTTGTTGCGAGAAATACCCAACTTGTATGACGATGGTGTATACAAAGTACCACCATCACTGATGTTTCCATCAGAAGGGATCAGTTTATGATGTGACTTCCTCAATATATATGCTTATATGTTTATAAATACTGCTGTTGTCTTCTGTTATCTTCAGGATATTTGTTTTCACTTTGCTTCCCACATAGACGTTTATTTGATATCTTCATTTCTATCACTCCCAAGGGAATTTTATTGTCATTCATCTATTTTCAGGTTTTGTGTAACAATCTTGTCTCAGACACTATATTTCTGGTCCTTTTCACATTACTCCATACTTGACAGAGCAAACAAAGACTGCATTTTATACTGAAAACTGAGAATCCAATTCACTGCCAGGCTGCATCCCCCCTGCCCGAAATCAAAATTTAAAAAAAGAAACACCAATCTTGTAGAAACAATTAAATTAAACATTTTTTTGTGATTTACCCCCTAGTCAAAATCAGCCACTGCAATACACAGACCACCAGTACACTGAAATTTTCAAAACTAAAACAGAAAATCAAGGAAGTCTTAGATGAACTTAAAAAACCAAGATTAGACCCTGCGATTTAAATTAGGTGAATGAGTCACGGATCATGAAATTATATTTTTGTGTACAAATTCAGTTGCAACAATATTATGTTACAGTTACATTTATGACATAATTGTTACAACATACTTTTTAAAGTCCAACATAAGTTACATACAGCCTCTGGGTTAGCCCTCCACGCCACCCACCCCCAACGAAAAATTATGGGTGCGTGACTGCGAACTAGTGTGCAAGTACCTCTGCACTTGGCGAATTTACTTGTGGGGGCAGAACCGTTTCTGCATCTGGCGATGGACTACCGTCAGATGACGAATCCCCGCCATGACGCTGTGAGTCCAACACTTCCTCGGCTATTTGTCGCCCAATCTTACTTGCCTCCATATGTGTGCTTATCAGCTTCTGAATATCTCGTCCTCCAGCAGCTGAAGTGCATTACAGGCATTAAAGTATGTCACCAAACAATATCTTGTTTCAAAATTTTCAAACAATGATCCAGTTCCCATTGAATAGCATATTTGTATATATATATATATAATATTATACTTTAAATAACAAACTAAGACCCTTTATATTGAATTTTTGGCAGACATGTTAATGTTGAGATAAATAATAAACTGTCACAGGTACATAATATCTACTACCTCAAACTTGCATATTCTTTACACATTCACATAATTACAGACAGTAGTATTCCTAGCAACAATAAAATCAAATGTCGCAGTTCAGCTCTTTGCACTCCTGAATCATATCCAGGAAATTAAGCTTTCAACTGTCAACTGGTAGTATGACTATCCTTCCATTTTTGTGATTTCTGTCAGCCTCTTGATTCTGCAATTTCACTTACCACACTTATGTGCATATAAGATTACCCCTCTTCATTCAAAGTCTTTGATTTTCTGGAAAATACCTAAAGAGAATGTGTTTTACTTTGTGTATGATTATAATATGTCCCCCTCACCTTCAAATATAAATAATCTGGAAGAAATTCCCATATTGTGTTCACATAAATGCAACAAAATGCGTCATTACAATTTCCTTTCACATCCTTCATACTTATCCTTCTGTGTAATGCAGCTCACACCATATTGTTAAATAAATTCACAAATCAGCAATATAGACAGACATGTATTTAATTAAGACTCCCTGTTTTCAAAATGAATAGCAGAAACTGTGGCATATAAAGATCACTTACAGTGAGAGAAAAAGTCAAAATTCAGTTGTGACTGGCTTGTTCCCTCTGACCTCATAGTACTGCCCTCAACTACACGCATGTCAGACCTGAAGGAAACGTCATAGAAATTGAATCAAGAGCACTGCGCAGGATGATACTGAAAGTAAATGATGACAAAACAGCACTCAAAGAACATCATGTAACTTCCTTTATCACTTCCTGCAAAGAAGGTCAGCTGACTAAGACAGATAAGGTAAACTGTACCATCCTCAAGCACCATGCCTCAGAGACACAGTTCACACTAAACCACTCGATATGGGACTCAGTTCACTCTTTTTCAGGAGAAATATCCTGTGACATCCACTGAACATGAGATGGAGTGGGCTCTAGAATGAAAAATCTAGACAAACATTTAGCGTCACGAGCCGGCCACTTCAACCCCACATTAAATAACAGCTGATTTTGAATCAGTGGATAAGTGAAAATGGCAGTAAAGATGAAAATCTTGCTATTTCTGAAAGATGAATACCAACCATTCAGCCTGTAGCTTGTCACTGTGCTGAATGAGACAGCCATGCTGAAAATGACAAGCTCATTCCCTTGACAATTATTTATTCTCGTGTTTTTGAAAAGATACAAGTTAGCATATACCAAAATGCACTTATCACATGTGCAAGCACGCAAGCTATCGCACACGCACGCACGCACACACACACACACACACACAAATGCAAAATATTTTATCACACCATGCATTGTATATGTGAATTATTCCACTTCTCTACCTGCACTGCCAGTTCAGGATAATGTATAGACAGTACTAGTATACTGCACTGGTTCCCAAGACGTCCATCAGATCTGCTTTGAAAGCAGTTAAATGAGGATGTCACATGAATGGCCACAGGAGAAACCAAGAATGAAATGGGGAGAAAAAGTGAAGAAAATTGACATACACCTTGGTGAAATAATCAGTGGTAAAGATGATACAAAGCATCACACTCCTTACTTACAAAACAACATTATTTTTGGCAATGAGATATTCCACATCTTTCGTCCATGGATTTCTGAATGACTTCCACTCACTCTGCAGGCGCACAAAACAACCATCTTTGCTTCGGAATTGATACACCTGCAGAAGTGACAAAATAAAATTAAATAATAATGTTTCTCACAAGTTTTAGGAGAGGTGAAGAAAGGATTTGTGGTTTATTAGCATAATAATAAAAAGCCTGTCATCAACCACTGACTGTAAAACTTTCACAGATCTGAACACAATGTGTTTCGCTGCAACAATATCTCAGTAATGACACTGTCAGAAGTACAATTTTCCTTTCAGGTGACCATGTGGTATGGATTACAGTTTTCTATTGAAATAACATCTACAAACCCACTGAAGCTTTGCTGCAATGACATGTTATTTTTATAATCCCATTTAAATGCCCAAAAGTAAAGTATTAGTACCCCGATGAAGTTGAGTCTGGCTCATGGTGTAGCACTTTGGCCTAGCACTATGTCCCAAGAGCCAAGCCCATGAACAAGGCACAGGGGTTAATAAACACACATACGGATATTTGAATGTGAAATCTGTTGACAAGCTGACCTGAGTTGTTATGCCATCTGTTGCTTGCAGTGCCGCTTTATGTGATTCAGCTAGATGAAGTATGTCATCATTATGGTAATACTCATACATGCTTGTACCTAGGAGCTCTTGCGGCAGAAAGCCAAGCACTAATGTTGCTCTGTAAAGATAAGCATTCTTTAAGATTCTACAATACAAACTTCACCCACAGAACTACAGACTATTTGAAATGAAGAGGAAGAAGAACAACTTATAGTTCCAATACTATTGAAATATTTTGATAGTTTTTTTTTGTACCGTGCATTTTGATAGTATCAAAGTTTTTTATTCACCAACGAATGCACAAGTGATTGTTTTAAAAACAATATTAAAATTTACATTACAACAGCTCCAACGTGTTTTGGTGTAGTCACACCAACTTCGGGGAGCTCATTATCCGTGCTTGCTAAAGTTACACTTTGTTACAATAGTCAATTATGGCGCATCTGTTTATGATTAAATTGGTGGTGTCACTACTAATATACACAGCCACATCACCACCGATTTAATCATACACTGATCCATCATAATTGACTATTTTAACAAAGCGTAACTTTAGCAAGCACGGATAATGAGCTCCCAGAAGATGGTGTGACTACACCGAAACATGTCAAAGGTATTTTAATGCAAATTTTAATATTGTTTTTAAAACCATCACTTGTGCATTCGTTGGTGAATAAAAAACTTTGATGTTTTTATAGTGTTCATTCTATGCAATATTATATTATTCTTACTATTAAAACTAACAATTTTCACAAACAAAGTATATAGAAGAAATACACAATCTTCCCTCCTGCATGTTGCAGTGGTCAACACCCATCTTCAGAGAGCAACACCTAAAACAGATACGATTTAAAACCTAACGAAGCCAGTCTACATTTAGTATAAGTAATATAAAATGTCATAACCATATCACTGCTTAAGTGCTTACGTTTATGCAGTAACAGGCCAGGAAGAATTATAAATTAGTAATTACACAAATCGTGATATACTGTATCTAGTATATAATTTTAGTTTGCAGAAGGAACACGTCTGACTCAAGACGTTTGTGGCAAACCTGTGTTTTTAAAAGGTCACATATATTGGAAATTTTCCTTTTGGCTTAGCTGTTGTTATCAGGTAGAAGAGTGAAATTTACTCCACTAGGTTCATTAGACAGTCCAGCAATACAGCTTAGCTACATCTAAGAGCCAGCTTTCAAAATATGGAAGTTTTAATCTAATAACACTGTGAGAAATGTCAAATATATGTTTTAGTTTTAACAAATCAGAAAATGCGATTCAGAAGGCCTTAACGTTGATGATGAAAGATTAATCACATGTACTAATCTAAAATTAAATGAGGTGTATTAAAGTTTGAATATCTCCAGTTTTATTGGTTCTAATTTTTAGACTTCTAAATTGGAAAGAACATTATTAGGTCAGTTAATTATATCCTGACAAAAGCTAGTAGTAAGATAGCCTGTGACAACTCTGATCTGTGTCTCATAAAC
>Ga0131853_10014434_pt1 | contig 14481 bp, 8 predicted proteins | sample TergutLab28metaG_FD_92764 | JGI IMG/M metagenome (GOLD analysis project Ga0131853, IMG submission 92764) | Labiotermes labralis P1 segment gut microbial communities from Petit-Saut dam, French Guiana - Lab288 P1 (version 2) (version 2) | ecosystem: Host-associated > Arthropoda: Insects >... | reverse complement strand
CTCGATTTCATTATGTGGCGAACGACATAGTTTCAAATTGTTTGTTTTACGACGCCCACAGTGTCCCAGACTCTGTGCCATCGAATGGTAGGATAAATTGTGACAGACGGCTGGAAGGAAGCACCCGAGACCTGACCGAAGTATTCTTCCGCCAGTTACGTGGACAGACTGAAGAAAATCACTAATCCCCCCAGTCAGGACACACCCATATCGCGGCTGAGATTACAACTAGATAGACGCGTCCAGAATATTAGGGTAGAGTGTTGCCTATATGTTAACCTTCCCGGTAACACGGTTTGGAATCTCTGCGTTCAGAGAAGTAGTTAAACATAAATCTACCTAAAATTAGTTATAAATACTGTGTACTGGTCGGGTGTTACAAATATGACTGCTGTGTGCGTCATCGATATGACAGTTGTCTGAGTTTTTATTCCTACGTACTTGGAAGTTACGAACATGCGAAGATAAATCATTTATGTAATTATTTAATAAAGAGTCCCTCTGTGAAGGAGTGTAAACTTTTGAAGAAAAATAGAAGTCATAAATCCTACCCAGAGCATGCCAAATATACTGGCCACATTAATTATCAATTATGATGGATTTTACACACTACTGGCTAGTGTACGTGACTTAATTATGTTCATTTGTTAATAGCTCCTTGATTTATCGTCGATCTGTGTACTGCAAAATGTTATGCTTTTCTGTGGAGACAGCGATTTCAAAATGCACGCCTCTTTTAAGCCCGGATGATTTTGTCCCGCCCAGCAAGTTATCTGACCGTCCTGAAGTTGATATACGGGTTTACCGATTAAGACATTTTTTCCCCGGAGAATAAACGGATCCATTCTCACGGTTAATATAAATTCCATATGTAAATGAAGTCAGGTAATCTTGTTTCTTGTATCTGAAAACTTTCGGACCCCGCAGGTTTGTACTCGTGTAGCAAATTTTTAACGGCACTGTGTTGGTGTTTGGTTATATTCTGCGTGACGCAGTGCTCTCACATTGTTGTCGATGAAGGGAAAAGCCGTCTAGCATGTTACGCTGTATCGATTGGTAATGAGTAACCAGTGTTTCAGAAGAGCTTCCTGTTTTCATTTTCATGATAGTCCTATATATATATATAGGCCTACTTGATTGAAATTTGCGTTGATCTTCCGTTTTCTGAGAACTTTGTCCGCCTTTACTACAGATGCCCATTCTAACGAAATCCCTACAGCATAGGCTGTTTGAAGAAGCTAATGCTCATTCAACTATTCATATTCCCCGCATTTTTCGGAACTCGAAGTTTCAGCTTGTAGTTGGTCATTCGTTCCTATCCTGGGCCAGATGAATCGAGTCCTACCTCCCATTCTACTCGTTTTTTCTCTAAGATCTAATAACTTTTCACTTATTGATGTATCCCGCCGACATTCGCCATTTGGATATTTTGCATTGTTCTATATTTTTGCGTCATGTAAAACCTTAGCATTGATTACCAGTAAGTCTACCCCCGACTATCCAGTTTGGGTGATCCTGCTAGACGTTTTCGCACACGCCAGAATTGCTTTCCACGTAATCAGAACATGAGAAGTCCACCACATTATAGTAGTTGCTCAGGGAGAAGGAAGTTGTGCGCATATTGGTTTATATATTAAGTATGCGTACCCTGTGTGTATATGTTCATAAATAGGAATGTGTCGGTATTAATGCTGTTTGAGAAAAGTGCATGCAATGAACGAATAGTGTTAAATTCGCAGCGATCTATTAGCATGTCCAGTGGATTTCTGTGGAACTTGATACCTGCGAGTGTACAAGCATTTTGTACCATACCAACAAAACTCAGTACGAAACACGTAATAAGTGGCTTGGTGAGAATAGGGGGTGCCTCAGTCAATATTCGAAACACTCACCTCCCAAATTAAAGTCAGACACGATATTGCTTCAAACAGTTTTCTCAGTAATGTAAATATAAAATATTGCATTTGTGTCACAAGAATGTAGACTTTAATGTCGCTGGGGTTTGTAGGAACAATCCACAGCTAGTTTCATGGCCTCACTGCATTTTATGTATGTACCCTTCTTGCTATCCTGTACACAAACACATGTTCGTGTTCCCGCAGAAACCACGTACGCGTGCATCTTTTTACTTTTCTTCATAACGAACCGTCCAATCCAGTTTATTGGTGGTAGTTTAGTTATCGACTCCTCGTCTGCTGAATAGATTATGTACACTACCATCGAATTTGGAGAAAGAGTAAACGTAAATAGTAAAAAGAAACTTGCATCGAAACGAGAAGTCGTGGCGTACATAAAGGTGAGATTTTAAGTTCTCACGGCGGTGGCTACACATTCTTTCGTCTGGGATGTGACATCATGTAGTCTGGTAGAATTTTATCTTTCCTGGGAAGCGTCGGTATATATCTACCATATTACACGTCGTCATGCCTCAGAATGCAGTTTTATTCCTTGGAGTACTATCCTAATAATTCCCCGAAGAGGGTACGCAAGAACCTACAACGAGAAACCTCAGTGACAGTAGTCGGCCTTCATGGCATGGTTCTCAGATAAGCCCAAGTTCTTAGCTGTATCTTTTTTTCTTGGAGTATGCTGTAGCTAAATGTGTGCTGCTTCAAGGTGTTGTACTTGGTGTGGCTGAGGAGAATTACGTGTAGAAAACACCTCAGGCAAAACATCTGCTGCTCCCTCCGACATTTCAGCCGAGTATCTCTGTAACGTCAGTCAAAGTACTGGATGTTTTGTTCACCTGCTTGGTTCACATTTTTAATAGCTACTTCCATTTTTATGCGCATTAGCATTATTCATGCCGCTTAAATAGCCTGCATACAAAACATCGGCTTGCCGTGCGAAATTTATCAGTCACAGCTTGCCTGATTGGCATGGTCTCAGTGAAGCAGATTTGTAGCCAATTTATGTAAGTATGAATCCCACTGTTCATTTGCAATTTCCAATCGTTTTTGTCGCTTGTTCTCTGGTATAATGATAACAATAACAAAATATGGTAATACTACCATCTCGCCTGTTTTCCCGAATACCAAACACTAACCAGGATTCGCCTGAATCCCAAGGATCGTTGCCGTGTTAACCGTGGGCACACTGTTTTTTCTCACTGCGCAGATGTGCAGCAGTAATATTCTAAAAATTCTGTCTTATCGGCAGTCGGTGCGAATCTTGACAGTACTATCGACTGGCTTGACGGACATCTTCAAATAGCCACGACCCCCCTCCGATTTCCTGTATTCTCATCTGGCATGGTAATCTGCCCATGCCATTCGACGTTGCATAATGTTTGTAGTCAAAACATTATTCGATTTGTAAAGCTCACTGATAGAACCGTATAAAACTTTGCAGTTCGGGCGAAGTACACACGAATGGATTCCAGAATTTGGGAGAAGAAACTTTTTGGAAACGGATCTCTTGGCAGTGCGGTGAGACTGAGGATTGAAGTTAGATGGAAGTCGCTTGTGAACATGTCCAAAGATGGGTTTTAGTACTGGCGCTGTTAAAACTTTAAATTATATTGCCAGAAATTGTATAATATTTGTAACTTGTATGTTTCTATAGTGTGTAATATGTTTTCGACCGCCCTGTAGTCCCGGCAATAACCAGTAACTCTGGGAAAGTGCCGTCTGGTAATTATTACCTACTGTTCCCTTTCAAGGTGGAAGAGAAAACTCCTTTACAAAAGTGGAGTGTTGATGCAACTTTGGAGTTATAGCATCACAACTTGCAGCATTCCGCATCCCATCATCGTACGTATCAGGGGTTGAAATACTTGCCCGATAAGATCTCAGTCGTGTCAGCATGGCTACTGCGGAGTGGAGGGCGAGGGGTCGATAGTGACAGAAATTCTTCTTAGTAGGGTGTTTTCTGTATATCCGGGAAGTTTGGTAGTGGGATGAAGGGAGCTGATGGAATTTGTTTCTCGTTCTTGAGTCGAACTCCTGCAGGATAGACTTCACTCTAGCCGATCAGATTCATACATCGGAAAAACGAAATATGTAACCGAAAATAGGGATATAGGCCCAATATTCTGAGGATACTTTGTTCGAATCTTAGCTTTGGAAACAGGATGTGATGATAGTTCTAAACTTCTGTTACGGGTTTTCGAGAAAAATGCAAAGACGATTGTTTTTCAGGGTATGTTATCCCCTAACATCTGTGCTTTATAATTTTCCTGCGTTTGTTACTGTATTCTTAAGTCAGAACATTTATGTTGGAAAATGTAACATATATGCTGTGTTTATAAGATTACTAATACAACTAAACTACCTGTCCGTTGTCACAATGTCCGTGTTTAATTCTTCAGTATCACACTAAACACTACGTAGTATTTAAATTGTGAGGAATGACACTCAAATTCAAAAGCTAAACTTCACTCGTGTAATTAAAAAATATAAGCCTGTTGTGAGTCAGGATTCGCATTGCATCCAAAATTTCTACACAACATTGCAGATTGAACAGTACGTACAAAGAATTAATATATTTGGATATTCTGTGTTAGGTTTTCACTAGGAAACATGGTAATAATTTTAGAAACGGGAATGGATTTCCGTGAAACATGGTATAAATACGCTACCTTGTAATTTTTAATTCATCGCTCATGTGGAATATGGGTAATACGAAAGCAATGCGCCATAAGGCCATGGAATTTTATGTTGTGATATATTTCGAAGAATATCTTACCATTTTTCCAAGATAAAGTATGAAAGACTGACTTTTAGTTCTGGACAGTGCAGTGAGTGAAATATTTTTGACAGTTTGGATTGATTTTCTCTGCATTATATACCACTCTTTCAGCCCACATATAGCTGCAGTGTAATGTGACTGAATCATGTATGTTTATATACTCGTACATTCCTTTTTACATATCCGCCTAGTTTTAAGCACACGCAGTGGGGATGACGGCTTTCCGGCCCATTGTGCCGCATCGAACTGGTCGCTTCGTGTCTGGCATTTCACATTAATACAGATTGATGGCTGTTTCTAACCTCAGCACTACTCATATATTCAGTAAAATTATGTTCGTGAAGCACCAGCGTTTAGAAAAGCATTGCATTTGAGTAGACAGTAGACATTTTAAAATGTTTTCTGATGTTCTTCGGACCTGTTACTACGATGTTCATTTATTGTCACTATTTGCCAGATTTAAATGTGGTGTATTCTTAAGTAATCACTGTAGTTATGATGTACATAGCAGTATTATTACCATTTGTTCTGTCAGTACGAATTAAGCGTGTGCGGTTTGAAATGGACCGTAACATATTTTATTTATACATTTATTTATTTATTAGGTTGTACAGTGTTTCCACACATTCCTGCGCCCATTTAACAATTACATTATCTTCTTCGTCCAGTTGCTTCTGTCATTCCAGTCTTCTTCCATTAATCCGTTTTCTTCCATCAGTCCTCTAGTCCCTCCTGCCCAGGTAAGTTTAGGTCTACCTCGTTTTCTTCTTCCTGTTGGACGCCATTTCATAACTTCTTTTGGCAATCTCCCCTTTTCCATTCTTTGAACATGTCCATACCATTGAAGTTGGTTTTAATGTCGTCTAAAAGAGACATTACTACATTCAGTTTTTGTTTAATAATAGTATTCCTAGTTTTTTTCTTCCTGGAAATTCGAGCTGAGTGTCGCCAAAAGTCCATTTCTGTGGAATTTAGTTTTGTTACCGTTTTTGCTTTTAAACACCATGTTTCTGCTGCATATGTAATTGTACTTTTAACTATTGCGTGGTAAATATGAGTCTTTGTTTTGGGGGTAATATCATGGTCCCACAAAATGCTGTTTAGCTTTGTTACAGGTGCTCGTCCTCTATTAAATCTGTCATTAATTTCTGGCTCTTGATTTCCATCTTTGGTTATTTTTACCCCCAAATAAGTATATTCATTTACGTGACTTATTATGCCCTTCCCGTCTTCTAGTTGTAAATCTCTTGATGTGTCTCCTATGGTCATATATTTAGTTTTTTTTAACATTTAATTTTAAGCCCCACAATTCATATTCATCTGTTAATTTCCTTGTCATGTATTCTAAATCCTCATAATCTTGTGCAATTAGTAATTGGTCATCTGTAAATAGCATTGAATATATTGGCGTATTCTGAATCTCCTTTCCCATCTTTGCACATTTCTTCTGCCAATTTTCTAAAGCCTTCTGAATATATATTTTAAACGAAGTGGGCGATAAACTGCATCCTTGTTGTAGTCCTTTTGTTATATAAAATCCTGGAAAAAGAGCTTTCATATAATCTCTTTATTGCCCTAATAATACTATTACTAATATTGTAGTGTTTCAATGCTTTCCATAAGTTTTCCAGGGGCACACTGTCATATGCTTACTCTAAATCTACAAATAGTAAATAAATATAATGTCTGGTCAAATGTTTATCGACCCGCCCTAAATCCTGCTTGTTCTTCTGTTTCTATCTGGGAGAATTCGTGTTCCAAAAACGTTTTATAATTTTCCATATAATCGACTAAAAGTATTCAATACTGTAATTCCTCTGCAGGTTTCATACTCAGCCTTCTTTCATTTTTTATCAGATGCTGAAATATGTCCTATATTCCAATCATAGGGAATTTCCTCACCATTTAAGCAACATTAAAAAAATTTGTCTTAATAGCTCATATAACTGTTCAATTCCTGATTTTAGTAATTCTGCAGTTACTCCTCCCACTCCACATGATGTGTTATTTTTTAAGGACTTAACTGTCATTTTAACTATTCCTATACCTAAATTAATTTTATCCAGTCCTATTTCATTCATACCTTCTTATTCAGTTTCTTGCTGTCATAAATACCGTTCCCTGTTTTCTGTTAAAAGTCCTTCGAAATATGTTTCCCACTTTCCAATAGGTATGGGATTAAAACAATGTCCTCCGTTTTCATTATTCCTTAAATTCTTCAGTATTCTCCATGCTTCTGTGCTTCGTTTACCACCCAAGTAGCTTTCTACTGTAGAACATGTCTTTTCCTAGCTTTTATTTTTGTCTTCTGTTATCATTTTTCTGATTTTTCCTTGCATCCTTCTAAACTCTATCCTGTCCTGTGGGTCTTTTGGGCTAATCCATTTCAAATATTTTCCTTTTTTTTTTTTACCAATTGTCCAATTTCTTCAATCCAGTGATAAAATGGCTTAGTTTTATTTCTCAAAATTTTCTCTCCTAATGCTTCTTTCGCTGCTTGGTGAATGCATTTAACAAGATGTTCGTAACATTCTTCTGTACTTTCAAAATTACTCTCTCCAAGTTTCTCATCTAATCTCTGTTTATATAAAAAACTAGTACTTTCATCCCTTAAACTATCTGTAGTATGTATATAATGGTAATTGTGATAATTCTAATGCACAGTCTGTTATGTTTTCCCTTGATTCATTTGCATTGTTTTTTCCCATATGGAAACAAAATTTTTGCATTCACTAAGTAATGGTCACGCCCAACAGTCATTCCTCTAAATACTCTTGAAATTTTAAACCTGAATTTTGTCTGGCAGTAATGTAACCTATTATAGATCTTAGCTCCTGTGTATCTTGGTGCCATGTGTACTGATGTATCCTCTTGTGTTTAAAATATCCATTCAACATTTATAATGAGTTTTGTTCACATTTATCTATCAATTTATCACCATTATCAGTTATTACTTCTCCAAATGGACCCCCAACCAGGTTATTAATTTTTTTCTCCTGTTTTACTATTAGAATCTCCTGCAATTAAAATTTCCTTGTAGTTTCCTTTTTCAAATATTACTTCATTTAATTTCCCCCAAAATTTTCTTTTACTAAAGCATTTTCGTCATCACTTATTACACGAATTCGTAAAATGCATAACTTCTTCCCAAATAAATTCATATGTAACTTCATCATACTTTCATTTATTGTCTCCCAAGTCATAATATATCTCTTATATCTCTTTTTAACTAAAACAGATGCTCCTGGCTTTGCTATTTTTTTTTTGAAACTCCACTATGAAAGTGTAAGTAAGGTCCTATTATTTCTACTCCTTTTCCTTTTTTCTTCGTTTCTGTTAATATCGTAATGTCTTGTTTTAGTTCTTGCAAACTCTTTATAGTGTCTCCTGTTTTATTTCTTATTCCTTGTACATTCAGCGTGCCTAATCTATAGTCCTCTTACGTAGCTAATGTCGTCGTAGGTTGCATCTATCCAGAGTATTTCCAATGGGTTTTTAGCAATTTTCTTTTTCCGATGAGCAGGGGGCTGGCCTGCTGCATCAACCCCCCCGGCCTGGGGGACCAGGTGATTTTTGATCAAGGTTTTCTTCCTCTAGCCCTTGTTACGCCAGTATCCAATTACAAGGCAGCAGTGCTAGTTTTGGTCCGCCCCGGGTATTTTATTTCCCCAGTACCCGCCATATCTGGTGAGCATTCCTCTATCCGCCACCAGGGGAGGCGCCCGATGGAAACTTAGCAACTTCTCACGGGACCGTAACATATTACATGTAGTATTAAGTACAATGGACATTCAAAAGAAAACCGAAAAAAATAACTAAATTGCCTTATTGCAAAAATAGATTCAGCACAGTGGTATTAATCTTCAGTGCAGTCACCACCACGTTCTACACACTTCCAACGTTCCGCGAAGGCATGAATTCCATCGGAGAAGTCGTTTTGGTTGCTGTGCCCGCCAGTCGGGCACCACCTCTTTTACCTTCTCGTCCGACCTGGAATGATTGCCATAAATCACCAACTGCCGCAGTCATTTCGGGCGTTATAACCTTTTAAAGCCTACTGGTTATGTGATGCACCAACAGGTTTAATATTCAATAAGTGTTATTTCTGCCCACATTGCATTTATGTGGTTTGTGTTTATCTCAGAATAAACAACGACTTCTGCCCCATACATCGTAACTGATTGGTTTTTATAACCTAGATGAAAAGTGTTTACTGCGCGGTACGAACTGGGTCTTTAAATAAAGCAGTCTGTGCTCCGTCTTTAAATGGTTAACACTGTTGCATCTCCAGGCCGTATAGAATCTTCAACAGTTTGTATCCCTTCTTGAACTTCTAGACCCACCCAAAAAACTTGCGTTTTACTCGTACATGACTGCACCGTATTTGGCCAATATACTGGTATATATTTCATCTGATTCGACTCCTTCTTTGAGCAATCGGCTCACAGCCTGCATCTCTTGTTTGGTGCACGACTGCAAGTGACCCGCCTTATTCAGAAACTGATAATTTCAGCTTCTAACGTCAGATGGTTTTGTATACTCGCACGTTGTTACCAGCGGACTTCAACTGTAACATAAAGTTATCACTGTCTGTTCATATTACGAGTTTTACACTCGTACAATTTTCGGGTTTTAATTTGAATGAGCTTTGTAGATTCATATAAGTTCTGAAGTTTCATAAATCACTGAGGCACTCCGATGTGCACTGTAATTGGTTTTTTATTAAGCCTGCTTTTATGTACATTTCATACGCTGCAGGGTTTGGTACATTAAAGCTTAAGAGAGGAGGTAATGCAGCTGCCTTGAAGTCAACAAGTCGACATTTACCGAAAAGAAATTTTTTGCTAGCATCCGGGTGCATCTTAATAATGCCAAGTGACAATAATAATAATAATAATAATAGTAATTTCTTATTCCACATTTAGTGCAACTTATCATCGTTAACACTAACCCTGTGCACAGTACCCTCTAAACAGATCGTTATGTGAAGGTAATTAGACCACGTGTTTAATTAAGCACTACATCGTGCAGTCGTGCCGGAGGAGTGGAATTGTTACCCCACACATTCTTAACTTTGGCAGTTATTGGAAGTCAGTGGTCAGTTTCATATTCAGGCTGGTTTATTCTGGAGAGAATTCCACGTTAGCCATCACATGTGAGGTCAGGCGGGTCCCAGAGCCTGTGCGGATGTTGTCGAGAAGAGACAGTCTCATGTTCCCGTCAGGAGTCGAACACCGATTTCCTTGTTGAAGACTCGTATGAGAGGTAAGGCTGTGTGTAATAACATATGCACTTCCCTCTGGTAACAGCCCTGAGTTACTTTTGACTGCCCCTTACTTACCTTACTGAAGTTCATGATTAGTTTATTCAGTCAGTCATTCATCAAATTCTTGAACTTGAAGGGTTTGAGAGAGGGAAAATAAGAGCCTGTTCTCTTGTGGATCATGAACATTTTTGTGGTTATGTTCAGATTGTCGGTACACTAGTCTCCAGAAAATGTGAAGCTCGAAGAAGCTCTCCGCTATCCTGCCAGAAATATTTGTTATGTTGGAAACCTTCTGTTAAATAACCCGAGAGAAGGCAAGCTGAAGGGATTCAGATTTCTCTGCCGGGGAATTTGAAGACTCTGAGAGTCCACGGGAGCAATAATCATCATCGTAATTTAACACGCGTGTTTGAACAAGACGTCATTGAACATAAACGTGTACATGGCTTTGTAACAATGAGTCGGAAGAAATGGGGAGAGAAGGGGCGGAGATGAAAAGTAAACCTGAAGTAGAAGGACTACACAAATGTCTCTTCAGCGCAGTTTATATCTTTCCTGAACTCTGTTTTGAGAAACATACAAAACATATAGCTTTTACAGGCACATTTCGCTTTTCGTAGTTAAGAGCATAAACGATGTAAGTTAGAATTCTTGGTATACTTACACACGCTTCTTGTTTGGTGCCCCATAAGTAAGAAACAGAAGGCAGGGCGGGCTCATTTCTCGCGCAGATCAGTTGTTGGAAGATAACATTCAAATTCCTGCCTGTAATAGACTCGGCCAAACACATAGTAACCGAACTGGAACAATAACATATGTTATCTGTTGTCTTGTTCCAGATTTAAGTCAGTCATAGCTTGAAGTTAGTCGCAAGCCTGTATTAATTAAATTGCCCACATGTGGGCAGTCCCTCAAGGGGCGACAGTAATTGCTCAAGTCCTCGCATTTTCAGCACATTGTGTAAGGTTCATTACTGATTATGAAAAAGTAAACCCCCTTTCTCATCCTCAGCCATGAATCCACTCCACATACTTATTCCCAGTGGCTGACATCCAAATGTCTTCCTTAGCCACTCTTTTTAATTACTGAAATCTTAAAAAATCTCGTAAGGAATTTTACTGTCTCAACTGGTATTTTAATGACTATAGCGAAATATGCGTAAAAACGTAAACTCCCTCTGTACTTCATAAACACAAAGTAAGGTGACTCTGTACTTCATTAACTGAACGTAAAGTGCCTCGGTTCTTTATTAACACAACGCAAGGTGCCCCTTTACTTCGTTAACACAACATAAACTGTCTCCGTACTTCGTTAACCGAACGTAAGTTGCCTCTGTTCTTCATTGGTGCAACGAAGGTGTCTCTGTACTTTGCTAACACAACGCCACGAAGACCAATGGGGACGGTGACTTATAGCAGTAATCTTAACTTCGGCATTATGTAGAAGTGAATGGTCAGCTTCATGCTCCGCCCTCCTTACCCTCCAAAAAGAAATCCACTGTCAGGTAGATTGGAGGAGAAAAATTTCTACCTTTGCTGGAAATCGAATCCCGATTTCTTGCTCGTACACTTTGCGGCCTACGTGGTATACTAGATGCATTATCCATGCTCCATGGGAAACTGTGTGTAAATGACCGGTTGTGAATTGTGTCGTTTTTCATGTAATTCCTCTTTCTCCTTTTATAACTGCTGCAAGTCTCTGATTGCGCGAATCAAGTACAATAACAGGGGGTTGTTTGCGCCTGCGCACCCACGTAAACAAACACGGCGTTAAACCGTCTGAGAATTAATTACCCCCTTGCCTTTATGACCCAACTTCATTAATCAGAGCGCCAAACTCTTCTTTGAGTTCGAGTTGGGAGTTTACGAGGTGCGACGGAACGAGGGTCAGGGCATTTACACTTTATTGTAGATGAGGAGAGCAGGGTTACTGAAGAGGGAAATGTTGGGGTATATTATGATGGTAATGTTTGTACACCTTATTCTGTCTATATACTTTACTTAACTTGGGCTCTGCTAATGCCGTAATACACATGTAGCGCATTTCATTTGCCCGAGACAACATTGTAATAGGAGATTGTACCAGATTTAGCCATGATGGCGTGTGTGTGTAAACATAATCCCCTCTCTTCTCTGCATTGTCTTCACTATAAACAATTTTCCCGTGCCCCTACATTTTCGCACCCATGTTCTCCGTGTGGTACGGAATCCTGAATGTTCTTTGTGGGAAGTCGGCTGTTATGCTGTGAAGTTGCACGACATTGTTGCCTCGATACACAGGTATCACGGCAGACATATCCATTGTTTAGTTCAGCGTATTTATAATTCGGAAGGTGCTTGTTTACCCATCTTCAAGAATTCTTGTGGTACATTTTACATCTCTGTCAGTTGCTCAGACTATATAATGTCGATTGTAGGATAATTGATGAATAATAACTTATAAAATGTTTTGAAGAAAGCGATCATGGCCAAATCAAAGTAGCCTACTCTTTTTCTTTAGCACTATTACCCTTCGTGTTTGTCCCTGGATTCTCTCATGACATACGCCCATTCTCTTCCGTCCAAAGCTGTTATTCATCACCTTTTTACGTCCTAATTGCTCAGATACGATTCAACATCCACCTACCTTAATGTAGTTCTTCCTCCCTTTTTATCCTTCCCCTCGTTTTCCTCCAGTATCTCATTTACTCTCCTGTCACCAACCATTCTTACAACATGTCGAAGTCATACCAATCTACAATATCTGGAGATTTAAATTTATTGTAAATTTCTTGATTTTGATTCTCATATAAACATTTTCGTATGTTTGTCTGTATCGAATCGAAGTACAGTCGCGGCATTTTTTTTTTTTTGTTGAATTGAAACAACCGTGAAACAGCTTCCTCAGAGTAGTCTGTGTCTTGGCCGACATTTGAAACCGGTACTGTCCGAATATGGCAGAAATGTTGCCTCTTCGTCCCACTTGTTGTTACGGTAGATAAAGCACAACAACAATAATAATAATAATAATAATAATAACTGGTCAAAATTCTTATAAACGCCCACATGACCAGGTCGCCAAAATTTTCTTTTAGCAGTTGGCAAACCATGTGCTTCGTATTATAAATATGAGCCGCAGGTCGTTCTGGAAAACGACGAATACAAACACTACTGGGATCTTGCTTGTTATCTCAGTCGGCCAGACATAACATTTGTTGATAAAACAAATATCGTTAACATAGAATACCCATCAACCCTGAACCTACAAAACACATTTACAGAAGAACAACGCAAATGTCATGATTTGGTGCTTAAAATCATTCAACAGTGGCAACTTAAAAATATTATTGTTATTCCATTTGTCTAGTCTGCTACGGGGGTCGTCCCTATCATGTTTAACCAAAACGTCCGTACCCTCTATTTACCGCCACGCCTACTGTCCTAGGTCCAGAAAGTAGTCGTACTAAAGACATGTTGCGTCGTGAGAAGAGTTCTTAGTTAGAGAGTCCACCTGCTTGATGAAGAGCTGATCATACCAGTTTAAAAATTTCCCTGTTAACACTCATTTCATTATTCCGTAATGCAAAGCCCCAGCAGATTCTAGGTTAAAAGACCATACTCTGAGTGTTTAACACCGGGCATAACCTGATAAAATCCTAAATAATAATAATAATAATAATAATAATAATGGGACTATTTCAAAGTCATTTAGAAAATACGTGAGCAACATACCAGGAAAAAAATGAAGTTAAGGAACTACAGAAAACAGCCATATTGGGCACTGCACACACACTTCGGAAAGTACTTATGTAAAAGTACAATAGATTCAACACTGGAACTAATAATATAAGCACCATGAATAGTAACTACAGAATAGCTGCAACACTGTATTCCCTAGGGACATAGTTTGTCTCAAGAATATAAGTATAAATACCCTGCATAAAAGAGACGATGATGATGATAATAATAATAATAGATTGATTGATGATTGATTGATTGATTGACGAATAATGTCCATATTATTGGTACACACCAGCCAATGTACTGGAGATTGAAAATTTCAAGCTGTACTGGAATCGCAGCATACTTACGGACAAAACAATACCTTTTAACCGACCAGACATAACGTTTATGAATAAGAAAACAAAGAACACCTTTTTGATAGACATAGCTGTCCCGAATACACATAATCTCGCCAAAACAATAACCGACAAACAAAACAGGTACCAAGAACTGGCGAATGAAATATGTGCTATGTGGAAGCAGTAGGCAGCACAAGTGATCCTGATTGTAATATCATCTACGGGAGTAATTCCAAAGTCACTATCACAAAGTCTAACAAGATTTAACTTGCACCCGAATACATATACACAAATGCAAAAATCTGTAATTCTTTGCACATGTTCAATTGTAAGAAACTTTTTAAACTACAAATAAGACCACAGAGCCTAATTTTGTTGATTACAGCATCCCAGGATATGTGAATATTGCCCAGTTAAAGCTGAGAAGTGAGAAATTCGGATGCTGATGCTGATGCTGCTGCTGCTG
>Ga0131853_10014432_pt1 | contig 14482 bp, 7 predicted proteins | sample TergutLab28metaG_FD_92764 | JGI IMG/M metagenome (GOLD analysis project Ga0131853, IMG submission 92764) | Labiotermes labralis P1 segment gut microbial communities from Petit-Saut dam, French Guiana - Lab288 P1 (version 2) (version 2) | ecosystem: Host-associated > Arthropoda: Insects >... | reverse complement strand
ACTGAATGCTTTATTGCACTTATAATCTGCTCAACATGTTTCGGGCACTTATATGCCCATCATCAAGAGCTCGAGACTATACTTGTGTTATTGCCGCATATGGTGTGTAATGCCTTGGTTGCTGGAGGTCGGCTGTTAGGAGCGGAGCAGCAGGCTATGCGTCCGGGATGAGGGAAATTGTGCGACTCACACAAGTATAGTCTCTAGCTCTTGATGATGGGCATATAAGTGCCCGAAACATGTTGAGCAGATCATAAGTGCAATAAAGCATTCAGTTGCATCTAGTTGGTTTTCTTCTCTACGCTTATACTACGATGCACGGACAAACATACATCAAATGAATCCCTCTGTTGGGGGATATAATTATCTGTAATGCACGTATCACTTCATCGTTCCATTTGTTACAGGTTATTTTTAACGTCTTTTGAAATCAAAACTGCGCAAACGAGATGCATGTGATCCAAAGTGGCACAAATAGCCCATGGTGACTAATGTTCCCAATTCGTGGAAGCTGCTGAGGTGTCTAACTGATATTACTGACATGCAGATTTTGGTATTACATGACAAAATCGTTCTCTGAATTAAAATAAAATAAGTTTGAACGGCCTACTACAAAGGCCAGCCCACACGCCGTCGTAACTCACATACCACAAAATAACCAAAACAGAGTTTCATTGGAAGGCAGTAGCACATTAAGCCAAATTATCCTACCACAGCCCGCAACTGGACCCGATCTTGAGCCCTTTCAGTTCAGCTGACGCCCTCGGAACATTCCTTCAAATTGGCGTCGCGTGAATTGCGTGAAAATAACGGTCAAATTCAGACGTCAACGTATTTTCTTACTGAAAATCATTTTAAATTCCAGCCTAAACCCCAGCTCGAAGGATTTCCCGTGCCGGCTGTCCGAAACTGGTTAGTCAGTGGCCTACATTGGCGTATAAACTGAGACTGGTCAGCCTTATACCTTAGGCTGAGTACAGTCACTTAAACTATTCTATGGATTATTATGGCAAATCAACTTAATGTCACTGGTGATCGACGATATTTAGGAGAATTGCAACAAATAATTTGCAGTAGGTGTTTTTGTGCCTAAAATTAACATTTGGAAAGCAACTTGGTTTGTCAGATGATAATTCCTGACACGAGTTGCATCAGGCAACATCAGAGGCAAAGATTGTAACGAACACTTGTAAAAAAGTATGTGCAGAATTTCACTAAGAAGAATAAGCCGTTATATTATTGCGTTTTGTACATGTAACTACAATACAGTATAAGACATTTATACAAAAAGCTCAATTCTCCATTACTTCATGACTTCCCATACACTTGCATTGATGTAAGCATACAAGCTTTGTGATTTTCTACATATTTCTGCACACATGAAGGCTGTGTGTATTTAATCAGTCGTACATATATTCTAAGTTTCTAATTCTAGCTACAAAACCTTAGAAACATTAGGACGTAGACAAATATACCGGAACAAATTAATATCAGGCATGTCACCTCGTATACATCGCGCTGAAGGTGATGGTGTAACACAAATAGATTTACACGCCTGCCGAGATAAGGAAGGCTGACAGGCACAATACGTTTGCTCCGCGGGGTCCTTGTGCTCAAATTGCAAACAAACGCTGGCTCCTCTCACCGTAGCACGTAACAGATAATGACTAGAAAAACGCAAGCGTAGAATCTCCTCTGCGAGGGAGAAAACGGCAGGCGTCCTATGTAGAAGTACACTGGATCTACCCTCCCCTCGCCCCAAAGGGTAGAACAGGCGGGCAGTCGTCTACTGATGCGATTCGAGCCACTACCAACATCCCCCCTGGTTGGAAACCTCCGACAAGACGAATGGGACGAAAACTCGAAGGGCTTTACTCAGGCGCATTGTCACTTTTGTATACAGGGAGAGTCAGCATACTATAATGAACTGGGAGAGGTGATGAATTATTCTCGACGACTCTGTTAACAGGACATCAAGCATTAAATACTACGAATAGCGCCACATTTAATAACGACTTCCTCACGCTTCTTCAGAGCTGTTTTGAAATATACGATAAGCAATTTCCAAAAAAAAGAATGGATTTATGAAAATCTGCTCCTGCAAGAGAAACTACCTTTCAGTGGAAAGCCCTCGGATAAAAATCACACAACACGACATAAGATACCGCAGCATTTTTTTCTTACTCTAAGTCTCAAGTAACGTTTTAAGTATACAAAATTATGCCAGGGTGCAACTCTTTAAATTTCGGAGTTCCAAATTCGATTACAATCTGTAGTGTCATAGGATGGGTGGATGGATGGATGAAACACTTAATTTTGTTATTAATTTTACAACAGTTATTTCTCAAACTTGATAGAAATGATTGCAGACAACACGGTGAATCATAAATTTGAGAAAACTTGAAAGGAAATGGTAGTGGTTTAACTGACGTAATATCTCGGCATTTATGCCTACAGGGAGGGACTGAGAAAAAACACGACACAATCAGTCAGGATAACCGGTGTTCTGACGGAAGTACTAGATCTTTAACACAGCAATTTACTGGAGGTTTCAAAATGAACGCTCATGTATGGTAGATTCAGTGGCGTAGGTAAGGCCCCCACAAACCTCACGGCGTGGGGGGAGGCCTGTGGTTCATGATTGAGGGCCCAAACTTACAGCATAATAAATGTGTTGTGACTTCTTTATGACTTGATTCTGTTCTTCTGACAGAATCCTGGATCCTTTTTATGAGATCTGGGAGTTACTACTTTCGTCGTAATCACTGGGGACCCAAATTATCGAGTCGCGATGGCCCCCCGACCGGGTACCTACGCTACCGGGCAGAGTACAAAAATTTTACGTTCGACGGGAGGGGAGGTGTGGAAAGATCGAGGCAACAGAATCACACTTCTCTACACAGCCATGAAATACTTCCCTGTTTTATTTCTTCAGTAAAGACTTCCGTCTTCTCATAAAAGGTATCGACGAATCGAGGAGTACGAGTAGCGACCGCCAACTCCCCTTTTCAGAATGATCCCCACCTTGTGACTATTTTTCGAACTCTACGATAATATGTCTACACCCATCACATCATTGTACATGTGTGTGACAATGCTACACCAGAAAGACTCTCATCATTTCATTCTAAATAATACTTTAGGAAGGTCTCTTTAAAAAATAGTCTTTATTGCATAACACCGAAAGTACTCTACGGACCGGACGAACGAAGAACCGTGGTTTCATTCTCGACAGGGTCAAGATTTTCCTCTTCTCCGAAACGTCCAGGCCGGCTCTGGGGCCCACCAGTCTCAAATCCAATGAGCACTGAGGGTATTTTTCCTTGGGGATAAAGCGGTCGGTTCGTCATGCTAACCACTCACCTCTATTTAGTGTCCAGTTTAGTATGTGAGAAGCTACGCTTGCACTCCCTCGTTATGCCGCCATGACGTGTACAGAGACAATTTTACCATTACCTGTAACTTTACCTACAAACATGCAGTCGATAAAGTTTGCTGGTTAAATATTCATCTGACTTGCTAGTCCATTAGAATTCTACAAAACCTCGTGCTGATGGAACTACAAACTCTCATTCTCTAATAGCAAGGGAAGGCACAGTACGATTGTTTTCATAATATCCCTGGCATTTCTTCAGCGAGCCTGGGTTGACGTATCCCATGCATGCCACATGTCCCGCCCATTTCACACTTCAGACCTTCTCTACCTCTAATCTTAATAATAAAATACATGAAAAAAACAAGCCGCTCAATTCCAGAAACCCTTTAAAATGCAAGGACCTCTAGATAAATTGCCGTCTTGTACTACGATGTATTTTAAATGCAAAAATATTACGGGTGCACAAACCAACGTTCATCTTCTTTGCACAAAGACAGGAAATGTAGTTTCTAACGGAGCCAAAACTCTCGCGTGTTTCATTAGGCTTGGGTAACAGAGGGCAGGCAATATATGTGCCCAGTTGGACAATGTTGGTGCTGCGGGGCGCCATTTATCACGAGGCACCTCCGTCCTGTAGCACCCGCATGCCTGAGTGCTGCTGCATTATCATCAATCAACTTCACTCGGACCGCAGCGGCCGAACATCCGATCGGAAATCAGCGCTTTTACAAGGCCGGAAGTGTATAATAATTCATCAAAACAAGAGGATTTTCTCATAAAATTCTTTAGCCTATAAGGAAAGGCAGATTTATTACGAATTTCACTAAAAAAAAAGGCATAAGAGCTCCAGCCCATTTGCAGCTACACTTCGTCCAGCCGTCTCGTTGACTCTCTATTGTTTTCTTTTGCTGCAAGACAATCAATATGGCAGCTGGCGTATGGTAACCACAGAGTACTGCCGCCACTGTGTTCAATGATGTCACACCAAATGAAGAGGATGAAAGTACGAGTAAAACAAAACAACCCGACCAAATCTGCCACAGCCTAATCTCATGTCTACCGCAGAGCGAATGTTGACCGAGTGTGTTCAGAGGCAAAGACAGTGAAGTGTTTATCATGGCCATTAGAAGGCAATCGTGAAAATAAATCAAATATTTCATAACACACAAATTATTCGTATTACTTCAATAATATTACCCGCACACTCTTCCTCATAGACATACGAGTATACGTATTACAGTCGGTCAGGTTTTTCTCAGAAAAATGCAAGTGCCAAGAACATCAAAGCAGTCTGCACGGAATGCTATTCACTGAACAAACAATTTCGCTTTAAAAAAAATAAGGCCATATGCTAATTTTCCAAAATTCTTTAGAGGCTGTAAACGATCACGACAGGCAGAAGCAGGGACAATTACCGAAACGTCGTGTATATAACATGTAGGCCTTGCTCATAAAATGAACAATGTCAAACACGCCTCTGGTACAACAAATCAAACACTTCCGTTATGTTCCTAATATCATATTAACAAAACTGAAAAAGAAGCCATTCAAACACATAAAAGAAAGTTTAGGTTCTCACAGCGGTGAAGATTATGATGGTAATTTATAGACGTGAATGTTATAGGTCTACATAATTCAGAGACTGGTTGTAATCATTTTATAACGGTGAGCAGATGTTTCTGCAGCCATATAATACCTACATTCAATATACCTTACCGATTCCTCTGTCACACTCCTGCCATGAAATTTTCAAGACCGCAAAACAAGAAGTTTCACAAGACATAACTTCTAGAGATGGAATACATCTTCTACAGCAGCTATACGGGAACCTAGCGATGAAGAATTGAATTCGCTGAAGTCTCTATTCTTCAAGGACAGTTTCATCCTTGCTGATATTTGTTCTAGTAATTCAACGGTTAACAGCAAGGAAATTCAACTTCTGAACAATCGTCCCATTTCAATTCCTATCTTGCCTTGGTGTTGGCAACCTTCTCCGTCGAAGTTGCTTAATTTTAGATAAAGCATAAACGTTTCCTTTTTCACTTCCACAGCAATCAAATACAGCCACCATCAGGCACAGGCACCACTTGTTTCAAAATAAGACTTTAGGCATTGTATTTACGCGGATTAAGTAAACTTTATTTCCGTTTTCCACAGAACGTTACAGAGCAACGCCTGCTAAATTCTCGCTATCCAATGCAAAAACTAACAGTTGCACAAACCGCTAAATTTCCTTTGGTTAATGAAGTTACAGAACTACACAGACTACGACATTTCTGCCACTTCTGTGCAGCACCTAGCATGAGAAGTAACTCAAGCACGAACCACAAGGGACAAGATCCTACAGCGGAGCAGGATGCAGCAGTTCCTCAACCTTTCTGGTCAAACAGATGCCTTAAAAGTATCTCTCGTTCTGCGGTCGCCCTCTTCAAAATAACATTAATTCGCGGACAACTTAGGCGCAACTCACTGCAACATTTAAATCTGAAATATTTAACAAGACACATAAATATTTAAGCTGTAAAATTATTTACTGTAAACTCTCTTACAAAACGAGCTTTCCTGCCAGTAACGACAATAAAACTACGGTTAAGAAGAGTGTAAATGAAATTTACGTTCTGCTGAAAGAAATATACTCAATTCGCAAACACCAGGTTGAGAAATACAAAATTAGAGGGTCTAACGTTTGAGAGCTGAAGGAAACAATGACATAACCATCTGTTTTTCATCCCTTCTGTGTACCAGTTTTAGGACGCATGGATAAGGACAGGGGAATTTGTTTCTACATAGCGAATAAATGTCGTAGATCGCAGAGGAATTTGCAAAGAGCTCGCGTGTAAACTTCAGTCGGTGGGTGAAGAGTAGGGTGAAGTCAGTCGGAGTGAGCATTGCCACCTTCCTTGTGGGCGGACTGTGCGATAACCGAACATGCTCTTGCCTACAAACGAAGCGATAAAATTCCTAACTGACCATTCGATGAAATCGATACTTCATATGTCCTCTTGATAAGCAGACTTTCTCCACACTTTCAAAAACTGCAAAATTATTGTACAAAACTATTTTTAATATTTTTGCAAGCAGAAGTAATCATACCAACGGGACGTTCACTACACTGTAGATTGCAATGATGGCACATACCGCAAACTTCATTCTCACCACCACACAAAAAGTATTGACTCTGTGTGAAACACCAATCGCCCGAACATACTCAAAAACGTATACCTCTACATGCACCTGAAGTCTAATTCACAAGCGACCATAACACTGCGATTTATTACAGTCGCCTGTCTGCATGTGTGACATACTCGTATAAGTCAACCCATACAAAGAACCAGAAATGTACGTGGGACTTGCTAAAACGCAACTCATACACGAACAAACAATAAAAGAAGATGAAGAACTTGAACTTGCGAAATTTGTTCTCGCTTGTCACGGCGCCCAAACCACACGGGAGTGCCTATAAATTACGCTAGTCCGTACGAGCACACCGGCGTGCTCCATGAAGCACAAGAGAATAAGAAAACTGCTGTCACTACTTCATGCTTCTGACCACGTTTCACAGTTATATTCCTTTTCGCGTATTATTTACGTACCTCTGCATTGATTCTTCATCGTCAGTACGAACTTCACGTTAATTACGCAGCTTTAGTTATCAGTTAAGGACAACAAACAGTAGAACAAACATTTCCATCGCTTCAAACACCTTTACAAAAGTATATGGAAATTAATATAGAATTGATTTCATTGTTCAGGTTTTCTTGGCTGCTTTTTTCAAGTAATACTGCAAAAAAAAAAGCACCGCGAACGTGTCAAGAATATGCGATGCAACAATCAGATAAACTGAAAGACTCAAGTATACGGACGAACCGGCAGGTAGAAAAAGATATACGGGAATTACAAAACGATACGTCACATAAACTTATTGTTTCTCTACGTTTTACGCATGCGCGCACAGAAGATCTAACATAACTACAGACAATACGCAAGTTAGGGCAACATAACAGGTTTTTTAAATTTCCCGTAGTACACTGTGGCCATCACTGCAACATGTTCCGGCCTAATTCTGTTCTGTTGCGGCACAATTCAGGGCAGAAGTTCACGTGGCTCTACTCAAGATCCTTGCGGCCAGGTCAGGCCTGTTGACAAACAACCAGTTTCAGAACTCTGGACTTTGTAACGTTTCGCTCAGTACCAAAGCCATACTACACAAACAGCTGTTCCTATACTGCAGGACGGTGAGTTTGCATAATCGGTGTTTTGAGGCATTAAACGCGTTCAACAGACATTATCAAACTTACTGGTTTGGACTGAAGTTCGACTCTTCCAATAGCCAGCAGATCTTGGGAAGTAGTTCCGTTGTACCGTTAGTGCGCGTCTTGAATATGCACAGTAAAAACAGCTGGCGACATCACTGCGGCGTTTAGACATTTCCAACAAAATCATTCTTTCATACGTATATCTCAGCTGTCCTCAAGATCAGCATCGAAATAAGGAGTGAAATTACTTGAATTAAGTAGTGAAAATTACACGACTTTTGGCTTGGGCCGACAGAACACGGAACTGCACTTACGAAATGGCTTTGTTTTGCAGGAAAATACACAAATGTTCACTAGAAACTCCGAATCGTACATCTTTCGAAAGCAGACATTTTACACACACTCGAGTCCCTTCGGAAGATAAATTAAAATCGCTGTCCGCTCGTCGGTTTATTCTTAAGCATAAAACAATTATAGAACTAGTGAAAGGACTTAAGACACGTTTATATCATTCAATTTTACAAAAGAAACTGTTAGGTGATTTAAACTTCCATTATGACTGAAAGATTTTAACGACCACTTTACAGGGAGAGTTATATGCGTTACTGCGCTCATCTCATGCAGCGAAAAAAAAAAAGTTTCGTAAAAACGTGTTAGAGAACGAAACAACACACATACGTGTATATCGAACACAGCTATTGTGTGAATCTTGTGGTTTTCGACAAAATTATATGAAAGGTACACTAAGTGCAGATTTCCGAAATTTTAGGCCCATATTTAACAATCCACGATGGCTTTCAGAACATGCGCGAATATTACATTTTCTTATTTTTGATAAACGCTTTAAAACAATTTAACCACCTAAAATTTCAGGTCCACACGTATAAAAATGTGCATGTGTGTGTGTGTGTGTGTAGTATGTATGTATATATGTATGTGTATATGTATGTACAACTAGACACACACGTGTATATATATATATATATATATATATATATATATATACACACACACACACACACCCTAGCAATGAAATACAATACTGGCCTTTAAGTAATAGACAACACAGTGCACTCCCGTATTTGCTAACTCAGTATTCACGGTGTCTTCCGAGAAAGTAAACTTCGCGCATATGGGGGTTTAAGGTACTAGGAAATGAAGTTCTGTATAGTCGCTAGTACACCTTCGGCCATTCGTCAGTAAACAGTGTAAGTACTTCAAAGTACCGAGCAAACAAAATGGACTTGAACTGGATCCCATCGTTATAGCGATCGAATGTACCTTAACGCCATCTTTCTGTAAGCCTGATGATGGTCGAACAAGGCCGAAACATGTCGCTTAATTAACCAGTTGTAAATTGCAACTATTATTTGTATGTTGTGTAAAGACGGTTCAATTTAATAGAAAAAATGGACTTCCCCACTTCACCGTCGACCTGCAAAGTTGTACCAAAGTCTCTAATTCCGTGAAACAGAATCCTTCAAAACCTAACAGTTATTCACATAATCAAGAAATTGGCTGCCGTTTCTGGAAATCGACAGTTCTTTGCTTTTTCTAGAAAAGATGACCACTGGCGCCTCTGGTCCCTCCGAGTTATCAACACCAAACTGCATCTCTAAGCCCAGCTTAACATCGTCCTCCCATGTCCTCTGGTTCATCTGTTATATTCAGGCTTTCCGACTAATATATTCCATTCATTTCTCACATCAAACGTGCTATGCCTATCCTCTCCCCACACCAACACCAGTCGCATCCTCCTTTTCTTAACATATGTAACACCTTATTTTTAATTACGTTTTTTAAACACGCTGTCTGGGGCTGAACGCAGCATCGTATGATAGAGATTTTTTGAATACATATATACGAATATATATACATATATATGTACATATAGATATATTACATATATATGTACATGTATTGTGTGTATGTGTATATATATATATATATATATATAATACTATTTACACTCAGAACTTAACAAAGAGCGATAAATATAAAGTATACCTGTCCTTTCTCCGCTGTACCGTTCGCACTTAATCTCGGTATCTACACCAGCACAGTAGATCCCATCATGTATCCGCCTGTCTCCCCGTAGTGGCAGAGTTGAAACCAACTGCAATTCATCAAGGCATGAACCCATTTATCATCGGTTAGAATAGCTACCGCGCCACACACCGGTCACTTTATAAGCTGTTGTGGCTTGTTCTATAGGCACACTGGTGTGTGCAGCCACCACAACTAGGCGTCCACATTGATTAGCCACCTGCATCAAAGTGGGCATAACTGTTGTGACGGTGGCCGGCATGAGAATACGCGTCAATACGTCACCTTAGACTACTTCATTCGTCACATCACTCCGTATTAATGCTGATATGAAGTCCGCTGCAGTTGTGGAACTCACGCAGATGGAGAGGAACTATTTTAAGTGAAGTAGGTCATGAACATGTCTCCATACGTTCAAAAACAAATCGTTTACTACACTATCGAACACAACTACCTTTTTTTTTTTATTTAGGAACAGCTAGCTACATGCTTCGGTCGTTTACGATCATCATCGGCCCATCAACACAACATTTTAAAATAAGGCAAAATGCTATACACAGTATATATAGTCTCCATACGTAACTGTTCTTTTTACCTACTATTAAATTTTGTATTAAGCCAGATGACGGGTTATTCATTCCGAAACATTTATATATTTGGAGTGGAAAAATATATGTTGTGTTTCGACAGAAGATATATTATCTCTTACTGAGTTTACAAACACAACGGCATGTGCTGTATCAAGTTGATACATTTGCCAGTTCGTACTCATAATTAATCTATAATACAGATCACAGGAACTGCATGATCTAATGTTTCTGCCTTCTACTGCTCGAACACTGAGACCACTGGTTAGAATCCCAGTACGGGGTATGGACGTATGTCCTCGGCTTTTCTTTGTTTGGTCGGGTGTAAAAATGTGGCCTTGCGACGGGCCAAACCCCGTCCAGAAGTCAACCAGATGTTGCAATATTCACTGTTAGATAATTAATTCTGAATCTTAACAGGACAGAAGGCCTAATCCGTTTAGTAGCCTATACTCAGTTCGGACAAGAGGCTGAAATCTATGAGAAGTGGGACATCTCAATCTTTCTTATCTTAACGCAAGTACTGTTAATCGATGGTGCATCCTACTGAAACAAAACTAAATTCTGTCAATTAAATCACGGAAGTTTAACCCTTAAACCTACTGTAAACTAAATGCACTACATACGTATATATACCGAAGTGGCGTGCACACAAGGAAAGGGCCCTTAAACCTGAATCTAGTTAAAATAAAATGTTATTACCGAAACTTTTGTTGTGTAAAGCGTTCCCCAAGCACGCCATTAAGGCCTAGTGAGGAGTGTAGGTATAGCTCCACACATTCTTAACGTCGACCCTAGATTGAGGTGAGTGGGCGGCCTCACACCCTAGCCGTTTTACCTGCAGGGAAATGGTGCCAATTCACGCTGAGTAGGAAAGTGGGTGGGGCCCCACAGCCGGTCTGGACGCTTTGGAATACAAAAAAATCTGTTGTTCCTGCAGGGAATCAAACCTCGATTCCTTGTTCGCGTGTGGTCTGTAGCCTAGTCATTGTAACGACTACTCCAGACTTTTACGTGAATATAGATTTTCTTGCTCTTTTGGGTAAATCATATGAGTATACTTTGAAAACGAATCACTGAAAAAATTCTGGCATCCGGAGAAGATGTATTAGTTTATCACGGAACAAACAAGATTCTTTCGCAAGTTTCACAACATCGTTTCGAATGACAAATTATGCGATTTACGTTGAAAAATATAAATAACGGAATCATTAAAATATATAAAGGAAACCTGCCCTCGTTTTGCCTTGTCCGTCTTACGTCATGAATTCCTCTCAGAGCAACAACGCCTGATAAGCCGCCAGACTTATCCTACTAGCTGGCTGGGAATTAAAAGCAGCTTTCTATCTCAACTAGTAGGTGACGTGTTTACCCATCACGTCATTCTTCCATGAATGATGTGCTTCACTAAGTCTCCACAGCCCGATAACCACTACTATCTTCTTGCGAATGCAACATAGACAGAAGTTTTCCTTACTGCGCATCGAAAAGGCGGGTGGGGGATTTCGACTGCTGCTTGAAGAATGAAAATCCGTGTGTTGCATCAACACACTGGACAACGGCGCACGAAACAGCAAGGCATTTCTACAGCAGCAGCTCTCCCCTCCCACCGTTTGATCAGTCTGACATATCCGCCCCTTATTTGGAAGATCCGGTGCTCGAAACCAGCCTGCCTCGTCACAGGTTATTTAGTGAAACCGTACCACATGCTGAGTTTTTTTAACGTTGAATGTAAGTAGGTAATTGAACTGTGACTGGATAAAGGGGGTAAGTTCGATTCTCCCCTCGAGGAAATGAGGGACTAACGAGCTCCTCACTCGAGATACTGGATACTGTCCAGCACTATAAATCCAATTGCCAGTTACATGCTGATGACGTTGATTCTTAAGTGATCTTTCAGTAACAAATGTAAAGTGTAAAATGAAATACGATTACTGGGAATGGTGGTTAGGGTGGGATTTGGATGGGGGCAGTCATGACGGTCTACCCCATCATTCTCAATAACGGAACACAAGAAATGACGAAAACCCTCAGTCGATACAGCAATTGACTGGTCCGAGACTCAAACCAGATACGCCGTCTCCTGAATACGAACCGCTCATTTCGGGAACATTAGCGCCGACCTAAGTCCCTGGAGAACACCGTGAATACTGAAGTTAGTAATTTGCAAAAATGATAGGGTCTGGTGAAGCGGGCCAAAATGCAGTGCTTAATCAAAGCAATGTAAATAATCTAAACAATGTAAGACACGATGCTAGTAGATATTTCAAGGAAAAAAGGAAGAATATCTGAAACCTAAAATTGTTGAACTTCAAATTATAAGTAAGATAAAGAAATCAGAGACTTGTATAGGGGCATCAGTGACTTCAAGAAGGGTTACTTACCGGCCTAGAACTAAAATAGTAGAGGGCGAGAATGGTGATTTGGTTACAGACTCCACATAATTTTTGATAGGTGGAGGAACCATTTCTCTCGCCTATTGAGTGTACATGGGGTTAGTGATGTTAGGAAGACAGATATACATACAGCAGAGCCAGCAGTGCCCTAGCCGAGTGCTTTTGAGGTTCATACGGCTGTTGGAAAGCTAAAAAGACACAAATCACCAGGCATGGATAAAATCCTAGCACAATTTATTAAAGCAGGGGGTAGAACAACTGGCTCTGAGATCCAAAAGCTGTTTAGAATGAGGAAAAATTGCCTGCGGAGTGGAAGGAGTCACTCATTGCACATATTTACAAGAAAGGTGACAAAACAGGCTGTAGTAATTATACTGGCATATCGCTTTTGTCAACTACGTAAAAAATGTTATCCAATATCCTCCTCTCAAGGTTAACTCCACATGCAGAAAAAATTACTGGAGATCATCAGTGTGAATTTCGACGCAACTGGTCAAATACTAATCATATATTCTGCATTCGTCAAATACCTGAGAAAAAAAATAGGCACACAAGTAAGCAGTGCATCCGCTATTTATACACTTAAGCAAGCCTCTGATTCAATCGGGAGAAAGTTCTTGTATAATTTTCTCATTGAATTTGGTATCCCCATGAAACTGGTAAGGTTAATAAAAACGTGTCTGAATGAAACCTATAACAGAGTCCGGCTAAGCAAACATTTGTCTGACATATTTCTTATTATGAATGGTTTGAAACAAGGAGATGCTTTACCACCACTGGTTTTCAACTTTGCTTTAGAATATGCTATTAGGAGGGTTCAGGTAAACCGAGATGGGTTGAAAGTAACCGGTACACATCATCTTCTAGTTATACTGATAATATTAATACATTGAGCAGAAGCGTACATACTATTAAAAAAACACAGACGCTTTGGTAGTTTCTAGTAAGAACACTGAACTACAAGTGACTGCTGGTAAAACTAAGTACATGGTCAGAATGCAGGGCGAAGTCAAAATATAAAAACTGATAATAGTTCCTTCGAGAGGGTGGATAAGTTCAAATAGTTGGGAACAACTATAACCAATGAACATTCTATTCAGTAAGAAATTAAGAGCAAACTGAAATTAGGGAATACTTGCTATCTATCATTCGGTGCAGATTTTTTTGTCTTCCAGTTTGCTATCTAAAAATATAGAGATCAAGATATAGTGTACTATAATTTTGCCTGCTGTGTGTGTGGGTGTGAAACTTGGTCGATGATTTTGAGGGAGGAACGTAGGCCGAGGGTGTTTGAGAATAAGGTGCTGAGGAGAATGTGTATTTGGGCTTAAGAGGGAAGACATATCAGGGTAGGGGAGGAGACTACATAATGAGGAGCTTAATAATTTGTACTCCTCACCAATTGTTATTCGGGTCATCAAATTGAAAAGAATGAGATGGGTGGGGCATGTAGCGCATATAGCGTATACAGGGTTTCGGTGGGGAAACTTCAAAGCACTTGAAAGACCCAGGCATAGATGGGAGGATAAAATTAAGATGGATCTTCAGGAAGTAGGATGGGGTGGCATGGACTGTACTGATCTATCTCAGAAGAGGGACAGGTGGCGGGCTCTTCTAACGCGATAATGAACCTTCGGGTTCCATAAAATGCGGGGAATTTCTTAACTAGCTGACAACCGGTTAGCTACTCAAGAGGGACTCTGCTCCATGGAGTAGGCAAGTAAGACAGGGTTTGGTTCCTCGGGACCAGTGGTGCTCCTGTTCTCCTATTTGGGGGGGGGGGGGGGGGGGGGGCCAAAACAAAATTTTTTCCGACGTTTT
>Ga0131853_10014429_pt1 | contig 14484 bp, 7 predicted proteins | sample TergutLab28metaG_FD_92764 | JGI IMG/M metagenome (GOLD analysis project Ga0131853, IMG submission 92764) | Labiotermes labralis P1 segment gut microbial communities from Petit-Saut dam, French Guiana - Lab288 P1 (version 2) (version 2) | ecosystem: Host-associated > Arthropoda: Insects >... | reverse complement strand
GTCTGATGTGTGTGTGTGTGTGTGGTGTGTGTGTATGTGTGGTATGTGTGTGTGTGTGGTGTGTGTGTGTGTATGTGTGGTGTGTGTGTGGTGTGTGTGTGTGGTGTGTGTGGTGTGTGTGTGGTGTGTGTATGTGTGTGTGGTGCGTGTGTGGATGTGTGGGGTCATGTTTATATGTGTGTGAGGGTGTGTGAGCGGCGAGTGTGCGTGTGTTTGTGAGGGTGTGTGTGTGTGTGGTGTGTGTGTGTTTGTGCGTGTGTCTGTGTGGTTTGAGTGGGTGTGTGTGTGTGTTGGTGTGTGAATTTGTGTGTGGTGTGTTTGTGGGTATATTTTGGCTGTATTTGGGCTGAGTTCAAGCAATATACAGTGGGTATAGTGGGGCTGCAGTGGGGCTGAGTGTGAGCAATATACAGTGGTTATAGTGTGGCTGGAGTTGAGCAATATACAGTGTTTATTGTGGGGCTGCAGGTGAGCAATATATCTCTATTTGTTAATTCTGCACCCATTAATGCCTCTTTTGTACACTGTTTCATCATCTGCTGTTTGGCCATCTTCTTGGTCGACTGCCCTGGGGATTATTTTTAATAATACTAGAATTTCTTTTATTTCACAATCCATTCTATTAACATTACCAATCCAATTCAACCAACTTATTCTAACAAATTAATTAATTCCTAAATCTCACAAACAGCTGAATTAATTCCTTAGTACACCACTTTCTCCAATTTTTCATTTGCTTAATTTGCCCCTAACCCCCTCTTAAAACTTTCTTTCCAAAAGCAGCCGGCCTTTAAGCAATAGCTCTATACAGTGTCACACAGTAATGTCATGTGTGTCTCCATAAATATACAGATTGTAAATTTTCACAAGTGCTTCAGCGTTCTATCTCGGCTTTGCCAAGTAAAAGTTTAAAATAAGTTTTCTCATTTCAAATATCTCCACTGGCAACATAACACCATGTCATGTACATCATGCTGCCAATGAGATACAGGTTGAACAGGCATGCTGTGTAATAATTTGAATTTTTTTACTCAATACAAGATCTTCGAGGGATGCCCGGAAAGTATCTGTCAATTTTGAATGCCTTGAGAACTGATCGAGTGGCCTTGATGTAACTTGGCAGCCAGTCACAGAATAACTTACTGCGCATCCCTGTACAGTCACTCTTCCGTGGGGCTAGTCATTCGGCAGTGAGACGCCGTTGACTGAGCTTGTTTACCGTGTGCCCATCACATATACAAATCTCGCTTTAAAGGGCTATTTTAACTTTGGGAAAAACCAAAAGTCACAGGGAGCCAAATCTTGGATGTAGGGGTACTGACAGACCTGGAGGATTTGGTGTTTTGCCAAAGAAGCCTGCACAAGTGCTGTAGGGCAAGCATATTGATGCAGATTCGCTGATCTGCTCACTCTCTCATTGTCAATGCCACGCACACACAATACACAAGCTCAGTGAACGGTGTCTCACTGCCAATGACTAGCCCCACGGGAGAGTGGCTTTTCACGGATGCGCAGTAATGTCTCCTCTGACTGGCTGCCAAGTTACATCAAGGTCACGCCACCGATTCTCAAGATATTCAGAATGGACAAATACTTTCTGGACAGCCCATGTACTTACATCAAACTTTGTGTGTGTGTTCATGCTACTTACTATTCTGTCTTGTGGCTTCATCTGTTTTTTTTTTCCTCTACAGCCTGACACTCATCTTGTCTAACGAAATGGCTGATGTCTGACGACGCTGACACGACCCTACTGCCTTAACCACTGGGTTAGATTCTTCAAAAGCTGAAAATAACAACAAGCAATTAATGTATTTATACTTTGCTTACATGAGCTGTGCTTCTCAAAACTGTTTCATGCTTGTAAAGAGTCCCTAAGTGACACAACGCATTCTAATATACAGTTCTAACAGCACAGCGGTGAGCTGAGTTCAGTTACAGCATTCAAAGCCTATCACTTGTATATAGTATCACAGGATGTTCCTTAGCATTATTACTGATGATTTAATTCAGTCATATAATTTGTTATAATGCACGATCCGGAAAATCCAGGCACTGTTCACTCGAAACGTATGTTGAATTTCCCCCGCAGACATTACTTGTATCCACTGTATGATTTGTGACATGACACTGCTGATTTAACCTTTATAATACCCGCAGTCACGTATGCAAACACAACATAAAAACCCCTAAATTCCACTACGTATATTTTAAAGTTATGTAAATTCCGCTGTGTTCTGTTGAGATCAAGCAATAAATAAAATGAAACCACTGATACAACAGTTTTATTTATTTATTATTTTATTTATCAAATAAATACGTCATATATTTTGGCAACAAAAAAATTACTGCATTTTTACGACATGCTGCATAGTCGCTACTCTTATTTAACACTGAATGCTGTTTACCTCATAATTTCATCTTTTTCTTTTCAAGTATTACTAACATTTTCCACAAAACCCGCACTAAAATTTAGACACTAACACCATTGTGTAAGTTTCAAAGTAGTTTTCACCTTAACTATGCTGCATGTCTTGTCAAAAATGAAAGGTAGAAATTTGCAGTCAAACATGGGAAACTGTGTGAAATGTATTATCTTTTATGGACAATTAATCAAATCCTATAAAATGTGCAACAAGGAATGACAGTTGCTACGGACATCAGGCACCGCACCACACAAACAAATATGGTGACAAAAACAACATCTCTCAAAGTCCCTGGTAAAACAGCCCACTACAAGTTTCCCAACTGGACCCTTATGGACAGAGATGCAATTTCCAGCGCCTGCTTCTACACATCCCATGATAAAAACAAAATCTCACCTTTCCCTCAAAGTCCTCAGTAAAGAAGCCCCTCTCCATGCTCTCCAATGGGGCCCCTATGGAGAGATGCTCTTTCCAGAACCAGCAATTGAACTTCCCTTTCACACACCAAACAAGACATGTACTGTTGCTGTAATTTATGATTTCAATCTGTGTTATCACCAGATAAACTGCACAGAATTGCTACAAAATAAGAATGTCGATCCTCACCTTCAAGGTTTAGTGTGACAAAATCTGCCAAGGTCCACACAACAGCATACAGCAGACTCTAAGATGTTATCAATGGCTGAATTTTTATGCTGTTCACACTCAGCCAACTCACTACTGATGTTGCATCTTACGACATCCACAGTGGACTGTTCACTTAGCCAATCACAATTTCGTCATGTGGCTCGTCATCTTCGTGACAGTCCAAAGGGGGATATCCCATAACAATATCCCATAACAATATCCCATAACAATATCCCATAACAATATCCCATAACAGTAACCTGAGTGGTACTCAAGCCCACCCTTGTTCACAGGGTAACTGTCACACCACCTATATATACCAGAAGATAAATTAAACAATTAGATACACTCATATATCTACCTGTTTCATATACAATCATTCGAAAAAATAATAACATGGGCAATGTATATATAAAGTAACATGGAGGCACATTTGCTAACCATTATTACTGTGAAGAAGAAACAGAGTAGAGTAGACTAGAGTAATAATTGGAACCGATCCCTTTCGGTTCCAATGCACCTAGGCAATAAACAGGCCATTTGTGCGTTGTAATCTGGATCCAAAGAAAAGCAGCCCAAATTAATTTAATAAGAGGTGCTCCACCTCCAGATCCCTCCTTCATTTACCACTCAAAAGTCCCAGTACTTGAAACCCCTCCATGCTCCCTAAGGGGGGCCCTATGGAGAGAGTTGCCATTTCCAGAGCCTTCTTTGACATATCCCTGGATTTCCGCAATAAAAGTTCTTCTGATAAAAATAAATCTCACCCTTCTCTCGAAGGCCCTAGAAAAGGAGCATCCCCCCTTGCTCCCCAAAATGGGGCCCTTATGGAAACAGACGCCCAGTTCCACAGCCCCCTCCAGGTTCACTTCATAGAGCTCCCACAGAGAGATGTTCCGTTTCCAGAGCTCTCCTTCATCCATCTCACAAAGCCCCTGGCAAATGAGCCCATTACAAGTTCCCCAACGGGGCCCCTATGAACAGAGATGTCCATTTCCAGTGCCTGCTTCTACACATTCCCTGATTAAAACAAAATCTCACTTTTCCCTTAAAGTCCCCGGTGAAGAAGCTCCTTCCATGTTCCCCCAATGGGGACCCTAAGGAAAGAGATGCTCTGTCTCCAGAGACAACGGTTTATTCTTTCATTAACATTTCTCCGAGTCCCCAGTTAAGAAGCTCTCCCACGAAATTTGGGAAAAATATACAGTCACTGACCACGGAGCCGCACGCAGACGGAAGGCCTACATAAAATGGGGTGTGGCCTGGTTCCTCAAGGGGTCGTTAAAGAAACCGCTGTCACTAACCCAGTGCCATGCAACCTTCAGCACGTTACCTTCCACTTTGGCTTGGGTAGACCAGAGCCCCGTTAGCCAACGTGTGTCACAGTACCCTCAACACGATACCCCTCCACACCTGTTACCGCCCCCCACATGACCCAGTGTACGAATCCACATAATCCTAAGGTACGGATGACAGGTTGGATTTATGGCAGGCTGAACAGCAGTAAGTATCACATTTTGTGGCTGTGTTTTGGTAGCCTTTGTTATACAGTATGCAATGTTCATGTACCCTATTGTGATTTCAGGCCTGATGGCTATAGCCAGATTTTTTTACGGAGCAATTTTCAGGAGAAAATTACTGAACATATTGTATGTGTTATGATTTTCTCTACAATTTTAGTTACAAATATTTCTTGTTCTAAGAATATTTCAGCAAGATACTATCATAAATTTCAGTAGGTCCTCACACAAAGTATATGTTATTATTGTCTGGTTTTAATCAAAATTGAATCTTCCTGACAGATTTCTGAAAAATCCTCACGTACCAAATTTCACAAAAATCAGTCCAGTGGCAGCCAGACGAAGCCAATAGTTAGTTGCTTTTTGCAATTTTGTAAACATGCTTTAAAAAGTTCAGTTAACAACAGGAACACCACATTAACACAAATTTAAAGTTTCCAAACACAATATAAAATGAAAACAATTGAAACATGATAATTACCTCAGCAGGCAGCAACACAATGTGCAATGCCACAACACGTACATTTAGCCCCCCATGAAACAGCCCTAATTTTGATAACCCAATGCTGGCCATCTTACAGCGACCATCACTGCCAATTTAAACACTTTCCAGGTGGAGGTCCCTGACAATCAAAGAAATATACAATACATACGTTACTAGAGTAGTTCTGAGTATTGCACTGCAGCTGACATTATCAGATAACTACAGTCAACAGTGTCACTACATATATATATATATATATATATATATATATTCGTTCTGTACAATTAACAACAAATGCACATACCGGCCAGCACAACAGCATCAACACGCAGACTGTATATACAGCCAACAGACAGACTGACTGCATAGGAATTGTAGCAACAAAATGATTTTAGCCCATTTTATTATAAATATGACAATTTTAATATTTTAAAAATTTTAAACATTGAGATTTCAACAGCATAAAATATATGTGAAATAATTTCAAATTGTGTTACCAACAGCTGCATTGACATACTGGTGTAACTTGGCGAGGTGCTGACTGTGAGCTGCCTGAGGATGACACAGTAGTGTGGAGACATGTATGAGGAGTGTGATATTTTGTAAAATAATTGTTTATTTGTTGGTCACTCTACAAATTAAAAAAAGATGCACGGTACAGCTGTTAAAATAATTAAAATAAACAAATATATCACTACATGTTTTCAGGGCAGACAAAAGTCTGTGAACTGCTAAAGAATGTGATCTATTGCACTAATGAAATCTGTAAGGACATGCAATGTGGACAGCACAAAACAGTAAGCCACTTGCAGCTACACACATTACACAGCAACACTGATAATACATTTCTGCACTTTAAACAAATGGCATAAATGAATATCGAATATGCTGTGTTTTCATCCAACCATTGACCCAAACGACTGCACAGTTCAGTCTGTAACCCAGAAATGAATGAAGATGGAATGATATATTATTGCAACAGGCAAGCGGTTACCGACGTCTGAAGGGATTGTAGCATCTTCCTACCTCATTACGCAACTGCACACTTCACTGACAGATGTCATTCTCACACATATGGTAACAGTGACATACACTTCCTACGGCATAAAAAAATGTTCCCTTTCACAATAAATACAGCATCACCCAATGCTGCAGCACACAGCAAACCGTGTTCTGCACAAGTTTGCTGAAACATGGTTTATATTTCAGTGGCCTCAAAGACATTAACAAGTTGAGATATAAAACATAGTAATACAATGACAGAAAGCTGATACTTTCATCTTCACACATCATCACTGTACAGCTGATAATGTTCAGAGGACAGCAGTTCTAGTGAACTGCTGTAAAGGTAAGTACTGGCTGCAACATGTGAAGAAAGGGTAAATACTGGGTACTGATACAGACAGTGAAGGGCTAACAGTACTGCATATGTGCAACAAATGAACATGTGTATTGACAAAGAACACAGCAGGACATACTGATATTATGACAAAATAAAACTGATCACAAACATTCATCAAGAAACTAAATTTGTATTTATCTTCTATATTTAGTTTATTTAGGATCCATAACAAGGGAACTGTCATGTGTACTTATAAGTGAGGGAAAATACTGAGGAACATAAAAATTTTTCTCTACTGCAGTGCAGAATACAAAGCTGTGAACTGTGTCTTCCAAGTTGTCCTTTTCACTATAGTTTCCCCACTAAAACTCAGTGTGCATTTCCCTTCTAACCCACACATCCCACATTCCCTGCACATCCCATTCTTCGTGATTTGATCATCCAAATCATTGGTCAGCATAAATCAAGAAGCAACACATTATACAATTCCTCCTACATACAGCCAAACAACAACTACCCTAATGTGTCACCCAGTTTGTGGACGACGAATGAATACATTCATATTGCTTGTTGAAGAAGGTTCCGCTCGTTACTTACTACCATCTTAATCCACTGCACTCTGATATATATCTACTGCCGGTTTGGACGACTAAGGAAAATCCTGTCCCCACCATAATTCGATCCAACAACTGTCGAAACTGTAGTGAGTCACTATATCGACTATGCTAACCTGGCCAGTGAACACTCTGTAATGAGGATTTAAAAGTAAAATTCGACTGGAACTGAAGATCTGACATGGCATTTTAACTAATACGGGCATAAATATATTTCATAGATATGCTTATTGAATTAATTAGATTCATATTGCACTTTGATGTAACAACAATATTATTTAAGGAATCTGTCACCTGCTGATTTAGGCACTAGAATTCAAAGGGTCTCTCATCATGTTATCATTATCCTACCATCTGAATTTAAGGTTTTTCAACTGGTCTATTCTCATTATGTTTCTTGAATTAAAATTATATAGACAATTCACATGTGGGTCAACAAATGAACTTCCTTATGCAGTGCCAGTGATTGTTCCATGTGGAAGCTACTCAGCAACAAACATGTTATCTGCAGAATGTTTGTACATAATTTTTTATAAATACTAATGCAAAACTAGATACTCATGCAAAGGCATGGCTAAGGTTGGGCGAGGGGTGCAGGTGTCCCAGGCAGTATAATCCAAGAGTCAGCAAAATAGACAACAAAATGGATACTACAAATTAAAAAATCAGCTTTTCCACACTCAGAAAAAATTAAATTACTGAGAAATTTGAAGTATATTCAACAAATTTTGATTTTTTTAAAGTTCATAATTTCTCAGGATCAACCATTGTTATTTCTCAGACTTGGCATCAACAAACCTAGCTACACCACTGTACTCATGGTATGTTATTAAATAACATATGTAAACTTCTCATGTGCACAACAAAAGACCATTTGTTCCTTTACAGAACACACATGATATTTTCTAAGGCATACTTGTACTCCAGTTACATGTCAGTGGTGTAATGCTACTTGCTTCTAGATCAACCAGAAGTGAAAATGCCAGAAACGAGAAAGGAATAAACGCTATTCAATGAATATGCACACTTAAAATGCATAATTTATTCATAAAACTAACCACAGATTTTTAAATTTTTTTATGTATCAACATTTTATACCAAACATTGCTACCCACCATCAAGTGAAACAGTCTGAGTGAACTGTTGTGAGAGGTCAGATACAATCAAGTCCCTATATCTTCTGGTACCTCTTTATACACACAGACTGTCAGAAAATGATTTGAACGCTAGTGATGTATCCTGATCATGAGGTACGGCTGTTCACAGCCAGACACCACAGCCACAATTTTTTCATTATATATCATCTCATTTAAATGAAGCCAACCTGAAGACAGAGGCAGTATCCTACTCTGTAATGACAGAATTGAATACACTACAGTGCGAGAACCCAAAAGACAACCAGTGTGTGTGGACAACTGATTAACATGACAGCATTTAATATACAGTACAGCCATGCCATGAAGCCATATGGAGGAGGTGGAAGTACAGGTCCACACATTCATCTTGGCACTAGACAGACAAGAGTGACTGCCTTACTGCCTCAGCCACTTTACCACAAGTATCACATGAACATGAAGCTGGGTGCACCTCAAAGGCAGCCTGGATGTTGTGGGGACAAGAAAAATTTCTCGCACTGCCAGAATTTGAACCATAATTCCTTGGTCTGCCAGCCCACAGGCCAGCTGCTACAATGACTGATCTGTCCCAGTTCCTTTCAGTCCATCTGTTATGAATAGCAAGTAAATGCTCAGTAATTCGAGAAATTTATCAGTTTTGGGAACACTCACTAAGTTTTCACAAAATCCCACAGCTCGTTCTTATTCTCAGCCAGCTTAATCCAATCTGCCCATTCACCCAGTTTTGAAGATTCACATTGATACTACTCTCCAACTTTCAACTGAGATGCTCAAGTGGGATATTCAATTCAGTTTCTCTGGCCAAAATTCTGTATTGATTTCTCATGTCTTGTTTGAATTCTACATGCCCTCCCCATCTCACTTTCCTTCATTTTGTAACCATGAAATTATCTGCTGAACAGCACACATCATTATTTCAATTTAGCACATCACCCAACAACTCCAAACATTAACAAGTTACAAACTGCACACATTTATGATTGCAGTGACATATAGCTCAACAATGCACAGGCCATACTGTTTCATTTCCATAGCAACACACAAATGCATAGCAATATTACATTATACATACAGTGCCCGTCTGGTACATATTCAGTGGCAGAAGCAGTGTTCTGACACAAAGGGTCTGTCAGGTTGATAAGATTTTTATTCATTCCAGGAGTCTGAATGATGGCCTTCACTTTATATATTATATACAATTTTTTTTTTGGGGGGGGGCGTTTTTGATGGTGGCTAGATTCTTTAATAAAGCAGCTTTGTGCCCAAGAAGACATGATGTGTAAGCACATCAGTGACATCTTTATCAACAGCTGCAATACTTGTTAAATTTAGTCTACAGGCAGTGAAAATGGCAATGTTTGTCACTGGAATACGAAGTGTGCAACATATCCCAAAGACATAATCTTAAGAAACTATTTTGTGAAAAACCTCAAAGACTTTTTGTTTTATTTCCTGTTACTGAAATGATTAATGATTCACACATGATGATAAAGATTATAGAGTATATATTCATGAAAATACTCTTAACAGAAGATCCTCTTCCTCTGAGATTCATTGCTGTGTCTTTGAGAGAGCAGATACTGATGTGTGGAAGGCACTACGATCCCACAAAATGTTGCAGACTGCTTTTCTAATGACACAGCTTCTTAATCCTGAAGACTTCAATGTTCAGCAGCACTGCTGTGAGATCTACAAATCTGGCATATTTGTGTTGACTTACAGGTTAACTCTGAATGATGGACGTTTCCCAGTGGAATGTCAAGTCACAACCCATTATAAATACTAACTTCACATAATACTAACATCACAATAGAAACAATACATTAGAACACTGGAATGACACTTTGTCAGCACCTATGTTCTGTGAATTATACAGTAATACAAGAATAATTCAGCCATCCCCAGCACATAACACATGGATGTTTCATGCATAATGTGTATTTTATCAATGATGGAAAAAGAATATTTATCTGAATAACTACCACTGGCCAAGGCTAACCCCCTATTTTCAGAACGTGTTGGTTGCTCTGCTCAGAAACAACATTGCTTCAAATGTGGAAGACATGATGTCACATGGTACCATGCACATGGTGAATGTTGTTCACTTTCCTTTGTTAAAAGATAAATTATGGACACACATTATGGGGGCAGGTACAGTCCTTATCCTTAGGCTACAAAGTAAGGTTCTAAACTTAAGAATTATTAAAGACCAACAAATGAGCTTTTATAATTGTAATTTTATTGTATTATGTTCACAAACATGGCCAAAACATAGAAGTACATCTAAAAATTAAAGTGCATTTGTTGGTCTATAATATCTTTTATGCATCTAATTAATGTAAGGAGCATTAAACATAAGGTTAGACCTATTTGGTCAGGCTCCACAGAGCTGCTGTCCACCTCTGGACTATGAAGCAGAGATGCCACGTGTGACAACACACTGATATTATATTTGCTGTTACTTCTTCTTTAAATTGCAGGAATTAAAATAATACAAGAATGGCATTTATACTAATACTGTAATTTTGTGGGAACTTCACAATTTGTACTCTGAATGTACCCATCTCAAATGCTGGCTACCATCCAAGCTAGTCGTGATTCTTCTTAAAATGGTATATAATCATCACCTTGGTGGCCTACTAGATCACATGCCATTATGTATGCATTAATATGTTTGGTTTCCTGTCACCACAATGTGTTGAGAGACACATCACGTATAACTCAGAAAGGAAGCACTTCATATGAAATGTATGTGAAATCTTATTCCAAAGTTTTGTTGCATGTTATAACTTTCATGAAAAATGTGTAGACATATTTAAGAATTCCCTCCATGCCTGTAATTCACAGGATTCCAGGGGCATTGCTAGGGGGGCAAGAGGTGCAGCCACCCCAGGCAGAAAAATGAATGCTTCAAATGAAACAATTTGATTTTATACCGTAGGCAGTTTTTAAATTATTGAAAAAGGGCAGGAGATTCAATAAATTATTGTGATTTTTTAAAGTTCATCGTCTTTGTTAGGGGTGGTCAATGTGATTATTCGCCCCACATGCCAACAGCCCCAGCTATGCCACTGCATGATTTACTATATAACTATTACAAATTTTAATTCTTCACCATGTTTGACTTTCACTTTATAGAAATATGACATTAACGCAAGTTGACAATTTTAAGTCCTGTGGCATTGTGCAGATCTTCCAAGCTGACACAATGTATGGAGAAGTGAACAATAAATTGTCATAATACACATACAATAGAAAAGAAGTTTCAGAGTTCCATCACAAAAAATAATGACAATGGCCATCCAGCAGCTGGAATGCAATCCAGCCATTGGTGGGCTGCTGATGATACAGACATATGGCCCAAGCTACAAATGACAGCATGGCAGCAGCCAAACCGTGGCTCAAGCAGTTACTCACAGCCTCACTACAAAGTCCAATCCCACACCAATCTGTGCTGGATTTGTGATGGACAGAGTGGCAGTGGGACAGCGTTTTCTCCAAAGACTTTGGTTTTCCTGTTACTACCTTCCTCATTTTATTCATCCACTCCCAATACTATGAAATATTAGCAAATAAGTGTCACTTACTAACACATTAACAAACAAGGTGGAAAAAGATCACTCTGATTAACCAACTACAAACTCAATACACTACTGCTGGTTTAGCAGCAAATGATTTTATTACATGCACTGCTGACAGTGACTGGTGGACTGGATACATAGTGGTAGTATCATAGGAGGATGGAGATATCAGTTGTTTTGTTGATTAAAGTGAATTTAAATGGAAAGCAGTGAGAAGACCTGCATGCAGCACCTCCACAAACATTCTCTTAAAGGTGCAGCCCCCAACCCCAGTTGGAAATTCAGAAGAAAATTAGATACAGACAACAAAAAATATTCTCCTTGTCCTAAATTCAATGTAATTACAAAATTTTGCATAATATTAAAAATATCATACAGCAGAACTGACATACCATTTGTATTATTTGAAATTTTTATTTGGCTTTGGAATGAATAACTTAGGGTAACAAAATATGAAACTGTCCTCCTATTACTTTCAAACATATACACAAAATTAAAAAGCTCATAGATTTCAGGTTACCAGACATTCAAGATTAAGGGTTTTAATATGCAGCAAACATGGCAATTTATTACAGTATATGATAAAAAGTAATGCCCCATAAAAATTTGACATTTTCTTAAGTGTCTGTGGTAAAACTTTCACACTATTAAACAAAATCTGTTGATAGCCACCTGACAAATCTGACAGTGACCTGCCTGACTGTAGCTGGAATAGTTCCAGAGATTTATGTGCAAACACCATCTGTACCAGCAACACACACTCTCTAATAATATTCATCATACACTGTAACAATGCAGTACTGTAATATCTGGTAAGGAGCACAGAACACCAACATATGACATAAATGTAGAAATAAAGAAACGAAGTGTGCAAAGAAATTACTTCATATAGTTTACTGTCTCATCTGCAGTTCTTATCAATAACTTCTTTTCCCACTTGTTAGACAAACCTGTTCTAATTACCATCAGGATATATTTAGCAATGTAAATACATCTGCCCAAGACGAAGTGAAATGTCATGTTACACAGCTCAGCTTATGAATTCCCTTTATTGTGCCTGAAAATTTTACACATAAACTGTAGAAGTTATGTTCAACACCACGCTCAAATATCAGTTCCAACAACTGCACAGAAACAAAGAATATAACCTTAACATGAAAGCAGAAATCAGAATGTTCTCTCTGCCACACAAAAAAAGTAATCATCATAATATGTTTGGAAGAGCATTTCATACAAAAATCATCTGGAATATGTTTACACTTTACTGACAGAAAATCAGAATTTTGTTTTTTAAGTGTCTGAAATCTCTCACCTGCTAGCACAAGTGGCTAACAAATAAGATTATCCAGATATGCATTGGATCACTTCTACTTACAAAATAATAATTAGATAAGGAAACCATTCACAAATTGTCTACAGCATTGCTAAATGTGCAGCCATAAAACAATTCATTGATAAACAGAGCACTATTAATCACAATAATCACAAGTGGCATAAAACACATTGCAGCAAATCAGTACATGAATTCCTTAAAATAAGAATCATCCAGTATAGAATAATATTTGGGATAAATTATACTTAATTTATGTAAAATGTAAATTAAATTCGGTGTGAATATGGAACGTATTGAACAATGGAGTGTCTCTTCCTCACAATAACTTGACAGTAAGATAAGAACAAGGCAGCTAGAGAAAACCATCATAACATGCCTTCTGCAAAAGTGTCTGCCATCAAAATTACAAAATAACATTCAGCCCAGCAGTCTTAATTCTGCTCCATCAAAACCCCTTTTGCTATCTCTAAAAAGTTTCATATCAATTGAATATGTACATGTGAGCACACACACACAGACAAATATTCACATAGTTTCAGGCACTGGAGCTGCTCTTGTAAATCACCAGACACAATTATGTTTATCAGTTTCACTTCTTTGCCAACTCATTTGACAGCCAGTCCAATCCTTCATACAAGCCATTCCACTGGGTAGCACAAGTAGCCTGAAAGTACCGCTGAAATAAAATTAAAACCGTATTAGTCTATCAGTGGTTCTGTCTCTAACAATTATCAACAGCCAATCATTTTCTCAGCCAAATATGGACAGTGGTTTGCGGTATGATCAATTTTTCTATTCAATGCTTTTGAATTTCCTAAAACATAAAGAAATCTGTAGAAACACTTGAAAAATTAAGAGTATGTTTGTGTCTCCATCCTACACTCACTTAATCTGTTGTGTTAACTACCAAATACACTACGCTTATTCTGTCGAATATGACACAAGCTTATTAAAATCAAGATGTGCCTCTACACATATACTACATGTTTCAACCCTTTATAAGGCCATCGACAAGCATGTCAATACAAAATCGTATCCAGGAAGTTATAACAAGAGAAAATCTTATGGGCCTCTTCTTTATAGTGGAATAATACTGACTAGTAACAGCAATCTGAATGGAAGGAATTCCATTGTGTTTACTACCAAATAAACTAAACTACGGTATGCTATACAGTGCTACACTGTGCTATGCTATGCTACACTGTAATATATTATACTATATTGTACTGTACTCTACTATACTATACTATATTATACTATACTGTAATATACTATACTATAAAGAAGGGGTCCCTCAGATTTCATCTTGTTATATCTTCCTTTATGATATTTTTGTATTGATATGATAAATTGCTCGGTTGTGGTGGGGATTACATGGACATGTACTGGGTTAGTAGCACAATTAGACGTAACCTGTTATT
>Ga0131853_10014428_pt1 | contig 14484 bp, 13 predicted proteins | sample TergutLab28metaG_FD_92764 | JGI IMG/M metagenome (GOLD analysis project Ga0131853, IMG submission 92764) | Labiotermes labralis P1 segment gut microbial communities from Petit-Saut dam, French Guiana - Lab288 P1 (version 2) (version 2) | ecosystem: Host-associated > Arthropoda: Insects >... | reverse complement strand
CCAACCCCCAATACCCTAAAACAACACCCCACTCATCTTGTATAGCTGCACTGTAAGTTAAATCATAACCTGAAGATGGCCCACATATAGGGCCGAAACATGTCGTTGTTATAATCCTCCTGTAATACTAGAGGCAAATATAGTTGTGTTCGACTGTAATTATTAATACACCAAGCTCCGTACAGTTACACATACAAGTATTCAGAAACATTCTGCCTGTCATCAGGTAACAGTGCTATTATAGAATCCACACTGCTTCTGAGGCTTCAGGTCTTATGGTATATGACACAGTCTCACTGGGTAAGTGGCTCTGAAGTTTCCAACACACCACATTCCTTGAGAACACCAGGAACCATTCACCCTGCAGCACAGTTTAATATCCCAGACAACTGAATCTCAAAAATGCACCATGCAGGAGCCACTGAACAAAGATAATCAGGAGATACGGATCAGCTTAATCCAGCAGACTGAACATTACACACTTCACAATACACTTCCATTGCTCTGGAACATAAGTTCAGGATACTGCTTTCTTGCATTACTGTCTACAGTAGAAAAGGTAAAACAGTCCCATTACAGGCCCGGAGTGGCCCAGAGGGTTCCAGGAAGTTACGATTCCCAGTTTACATGACAACGGCACAGGATGGTGGTAAGGTTGTCAGCCTTATGCACCAGCCGTCTTTACCCCCAGGAAATGCTCCTGGTACTCAAATCTGTTACAGGCTGAGTCGACCCCAGGGCCATAGTGCAATCAGAAGGATTATGTCTATGAAAAATTCCAATGACACCAGCTGCGATCGAACCAGCGACCTTCCGATTTGTAGCACAGCACCTTAACCACTGTGCTACTGCGGTCCTCTTACTGTATACAGCACCTCCACAAGTATACTGGGAATGTACCCTGATTATGCCATGACTGCTTCCTTCTAAAACTGTCCCAATTTGTCTGTAACCATACCATCAATATTACACTCTATGAGACAAGACAAATATTACCCTTGCATGATGATTGCAGAACAGCAAACTTTCAAAATGTTGCATATATCAAATATATCTCATACAGCACCCAACCATGCAATGTTTTTCATTAGAAACATTTAAGTAACAGATCATATTAAACAGCCATGACTCACATCCAAGGTGCCACAAAATTCTCCCAAGAAACAATGTAGCAAGTCACCCACCAACACAGTCAAAATGGTGCGGAATTTGAGGTTCTGAGAGAAGTGAGGCTGAAGATTCGAGTTTTATAGGAAGTGACACAGTCACTAGGCCAGCAGCTCCCAACATTTCAAATGATCGTAGTGCCTTCATCTGCGGAGTCAAGCAGTCCAAGAAAAAAAATGCTTGATCCTGAAGGTCGAATGCACCACGATGCTCCAAAACACTTTAACATCTCAAAAGACTTAGTCTTCAGGTAAAATGGACTATTTTTTCCACAACCCAGAAAACACTTAACCTCACTATTAAGTTGGTTCTGAATACGGCAAAATTTTGCACGAAGGGGTACACATACAAACAAACGTACGTGGAACAGACACTACGTGCATGTGCCGAATACAACCTTCAGTATACCTAAGAAGTAGTCTATTCAACTTTTACAGAAACAAAACGACAGGAATTACAGCCCACTTTACCTCTCTCCTTTCTGCCATTTGGAAAACCATACAGAGCATCAAATGATGGTTCTTTCATCGGATGCGGAGTTCCTTCCGGATCAGAGTACAAAGCCCAACCATTCCCCATTATTTAACACTATTACGGATCTTTCCCACAAAAAAAAAATCCTGGTATCTACCGACACACCAAACACAACCAACCCCCGAACAGTCCGAATAAACTCAATCAAGCACGAAGTACGGCTGCCATCACCAAAACAGGCCGACCAACACAACTTACGTAACATTACCACCACGTTTCTGTACGCGGTAACATAATAGTAGTAGTTAGGTCGTCCTCTTCACATATCACAGGACAGCGCTGAAGTACCTGTCTTCAATCAACCACGAATGTGTTGCGGAGTTCCTAAACTTCGGTGGACACGCTATATCTGTACTTCACTGCTGAAGTGACTTGCAACCGTTTGTAACGATTTTGTATTTTCTTCTACTACATTACAATGGAGTCATATGAATTTTACCGTGTAATAGCCAGGGGAAATTACGGGTGAGTTATGTGCTGAATGTTTCCATATTAATATATAATGATTAGTTTCTATTTTAAGTTTTACAATCGGGGCTAATCCCGTACCTGGCAGCCAAACTTCAAACAATAAAATTTGACATGCCCTCATTATTGGTGCGAATGCTTCATTAACATTATGATGATATTCCCCTCTTCAGCCTTTGTCAAAATAACTTCGCATCCAAAAATACAATACTCGATTAATTTCTACTGCATACTACCATCCATACAAAAATATGCTTGCCAATTAAGATACAAACTTTGATGTCGCGTGTTCAAATGAAGTAGATCTTCAAACCCGTACGATTCGTTCCGTGCTAACTAAAGTTTATTATTTGTGCAAGCAATATAACTACAAAATCATACATTTTAAATCCCTCTACAATGTTACTACTCGGGTTCACTAATAACTTCACCAGATCCACCAACTACAAAAACAGACAATTACCTCCGCAGAAAAGTACAGTTTTCTTCAATGCCACATATTGACATTTTCCAAATTCTCGGGTCACAAAAAGCGCCATAAAACCAAGTCTGCGAATATAAACAAAAATGTAGGCTTGATTATATTATTCTGTTATTTCTACACACTCTTTCTTGAGCACAGATAACAGATTACATGTTCCAATGTAACCACAATCCAAACTTTTTTTTTTTTGCTTCTCTGACACAAATACAAGTCCTAAAAAAAACACAAAAATCTCAGCATAAAAATCCTGGCTGCTACTACATGAACCTGCCATGATTAGTGAATGAAATAATATTATGTACACACATTAGTATTACAAAGAAATATGATCTGAAGATAAAGTCAACTACAGATCACAGAATAGCCAACTATTTAGGTAAGATAAGAGTTTACTAAGACACTAAAATTAAATTTGGCATGTTGAGCCCCCCCTCCTCAGAGCAGTCCCAATGAATGGCTGCAATGAGCATGCATGAAGCTCCCCTTGTCTACCTACTGTTGTTTCCCCGTAAGTCACCTTTGGCACACCTCTGCCAGGCCCATGAACATTCTGCTGGAAATTTCGTAACTACCAGCATCCATCAGAACAAACTACTGTGCTCAGTGCAGTTATCTGAATAACAGTCCAGGGATGTGTAAAAAAACGTGTTTCCCTGTGCATGCCATGGAAAGCAGGGGGGAGTGCAGACATGACTCCACCTATTCTTTCCCTCAGCACTAGAGTTGGGCTGTATTGTTCATTACTCATTCCCAGGATAAACCCACAGTGCCCACTGAACAGGGAGCTCTATGGGCCCCACAGCCTGCCTGAACACTTTCAGTCATTCCTTTGGCATTTGCAGGATGCGACAATTCCTTGCCATTCCCAGGAGCTTCTCCATTCCTCTCTGTTATGTACTTTTTCCTGCCACTCTTCTCCACCAACTGTTCGTCCATCCTCTCTCACCTCATCTTGCCATCTATTTCTTAGTCTACCTCTCAATCTTGTTGTTCCCAAATTTATATATAATACTCTTTTGGGAATTCTATTTTCTCCCATTCTCTGTACATGCCCAAACCAACATAATCTATTTAACCTTACTGTCTATATTGTAGTAGGTTTTTTAACACTTTCATAAATTTCTTTATTGGTTAATATCTTCCAATTTTCTTTTTCATTGTCATATACTGGGCCTAAAATTCTTCTATACACTTTCCTTTCAAAAATGTTCAGTTGCTTTCTCTCTCTCTTTGTTAGTGTCCAAGTTTCTGATGCTATGTTAAAGTTTTGTTTGATTGCCTGAACATATGGCAGAGAAAAATTTATTGCCACTTGCGGGAATCACATTATACTGACCGCACTACAGCCCCTCCCACAGGACCGAATTTCAAATGATCTGTAAGAGTAGGCACTGTGCCTACCACTTTTTCAATTAGTATCTCAAGGTTTGTAATAATCAGTGGAACACAGACTGGTGTTACAACGAAGCACAGGGAAACAGTTGAGGCAGTGAATGAATTAACCTTTGGGCACCATGCATCATACATATAGGACAGGTGTACTGCCATTCTCCAGAGAACGCTTTTTATATATTTAGTCAACAAATATATTTAATGATTTTTTTTAATACTTTCTCGCACCATCTCCGTTTATTCCTGCATAAAATGTCATGTATTTCTTAATGTTACCTTTTTTGGGTTCATAAAATATTCACACTTTACACAAATGGTGTGTGAAAGTTAAATATCCAGTTCCAGGGCCAAAGGGTTATAGTGACTCACAGCGGACATGTTCCAAGGTACACGTCCCACAGCGTGTTTCATAGTCTGAATCTCTTGAATGAGCTGTACACTCACCAAGTGTTTGGGGAATATCGTGCCCAAACACCAGTACCCATTCAATATGGTCTCTCTCTCTCTTCATCAGTATCAGAATACAGCAACTTAACATTCAGAGTAGCAATAACACTCAAATTAAGAAATTGCAGCTTACTGATGTATCTTACCAACTGTTGCTACTGTACGTATTAACAGGAGCATGCAGTGAATTTCATACCGTTTTGTGTCCCACGGTAAATCTGCGGTATACAACAGAACGGCACATATTAGATAATGACATTATTCATACAACATGACACTGAATTAATGGTACAGTTAGTTACCACACATTCAGCAGTAGAACATGATGCTGCGAAGTGCTGTGGAAGTAATACTTGATACATCAGTGTGCCAAGAGTCAATGTTCATACGTCATTCACTTTATCCTCCAGTGTGCCGTGTGCTGACAAAGTGGATAGGTTGAAAGGCATCTCAGCTGCTCTGGTTGCAAAGACATTCAAACATCTCAAAAAAAAAAATCTTTGAAATATAAAAAATGTAACCTAACCTGCAAGATAGAAGCTGGATGAATCCACAAATGTTTTGGTGTTGTGCGGGGGGGGTCCAAACATCTCACCATGATTTGAACAAGGGCTCTCTAATTTGTAACCTACTTTTCTCACTGTCATATTTTGGCTCTTAGAATATATTACTGAGAAAGGCCAGGGTAATTAAACACAGATTCCAAATGGACGGACCAAGTCCGCTTGTCATGCATCACACACTGACAAATAGTAAACACACATAGATAGTTGCACAGGCATATTGTAGGTGCAAAAGCATTGAACAAACTGTAGAGATTTGGATTTTGAGTCTGAACTAAAGGTGACTGAAGAGATTTTGTTTCGGACCAATCTATGTCACATAAAGGCCCCCGTTGGGGAAGTTGGAGGGGTTCCTTTACTGGGAATTTTGAGAGACAGATGAAGGAGGGCCCTGGAAATGGAGCACCTCTTATTAAATTAATGTGGGCTCCTATCCTTTGGATCCAGATTACGTTAGGAGCCTAAGTCTGGGGGAAATCTGAAACTGCTGTGAAGGAACAGGGCTCCCATGACTTGGCATCAGAGTTTGGGGCACAAACGGCCTGTTTTAAGTCCTAGGTGCATTGGGACTTAAAGGGCTCCAAGCCAGGTATTACTGTACTCTACTCTACGTCACATGAAGCTCAGAAAAACATTTTTTTCCCTCAAATGTGGGTCACCATGCAGAACCAAAGTTACTTAATTACTTACTTACTCCATGGTGCAGAGTCCTTCTTGAGAAGCTAACTGGTTTGCAGCTAGTCAAGAAATTCCCCGCATTTCACGGAACCCGGTTTATTACCGCACTCACAAGCATCCGCCACCTTTCTCTATCCTGAGCCAGCCCAATCCAGTCCATATACCCACATCCTACCTCCTGGAGATCCATCCTAATATTATCCACCCATCTACGCCTAGGTCTCCCCAGTGGTCTCTTTCCCTGCGGTTTCCCCACCAAGGACCTATACACCCCCCACTCCTCACCCATACATGCCACATGCCCAGCCCATCTCATTCTTCTCGATTTTATCACCTGCACAATATTGGGCGAGGAGTACAAATAATTTAGCTCATCATTATGCAATATCCTCCATTCCCCCGTTACCTCGTCCTTCCTAGGTCCAAATATTCTCCTCAACACCATGTTCTCAAACACCCTCAGCTTCCTTTTCTCCCACAATGTCAGCGACCAAGTTTCACACCCATAAAAAACAACAGGCAAAATTATAGTTCTATATATTTTGATATTTAAATTTTTGGATAGCAACCTGGAAGACAAAAGATTCTGCACCGAATGATAGCAAGCATTTCCTTACCTCAGTCTGCTCTTAATTTCTTTCACAATAGAATTTTGATTTGTTAAAGTTGTTCCCAAATATTTACATTCTTCCACCCACTCGAAGGTACTATTATCAATCCTCATGCTGTGATTTCGTCCATGCAGAACCAAAGTAACATGACATAAATACAACCGCCATCACACCGCACCTTGAGTGCGGGCATTTGGTAATACAGCAGTTATCAGAATTCAAAACAAAAATTTGATTGTCCAATATGACAACTGTGATACACTTTGCTTTGGAACAGTGAGTCTGTAGCTGAAGTCAATAAAACAGCAAAATGAATGATAAACAACAAAACACACTGGCAAATACGTGCTACAGTTTGACACTCCCTTACTGTTAAAAACATAAATGTCAAGAAGGACAAAATGAAATTAAGCTACACTATGGCAAGTCCGGATATCTAGGATAAGTGCACAACAAATCTGAGACAAAAATGACTGCAGCCTCCAGTACAGGTCATAATATCAGTACAGCTACTTCCCTCCAACGTGGCCTGATCGGGAGGGAAGTAGCTGTACCGATATTATGACCTGTACCAGAGGCTGTGGTTACAGTTTTTAGTACTCCTGATAATGGGTGCTGTGACACCCGAAACATGTAGAGTGACTTTGCAGTAAATAAATATCTGCATACCGTTGCATCTGGTTGGATTTTTATTAATATTGAATTACGATGCACGGAACCGTGAGCTTAATATTTTGGAAGTTTCTTGACTAGGAAAGTGCCAACTGGCTTCCCAAGAAATGTGCGCAAAAAATTAGTTGTGAAAGCAACTGTATCCCAAGGTAAAGGGGTACGGCTTGTGGTCTAATACAAAATGAAATGAAATTAAACAAAAAAGGGGGATGGAAAAGCAAACAAAATTTTGATCAGGCACTCTCAGAGAGAGACTAAATGCAGATAATGGCGGTGGAACAGAATGCAAAATGGTGATAAAAGTTGTATACATTTCACTTTGTAAAAGGGAACTTGTGACAAAAATAGCAATTTTTTTTCTCTTCAGAACTGTCGATTTATATAAACGAAGAGACGGAAAGCTCGTGGTTTTCAAAAAAATCTCCCTGGACAACATGACAGAGGAAGAAGAAAAGGTATGACATGATGCACGAGACTGCAACATACGTACCAGGCGGCACTTCACGTTGTGAACGTGTTTGCAGTGTAAGGCACTGAGGGCAGTCGAACAGAGCTGTGCCTGTGCCTGATTAAGCACCACCACGAAGTATATGGAGCAAGCACACAGCACTTAAACACATTCCATAAAATAGGCACCAAATGGATATGTAACAACAGCTTCACACTATGACTGCTTTATCCCTTGGTGGCCCCTAAAGGCCATCTGGATGCTTTGGGAAAGAGAAAAACCTCTTGCCCCTGCCAGAGTTTGAACCCCAGGTACTCAGTCATGCAGATCTCAGCCTATCACCCTACCAGATGAGCTGTAATTCAAACAAAGCCATGTCATGGCGAGCCCAGCGTATGAACTGTACTATGAGGTGGCTACGTCTGTCAGTCCTTATGAAGCCATACTTAAGAATTACACAGTATGTTCAACAATGGTTTAGGACATAACCAAACGTTCTGATCTCACGTTCTTGCACACAGTGTTCCATGCTATACACTTCAGTAATTTTGCATTTTCTGTCTCTTTATAATTACTTTAATTTGCACTTTATTAACAACTATTATAGATTCCTTGTCTTTTGTACAAAGCTAAGTTTTGTTACGTTGACGTCACGTTTATTATTTGTCATGCGAGTTTTTAAAAACCTACACAAAAATACAAATGTTTGTTAGGTGCAATAATATCAAATATTCCTTGTTTCTGTTGTGTTTTGCTGTCCTGCATGGAAGATCACGGTTCGGTGCTAAACGCAACGACACGAACTATCAAAAGCCATGATATAATGAATTAATCTCACATTAAAGTTGCAAAGTTTTTGTTTCACAACTTGCGCAGTTTCTGCTCAAACATCAGGTTTTGTGTACGTTAATTTGGTTTATAATCACCTGCATTGGTGTCTTCACACCAGCGTTCCAATACACCACCCATAATACGGCAATTCATAATAACCTTTTGATACACAATTTCAAAGGAGATACAAAAATCTTGACTAGCAGACCAATATTTATGCATGTTATGTTTTTGGGAAAAATATATATGAAATTTTTTTTGTGAACACACCATTTGCGAACATACCATTTTGTGAACACACCATTTTGTGAACATACCATTTTGTGAATACACCATTTTGTGAACACACCATTTTGTGAACATACTATTTTTTGAACACACTCTTTTGACAGAAGGTGTGTTGGTACACCAGCTGTCTAGATATTAGGAAATTTTTAACTTGACGAATTATGTGGGTCATAACAAGATGTCAAGATGTTGTTTCATGAGTGATGACAGTAGGCCATTACTATTTTCAGAATTGAAAATGGAAATGTTGGAACAGTGAGCACCAAGGTACAGTTAAATATTACTTCACAATTCCTTGAAATCCATGATGGTCCTGATATGTAGCCACTGCATTATGCAATCAGTAAGTTGCGTTTGGTGCAACATGCATTTTCTGAAATCATTTTGTGACACAACAGGTTGGCCAATATAAAGGGGCTATGCCAGCTCCATACTTGAAGCAGTCTGCCTGTGACAACTGTATGTACTATCTGTGGATAAAGCAATCACATTACAGGCCTGGATAGGCCCTGAGGGTTTTAGGAGGTTAAGGCTCCCAGATTTCACAACAATCAGCACATGAAGGTGGTAAGGTTCTCAGACTTACGCACCAGCCACCTTTACCCCCAGGAAATATTCCTGGTACTCACTTCTGTTAGGGGCTGAGTCGACCCCAGGGCCATAGTGCAGCCGGCAGGATTATGTCAATGAAAAATTCCAATGACATCATCGGGAATTGAACCCGTGACCTTCCAGTTTGTAGCATAGCGCCTCACCCAACTACGCCACCGCGTGCCTCCCTACTATCTGTGGATGCTGTTCTTATTCCAAAACATACAAATCCATAAACCCAGTTAGCTCAAAACACAGCCATACTGTCTCAGTGCAAGGCACATACAATGCTACGAGGTCTGCTTGGACCGAAACATTGCATATTGCACTAAAATGTGTTTACACTCAATTACAGGAGAATTATGTAGAAAGGAGGACAAGTTGGAAATCACTAAGTTTTCAATATGCCTTGATTTCGTAATGAAACAAAGATTAGCCTGCCTTATAAAACATTTTCATTCTATCCTTAAACAGTTCAATTTATAGCCACAAAGAACTTCGTTGCATCGTGTCACATATGACATACGTAATAACAAATTATCATGTATGTTTCTTTCCTTACCAGATGGCTTATAGAGAGGCTGTGCTGATGTCTCGCTTCCACCACCCGAACATAATTGACCTATATGAATGCTTCATTACTGGTAGAGTTCTGTGCATTGTTATGGAATATGCAACAGGAGGCACACTAGATAGGTTTCTGCAGAACAGAGATGGCAAACTGCTGACACAGGCTGTAAGTATAGCAGTTGTTGGGATATCTGATACCGAGTGACAGCAGAGGCTGACTGCAATCTCTTGGACTGAGCAAAGAGACTGTTTCCAAGTCGCTGTACTTTGAATCAGCCGCAAGAGGTACTGGCAGGACGTAGCATTAGTCGGTTACAAGCTGCCGTACAGAGTATTCTGTGTTGCCTGCTGATAAGTGGGCAAAAACACTGATCTTCACAGGATACTGGCACTGTGTTACGGCTGTAATAGAGACAGGAAACCACAGAGTAATCCATGATGAATATTCAGTACTTCCATTACCATGAGATTTTGGCTCAATAAATGAGGTACAGAAGTAATACAACATGTATTCTTAGAAAGGGCACTGGGGTAGGCACGTTCGTTCTGCTCCCATCTGTCCACCCACCCTACACCCCCCGCCTCATGTACTGGGCCATAAGCACGTACAGATGCCATAACACTGTGATCAGACTAGCGGTCCCAACAGCGGTTACGCGTATCAAAACCGCAGTCATTCCTGTCGCTGCACCGCCTTTAGATTTCACTGTAGAAATGTTAAATTGCAGTCTTAGTGATTAACATTAATACCATTCTGTAGCAGTTCACAAAACCTAAGTGTCTTGTCAGACCAATACATTTATAACCTAACCTATCCTAACCTAACTTAACCTATCCTAACAATATTGGTGTTTCCCAGTCCAGTTAAATTTAAAAGTGATGTGATATTGCATTAAAGCAACATTCATGTACACAAAAAAAAATATTATTAAGTAAAATTATGAAAACTTTGTTTTTTTTAATCCACAATGTTTTGTAATAGTTCCTTTAACCCTTTAAACACCGAGTTACATCCCACCTGCCATCTGCTGGCATTATTAGGAGCTCACCATATTCTCCACATTAGCAGGATAAGCATTAACTGCACAGTTTACAGTGCTCCAGTACATCCTTCAACTGCTGAAGTGTGACCACAGATGTTCAGTGCTCAGAAGTACAGCACTCAATTCAGATTCTTGTACTAAGTGCAGTCACACTCTGTGTGTTAAAAGGTTTGCTGCATGATGGCCATTCTGACTTAAATGACACTAAATCAAACATACATGAAATATGCCTGTCTGTTGCCAACCACATGTGTTACATTCCTGGAAAGGAAATGTGGTTGATAAGACTGAAGTTTGCAAGATCTGTGGTACAACAGAACATTGGGGGTAAAGGGAAGTGTAGCCACTAGTATGGTATCACAGCTGTGTACCTTCTACTTCACTAAACACAGGGACACTGTAAAGAATAACAAGTTTCAATATGGCTACTGATAACATTACATTGTCCCAGTCACCTGCACTGACTATACTTCACGGACTGGCTGACCCTAAAGACGGAGACACCACAGTCCTTATGGACGTCAGTAAACACTCGTCAAGCAGCACAGTGGCACATCCCAGGAGTAAAAAATCCTCTTTTTTTCAGTACATTTACAAATAGCAACCAAATACAGGAATTGATAATCCTTTTGATTCACACGAAAAACTACGGATACTAGAAAACCACATTTAGCAAAGTATGGCTGCATCATGTTGATCAAATACCGAATACAGTCCGAGCAGCAATTTCTGCCTTCCATCCTGAACAGATCCATTCCAAGTGAACCTGAACCTGAACCCTGCTCTGTGCAAGAAACCATACAATGTCAATAGCAAGGTGTTGTGAATTTCAGGAAGTTGTGTACCTGTTCAGCCAGGTGGTGCTCGGATTACATTACATCCATCGGCTGGGGGTCTTGCACCGAGACATAAAGCCTTCGAACATACTTCTGAAACCAGCAGGGACAGAAATTGTGGTCAAGATAGCTGACTTTGGTATCTCGAAAACAGTTGAAAGGTAGGCAGATTATGACAACAATAGCGAAAATATAAGGAAGTCCAGCAGCCACAGACGTTTATTAATTCAATAATAGTGATCCTTATCATTATGTAAAAGTGATCCTGTTACAGGACCGGTGTGGTCCAGAGGGTGGGTAGAGGTATAGCTCTACTCTTCCATGACTGCGGCACTAGAAGGGTGTGAGTGATCAGCAGCACGCCCCGGCTGCACTTTACCCCTGGGAAAGACCTGGTACCCATTTATATCATTCTGTAAAGCCTGTATAATTGTAAGACCATGTTAGTAAGGAACAATATTAATTACAATAATTAAAGCATTAAATAACATAAACAAACAAACAAACAGAAGTGGATGAAAAGAGAAATTACATGAAGTCTGAGGTTTTCTTGGCAGTGCTGAAAAAGACTGAAGTCATCTGAAACATGATACAATGCAGATCGGTACATGGTTAGCCACCTACAATACTATGCAGACTGGTACATGGTCAGCCACCTACAATACTATTCAGACTGGTACATGGTCAGCCACCTACAATACTATTCAGACCGGTACGTGGTCAGCCACCTACAATACTATGCAGACCAGTACATGGTCAGCCACCTACAATACTATGCAGACCAGTACATGGTCAGCCACCTACAATACTATGCAGACCAGTACATGGTCAGCCACCTACAATACTATTCAGACCGGTATGTGGTCAGCCACCTAGGATACTATTCAGACCAGTACACGGTCAGCCACCTACAATATTATTCAGACTGGTACACGGTCAGCCACCTGCAATACTATTCAGACCGGTACATGGTCAGCCACCTACAATACTATTCAGACCGGTACACAGTCAGCCACCTACAATACTATTCAGACCGGTACACAGCCACCTACATGACAACACAGCCCCACAACACAACTTGCCTCGTAACATTCTTCTGTAACCTATATATGAAACTCCTTGGATAGGTATACAAAATGAAGGCATAATTGACAGCTTCTGTCTGTCATCAAGCTGCTGCTCTGTTTAAAACACTCAACTCATTTTGTGCTGTAGGCACTTCACTGAACATTGCAGTCGGTTCCTATCAGGCCACAACATCCACCTGCAGCACACAATACAGTTCACAACAACTCTCTAAACGAACCCACCTCCCAATATTTGGGCACAAACAAGAACAACCTATCGGCAGTGGCCTAGGCTCAGATGGTTGAAGTTGGCCACTCACCCCTGAGGCTCCAGTTCAATCCAACAGCAGTCCACATGCAATTCATGGTGGACAAAGTGGCACTAGGACAGGCTTTTCTCCAGATACTTCCGTTCCCCTGTCAGCATCATTCCACAGAGTCCCACATTCATATTTCCTTCACCTCTCACCAATTCCACATAATCTTAGCAAATGGCAGCAACTCTGACACACTTCGTGGGGGAAAAAAAAAACTCAGATCCGTAACACATAAGAATTCTGTGCGGTGTACATTTAATGACACCCGACTCATTTACGCAGCTTCAGCCGCTGTATTTAGCATACATTTCCACTGTTGCCCACATCCTCACATGGCACCATATTTAACACACATTTCCACTGTCGCCCACATCCTTGAACAGTACCGATATTTTTCATTTCCACAGTAATCTGCTGCCCCAGTCTCAATCCTCCACAATGGACTTGATACGTTTTCCGCTCACCACCCTCCCTGTTACATCCACAACACTGCCTCCTCCATTCATCTCACATCACCACACCATCTTATAGCTCTGTTTTTCCAGGTTTCTTATCAGAGATACAGTATCATACACTTATTCCCCACTGTTTCATTCCACACTCCATTTCACCCTGTCAAGTGATATCTTCTACACAAACTCCCAACACCGAAGCCCGGAGAGCTAGTTAAGAAATTCCTTGCATATCAGCAAAACTGCAGGTTCCCTACTGCTCACAGGAGCCCGCTATTTCTTCCCAGTCTTCAGTCACTTTAATCTATTCCGTACCTTCCTATCCTACTGCTTTATGATCCATTATAATATTATGCTCCCATCTTCTATGTGGTGTCTTTCCTTCAAGTTTCCCCACAAAAACCCTGTACGCACTTTTCTCCCCCATGCGTGCTACAAACCCCGCCCACCGCACCTTCCTTCGCTGACATCGCAAACAATCGAATTTCATTTCCACACAAAACAGTGATATAGTAATTACTGTTGTCACATGCAGCAGGCAGACACAACTTTTGTCCGTGTTTGGAACTCCGAGCTACCTGGCACCGGAACTCTGCGAAGGTCAGCCGTATGACAAGAGGACTGACATCTGGGCACTGGGCTGCGTCTTGTATGAAATGATGGTTTTGAAGAAAGCATTTGGAGCTGAAGTAAGTATCAACATGTGTGTGTTGTCACTTGACGCAGACAAACAAGTTCAGTACAAAGAACTGTAACATATGTACGTTCATCTCACAGTATATCGTTAGAGTACATAAGCAAATATGGTTTTGTAAATAACATAGACAGGGTCACTTCAATTACTAACCAACAACTGCACGTACATAAATTCTACATAAAAGCATTTAAAATCACTCCAACAAGTTTCGATCTTTTTTAGATCATCATCAGGGAGCTATGTTTCTCCTTGCTAAAGTTATATTATAACATTCGCAATTTAATTCGTTTCTGTAAACATGGTGTTGTGGCAGCATGTCATGTTGTGT
>Ga0131853_10014427_pt1 | contig 14484 bp, 3 predicted proteins | sample TergutLab28metaG_FD_92764 | JGI IMG/M metagenome (GOLD analysis project Ga0131853, IMG submission 92764) | Labiotermes labralis P1 segment gut microbial communities from Petit-Saut dam, French Guiana - Lab288 P1 (version 2) (version 2) | ecosystem: Host-associated > Arthropoda: Insects >... | reverse complement strand
TGATGGTCTCTTTGAATCACAGAATTCCCTTGTTATATTCAGTAACACGTTTGTTTATCTCCACATCTTGACACAAAGCTATTTGTCGTTTGAGATTCCTTTGGCTTTGTTGTTTATTCTGGGTGTTTGTACACGTAATTGTTGAAATGTAATTATTTGGGCTTCAGATTCAAATTGGTACCGTTTTGAGATTAATTTGCTATGCAGTCAATAAGCTTACAGAATTGAGGACAATAATTTGTATAGTCAGATTATTTACAAATTTAAGTAAAAAAAATTAATTACTTTCATAATTCCATAAAGAGCTGCACAATTATTTAACCAAATTTCATCATTTAAGTGGCCGTGATGTAACAGAAGTGGCGAAAAAGTTTAGCTGTACACTTTCATAAATTACCGAAATGATATTTGTGGGTGATTAATGCCACGAACTGGGCAATTTACCCCGGCAAAGAGATTCGATTCCGTATTTTTACAGGAAGTGCAGGTTTTTCCGATGCGCTCAGTTCGGTTCAGAAATCCCAATCTCTACTGGGTACACATACCGTCATGTTAACCTTTTTAAATTAAGTAAAGCTTACGGGATACTGCAGGATTATAAGAAAGAAGAAATCACCAGATTCGAGAGGTAAGTGCCTCTAATTACTGCTGTATGTCACAATAATATATTCACAGTCTGTGCCTAACAACAGAACATTTGTTTGCATAGTTTGTTATCAAAACCTCAGGCAGCAAATTCCTGATATATGGACAATAAGCATTAGGCAGTTATAAGAAGACCCAAACGTGTGAGAATAATATGAAATTAAGAATTTCGCCCCCAATCCATTCACATCACTTTGAATAATTTAATGTTGTTTTAAGGCTGATCAACTTATATTCTTGCAGCATGGAAGTTCACTTGTGCACTTTTATTATTGAGCGTGGGATTAGTACGAAGAGCGATTATTGCGTCCTCCATCAAGCATAGATTTTTTCTGAAAAATGTATTAGCTTACAATGATTTCCGAATTAGTGACGCATTTCCGAAGAGGAAATATCAAATTGTGGATAGGCTTATTGTACAAGCCCTGTACGTTTCTCGCTACATAAGACTAATCCTCTCAAGCACACACCATAACCGTGCAACATGAGTAAAAATCATTAAAAGCAGTTCGGTCTGGAAAGGATATGTGGTCAAAAATAACTATGTCAATTAAGTTGCTTTAACGACTTGTCTAGTATAGTCATTAAAATATCTGAACTGACATAGTTGTGTTCGAGTACATATCCTTTCCAGGTTTCACAAACACAACGGGGATGACACACTTCCGAGCAGTTCGGTCAAACAGAACTCAATTTCATAAATGGCACCCAGCGTTATTACATGTTTCGACTCGTAAGAAATCGTCATTAGGCAATTCTTAAAAAACATATGGAACACATCAGTTCTTTAGTTTTTCCGTAACCCTTCAATAATTGAGGTTTTTTAAGTTTTTATGAATTGCTTGATGTTGATTCCTTAGGAATCGAATTACGTGGCAGTGTACGGTGCCATTTGTTGAATTGTGTTGACTGAAGTGTTAAATTGATATTTTAATGTTCCCTACAGAGTGGGATGCCTCGTAAAAAGAATTCTAAATACTGATTGAAGCATAATGGTCCAAATATATTTTATGAACCGTTCACGCTCCATATTGCACGGCTGTTTCTTACAAGCTAAACATTATAATTATTCAGCAAAAAATGTTTCGATAAGAAGGATCTAACAAGACAGTCGATGTAAATACAAAGTAATACTGAGACACGTTCGGGCAAAATGTTTACCTTGGAAAAAATAAGTATTGTTTCTAGTGTTCCTAGCCGTAATTTTCCGCCATACAAAACGCATGCGCAGTAATTTATTTTAACCTGTAGTCTATCGGCCTGCTATATATGTGTTTAATCTCAACTCATAAACGGCTCAATGTTGTGAAATAAGTTATTGAGCATAAAATATGTGTTTAGATTTCCTTTACTAGGTTTTATGAAATTATTTTCATTCTTTAATAAATCGGAGAAATATTTTCTCAAATATACTTAGTTTTAAAAATATTTCGCCTGTTTCTTTATATTTTAAATTAACTGAATTATTTTAAAATTTTTTTGAAATCATCTAAATTTAAATATAATGCAAATTCTTCTTACGGTTGACAAATAGATCCATGCGGACAGAACGACGTGACAAACTTAATATCCGCTTATCGCATTTTGGAATACGCTTAAGAAAAGTTCGGGGGTCAGGACCATTCCCTAGAGCGTTCATTCAGGCTCACTCCTAATTGCTGATACAATTTTCTCTAAGACTCTGATGTATAGGCCGATACTCTTAAATCCGAAATTATTTAAACCATTTTCTTTGGCGTCTAAATGCTTAGGTGTTATTAATTCGGAGTACTTTTGAAACGTTTATCTCTTTCATCCACAATTTTTTGTTCATTGATTTTGTCCATAATTTTAAAGCAGAAATAAAATTTTGATGTCAGAGTTTCGGTTTATTGGAAGACGTCCGATTTCTTAGCTTATTATTTCTTGAAACCAACGTTTTGTTTTCACGTTTTGCCTTATTGTGACAGTTTATCATGCAGCTACATCTGACTTACCGATAACTGAAACAGACAGCGGAACGTTTTCTTTCTGGATGTGTTCTAAATGGTATAAAATTTTTCGGTGTTGTCTGACAAGAAAGGTTTAGATATTGTTTCTACTTCAGAAATTAACTATAAAGGAAAATTATGTAATCAGCTGTCAGCTTATCTTACTTGGGGGCAGCTACACGTGCGTGTATATGCACTTTTATCCAAAAAAAATTCTCTGCTTTTGTGGGCTCTTGTTTTTGTAAAATTTACGTAATTTTTTATATATACTATTTCTGTGACGAAATAATTATTTTACTAATAGCCAGTGATACGCGTGTAATTGAATGAGTTTAGTAAATTAGTATAAAATGCAATTGTTTGGAGAACAACACGAAATTTTTAGATTTATTGATGGATCCAATATATGTGCATTCTCATTTAATTAGCTCACCCACTAATGCACATATAAAATATTTTTTACATAAAAATATTTTAAATTGGCCAAACATGTTTCGATCCTAAGATCGTCTTCGGGGAGCTAGGATGTTCCTTCCTAAAGCCACATTTTTAAAATACACTCACCGATTGATTTTATTTTATCAATTTGGTGTTGTGGCTTCATGCCATATTGTGTAAGTCGTACGCCACTGAGAGTGCGCCTGGCTGTGTGTGTTGTGTGTCGTGCAACTTGCGCCAGTCTCAAGTTGCAGCTGCGTGTAATTCTGAAATGTATTTTTATTTAAGTGCTTTAGACTGTAGTTATGAAAGCCTGTTGAATAAATAAATGGATAACAGGTAATTTTTAGAACAACAAAAGAAATAGAAACATCTCTATGTAAATGATCCATATTAATGAATTCATACTGTCTAAGAACATATCTGATTGATACATTTCCTTGCTTTATCAATGCACATCATGTTTGAAAATATTAATTCTCAATCGAGTGGCAAAGTTTTTATCCCCTCTGGGAAACTCGAAATGTATTATTTTTATCAACATCAATTGTCCTAAACTTTCTTTTCTATACTAAATTACGTCTTATTGTAAGAAAAATACATTTTCGAAACACATTTTATTTAATGTGAATATGAAACAGCAATAAATCAATATTTATTGTGTTTTCTTCCTTGTTTCTCTAAACATAAATTTAAATACACTAACATACATACAGTATTAGATATTACTCTTTGAGAATACATTATTTTTTCGAACACAACTTATGTGCAATGTGTTAGAAAACAACCTCCATTCCTAAACATATATTCCTGATTGAGAATGGAATTTGTTTTCGATTGAAAATTAGTTATCGAAATAACTATTTCACAGCTAGATGTGTTCTAGTTATCTAAATAAACAAAAGTCCTTAAAAACTGTTACAAATTTTGAAAAAATAAAAATCCTGCGATTCAGGAGATTTCCAAATTTATATTGGAGAAAATTTTAATTTAAAAACATTCCATGTCTTTTCATTATTGTTAGCAAATAAGGCATATTATTTAAAGTCCCGTATATATAGTAATAATTGTAAGAAACTATTAATCATTTCCTGAAGGTCATTCTTTTTGTTGGACGTAAATTAAATGTACAAGTATTTTAAACTTACGATTAATAATATTTAAAGAATTCGAAATTTTTAAGTTAAGTTTCAAATTTTATTCTATGCGACAAATTATACATAAGTATGTTGTTACCGATGAGATTAGTAGCATTTTTCGTTAGTTTTCTTTAAGATAATATATTTTCTTATTACCAAAGAGTATAACCCGGAAACCTCAGGTAATCAGATAATCATTAGGTTTATTTTAATCTAAAATTTAGTAAAACATTCTGAATTAGAAGCTTCACAATAAAGTTTAAGTGCATTGATTTAAAACACTATATTTTGTCACTGTAGCTTTTATGCAGATCGCAATTCCAATGTTAGCAATGCAAAGACGAACTCTGTATGCTTTGTAACAGCATACCCCAAATTTACGTGCGATAATTCGTTATCTGTCAGCGATATGAAAGAATGAAATGGATATCATTCTGAATAGAGTTTGCATTTTTAAGGAAAGATTATGTCAGTCTGTCTGATTGAGCAGCATGTTTCGACTTAATTATAACTTCTTCATTTTTTAACAACTTTAAAATAGAAATGGGCATGTACATGTAGTTACGAATGTGGTCCCAACATTGTTTAAATGTAATTTATTTATATTTTATTTATTATAAAATAATCATTAGTTGATGCATTAATAGAAAATTGCATAATATATGTTTTCTACATTTTAAAAAATTAAAAATTACCCTTACTGAAACACAAATTACCTGAGACTGATATTCATTTCATTTATTTATAAATTGTTTGAAATTTTGTTCGTCAAATGTACCACAAAAAAAGAAATGATGTAGCTTTGCTGATATGTCTCACAGTTTTAAGCGTAACAAAATTTTATTTCACAGCACAGTTTATCGTTTAGAGTTTTTCTGATTTATATCCGACATTTTAGGTCGAAATTCAAATACAAGTGATTACTGCAACCTTAAATTAATACAACAATATCATCCTGAACGCTGGTCCGCCTATCCACAAATAAAAACTACGTCACATCCCACAAGACTGTAATCGTACTACATTCTTCCAAGTGAGTACCTGAAACTTCATAACCTAACAAGTCCGCAGTCCGCACTTCACCTGTTCCCAATATACCCCTAAACGACCTGTTCAACAAAAAAATGGACACACAAATGGAAGCCACAGCTTTTAGAGAAATTACTGATTAATTGGACGACAAATTTTATTCTGTACAAATTGACTTCAGGAACGTGACTATCTGGCATTCACATGTGTACAGGCACGTATCATATTACGATAACGGCTCTTCATTTTTGTAAATTTTCTAGTACCCAGAAATGATAGTGTTAATTCATATACTACTTAAAGAAATTAACTTGGGAATAATATAAATTATAAAGTTAGAGCGCCTAACAATAATTCAGGTCTTGTAATGAAGGCAACAAACATCAGAAATTCTTCAAAAATGGCAGATTTATTGAGTAGCTGCGAAACAACAAGAGTTAGAAAAAATCCTTTGCCATGGAAAACATTAATGTTTTCAGTTCCTTCTTTTGGTTCTAACCGTGTGTATTAAATTTTGTCGAATTTCATTCAGAAGACCAGTTTTCGCGTAGCGTATAATTTCACATATAACAGCTTTCATATAAATTCTATAAGGAGCTTAGGCCGTCTGTGCTACAACGTGACTCAAGAACACGGTCACTTTTAGGTTATTCAGTTACAATGCTTAATATTCTGGGAATGAGACACTTATTGTTTCAAACTAAATAAAAGCTTTTAACGGAATGCAGAAGTATCATAATTTTATTTACACTGTTAATTCGATAGACCTGTTTTCATATCGCCTTCCCAGAGTGTCTTTCCCTAATTATGTTTGTTTCCTTTACCATGACGCAAGATCCCCCAAGCACAATGTGGTCCTCATTATCGAGGATTCATGATTAAAGTCTAATCCACGAAATTCGGTAGGACTCCTCTGGATTAGTGATCAGACCGAAGCAGAGACAGCTGACAACTCACAACACTCACAAGAGAAAAACATCCACACTACTGGCGGCATTCGAACCCACAATCCCATTAAGCCAATGGCCGCAGACCCACGCCTTAAACCGAGTGGCCACTGGGATCAGCAATGGCGTTTGTTAAAGTGCACAAATATTGGTTTCCGCTAATTACGCACTGTCCTACATTCCTTGATACGTTCAAATATCCTCAGTAGAGAGTTGTTCTTATACATTTCAAACACAATTATTGTCATAAAGTAAAAAAATAAAGGGTTCTTTTATGAAAAAGTTAAAAATTCTAATGAAGTATTAGAATGTTTAACTTTTTACGTCAGATTTCTTTCGCGCCCTTCCTTGTCCTCGCCGTGTTGGAGAAGAAAATTTTGATGTCTCTTTCATAAATAAAAACAATTGTAATGCGAATGAATATTTATAACAGGCAACAAAAACACCTGGTTTACAAGTACAGGTTACATTTTCATATAAATTTTCAAATATATTTATGGGTGGAGACAGCAATTGACCTATTTTTTAACTTGCAAAAAATTATTAGTTCTGTTTAAAATTTAAGGTGAAATAATTTGCTGTTATCAATTAAGTTTTGCATGTGTTATCCAAAATATGCTTAGAACACATTTTTGTTTTGAAATATGCATTATCTGTAAGAAGGAACTGCGTCACATTTGTCCTACCCAATAACAGTCACGTGACAGTTTAGTGGCCTTCACGTAATACGCAACATGTTACAGTATAAATGCACAACTGTCGGTGTTGCTGTTCACAGTACGCTGTTGTGCACTGTGATATTGACAGGTAAGTAGGAAGTTTAATGCTTCCTTCTTCTACAGTTTTCCCATCAATTTGGCCACACAAATAACGAGGCAAAGACCTGAATTAGCACTTCGAAAATTTAGTTGTATTTGGAGAATATTATCTCGGTTATTACACATTTCAGAGAATCTTACTGCTTCCGATGTGAGGACAGATAACGATGAATTTCTACCGAAGCGCACGGCGTTGATTCTTAGGAAACCGCAGAATGTACAATCACCGCTGTACAAACCGCATGGGTAAAAAAATATAAAGAACAGTGCATAGCAGAATTACATCCACAACGTCCCCATCATTGCAAACGAGAACCTTCAGATCGTGTCTTACAAACATCCCGTCAGTCCTACACCAGTCACTTGATTAGCAGCTACTAGGCAGTAACTAACGAATAGCAGATAGTGGCGTCTACACCCCTCTGCTGAAACACACTGATCTACGCCAACACGATTTTGTTCACACTCCTGGATTATAGCTTAAGTTTAGACCAATTAAAGTTACCTGCACTGAAAAGGTGGAAGAATTGTGGAATTAATCCTGATATACAAGTCTTGATTCTCTGTGTTTCAGAGTGAAAGTCTAAGGAGAATATTAACTGATTTTCTTATGATGTCAGGTAGCGTCTTCCAGAATAACCATGCGACTTTATTGAATCATTCAACTACGCGTCCCTTGCAGAGGTCAAGGTCTCTTTCAATCACGTATTCCCTTGTACTATTCAGTGAAACTTTTGTTTAACTTTTCACCATGAACCAAAGCTACCTTTCTTTTGAGATTCCTTTGGCTTTGTTATTTATTCTGGGCGCATGTACACGTAATTGTCGGAATTTAATTTCTTTGGTTTCAGATTCAAATTGGCACTGCATTGAGATTAATTTTCTAAGCAGCCAATAGTCTTAGAGCATTAAGGATAAAAATTTGTACATTCAGATTAATTACAAAATTAATGAAAACCATTAATTACTTTGAAAGTTCAGTACATCGCTTCACAATTATGTAACCAAACTTCATCATACAAGTGGCCGTGAAGGACAAGAAGTGCAGTAAAATTATAGCTCTACCTTTTCTTTAATATCCGAAATGGTAATGGTGGGTGATTAATGCCACGACCTGGCTGATTTATCCCGGCAAAGAGGTCTGATTCCTTTGTTTACAAGAGTTGGAGGTTTATCCGATGCGGTCAGTTCGGTACAGAACTTTCAAACTCTACTGGGTACACATACCGTCACGTTAACCTTTTTAAAACAAGTAAGGCTTAAAAATTAACCTCAGGATTAATGCTAAATTATAATCGCCGGTTTGAAGAAGTAAGTATCTATTTATTTCTTTCTGTCACAATAATCTATTCACAGTATCTTTCTAACAACAGAAAATATGTTTGCATAGTTTGTTATCAAAAAAGTAGGCAAAAAGTTCCTGATATATGAACACAAAGCAGTAGGCTTGTACAAGAAAGCGCAAATATGAAATTAAAAATTTCGCCCCCAAAACATTCACGTCACGTTGAATAATTTGATATAGTGTTAAGGCTGGAGAACATATCGGTCTGCAGCATGAGATGCCACTTGAGCAACTCTATTATTGAGCGTGCGTCTAGTAGGAATAGCTATTATTACGTCCTCCACCTAGACTAGAATTTTTCTTACAAATTTAACAGCCTGTACATTTTTTCGAAATTAATTACGCCTTTCCAAAGAGGAAATATCATATTGTGGATAGGTTTAGTATACAAACCCTGTACTTTAACAGCTATATAAGACCAAACTTCTCAAACCCACATCATGACGGTGCTGTGGCAAGACACATGTCGAAACTTATAACGGCTTTGCAAATTTCGCTGTTTTGCAGCCAATAACAATGAACAAGAAACAACAGTACAAGCAATTCAGTCAAACAGAACTCAATTTAATAAATGGCACACTGCGTTATTACATGTTTCGACTCGTAAGGTATCATCATTAGGCAATTTTTAAAAAAATATTTGGAAACTATCATTTCTTTAGTTTCTTCGTTGCCCTTCATTGAGCGAATTGTTTTAAGTTCTTATGAATTGCCTGAGGATGAATCCTTATGAATTGAAATACAGTGCCACTTGTTGATTTGTGTTTGACTGAAGTGTTTTATTGTTATTTTACGTCAGCCCTGTAACAGAGTGAATGACTCATATAAAGCCTTCTGAAGTCTGATTGACGCGTAGAGGTCCAAAAAATATTTTGTGACTCGATTTCGCTCCATATCGCGCAGCTGTTTCTTACAAGCTAAACATTATAATTATTCTGCAGAATATTTTTCGATAGAAAGGATCTAACAAGACAGTCGATGTACATAAAAGATTATACTGAGACACGTCAGATAAAAATGTTTACCTTAGAAAAGAAACAAGTAATGAGTTAGTGTAGTTCTTTCTAGCCGTAATTATCCGGCTTGAAAAGCGCATGCGCAGTAATTTATTGCCAACTGTAGCCTATCGGACTTTTCTATACGTATTCAACCTTAACTCATAAAAGGCTCGATTTTGTGAAATGAGTTATTGAGCATAAAATGTGTGTTAGGTTTTCTTTACTAGGTTTTTTTAAATGTTTCTCATTCTTTTAAGAAATCGGAGGAATATTTTCATAAATATGCATAGTTTAATAAAATATTCCGACTAATATTTAATGTTTTAAAGGAACTGAATTATTTAAAAAATGTTTGTTAAATATAAATTGAACTTTAATAAAAATTCTTCTTAATTTAGACGAATAGATCCATGCGAACAGAGAGACATGACAAAAATAATAGTCGCTTTTCGCAATTTGGAATACGCCCAAGAACCAATCGCGGGTCAGGCCATACCTTACTGCGTCCTGTCAGACATACACCTAATTGGTAGCACAATTTTCTCTAAGACTGTGATGTATAGCAGATACCCGTAAATAAAAAAATTATTAAACTTTTACTTTGACGTCTAAATATCTAAGTGGTATTAATTCGGAATAATTTAGAAACATTTATCTCTTTCATCCACAATTTTTGTTTAATGATTTCTTTCCATATATTTAAAGCAGGGATGAAATTTTGATATTCGAGTTTGTGTTTATTGGAGGACGTCCAATTTCTTAGCATGTTATTTATTGAAAAAACTGTTCTTAATTTCATATTATGCTTTATCACGGCGGTTTGTCATGCAGCCACAGCTGTCTTATCGGTAAGCAAAACAGTAAACGAAACGGTTTCTTTCTGTACATGCACTAAATATTAACAGAACTTTACATGTTTTCAAAAGGAACGTTTCCAGTTTTGTTTCTGCTCCAGAAATTAACTGTAACAGAAAATTATGTAGGCAGCTGCCTCATAGTGTAATGGAATTTTTCATTTACATAACTTCTCCGATCGCACTATGGCCCTGGGTTCGTCTCAATCTCTAAAGGAAATGAGTACTAGGACCATTTCCCGGGGGTAAAAGCGGCCGGTGCATAAGGCTGACAACCTTACCACCATCCTGTGCCGTTGTCTCGAAATCTTTGAACCTTAACTTCCTGAAACCCTCTGGGACTGTCCAGGCCTGTAACGGGACTGCTTTACCTTTACATTTACCTTTCTCTACTATAATGTATTTTCATATTACGAAAAAACTATAAAGTCTAAATCTGAGGTACACTGATAATTAGTGACGATTTCGAAATTTACACCAGCAATTAGAGCATTCGATTTTAATAATACATATAAAATTTATTTCCTTATTTTCTTTCACTCATACCAATTACTAGTCCTACACACTGTTTCTTTACATAAATCACTCTTACTTCTAACGTACAATTCGGTAGTTTAACAGAAAGAAAATTCTAGGCAAAACCTACTCTGATCCTGACAGGAAACTAATAAAATGTGTCGAAGTGTCTATTGCTGTTTATACAGAGCATTAATCTTAAAATGAACCCCCACCAACGGCAGAATTATGGGGCTGTGAAATTCTCAATAACCGTAGATTCAAACAGGAGCATTGCTTAGAGATTTGTTCAGTACGCTGAATCGACCATAAAAATTTTGTGTTTAGTATAGACTGGATTTAGTGTGTACGCGTGTAGCGTGAATACATACATACATCAATACATACATACATAAATACATACATACATAAATACATACATACATAAATACATACATAAATACATACATACATAAATACATACATACATAAATACATACATACATAAATACATACATACATAAATACATACATACATAAATACATACATACATAAAATATAGACACACTGCATTCATGCACGCTGACACACACATTTACTACGTATTGCATGGATCTAAAACTTAGTCAAAGTGCCAATAAAATAAACAAAGGGACACACTTTTATTTGAATTACCAACACACATGCACACTGTTATTAAAACATTATAAAATCTCACTTGGTTACAAACATTTTAAAAATTCATACATAATTCTCCGACATGTTTCGGTTTTTTTCTTCCAACCATCATAAGTAAAAATGGATAACATTTACATACCATAGCCCACTGATAAGACGGATAACCAACCTATTCAAAGACACAAACACACGTATATATTTCAGAACCACAAACATTATACAACAACAACTATCCACAGAAAGAGCTAACCTAACAAACACTAATGGCATCTACAAATTACACTGCATGACCTGCAATAAGGAGTACATCGGACAAACAGGTAGATCAATAAGCACAGGGTACAAAGAACACATCAGATATATAAAATATAATAACCCACAGTCAGCATAAGCCATGCACATATTGAATAACAGACACGAATATGGACTAGAAACAGAAACCCTACAGTTAATGAAGCACTACACCAAAGGATCTAAGATGAGTTGTTGGGAAAACATATATATACAAATACATTATATCCGTGGAGTCTTAATCTCAGAACAGCAGGTCAGCGAACTAAACCCTCTCTATACAGTGGCAAACCTAACTAGACTCATGCCAGGCATCACACTTGCAGCTAACGAAGGACACGGGGAAGACAGGCAACACCATATCCAAAACCATCGAATACAATAAATGGTAAGATAAAATACTGATTCTTCCATCAAGCTTTTCACACTGATTACAACGAAAAATCATATGACGTTCAGGCTTTTACTTGTATTTGATTGGCATTAACTTCTTTGTTATATTGAATTGCAGACATGCTCCCATCATACCATTCACTTCATAAATATATATCACAAGAATAACTTTAGTCAAACTACGCAGCTCCCTAATGATGGTTGGGAAGAAACAACCGAAACATGTCGGAGAATTATGTATGATTTTTAAAAAGTTTTTAACCAAGTGAGGTTTTATAATGTTTAAGTAACAGTGTGTATGTGTTGGTAATTCAAATAAATGTAAATTTATACAATATGCACGGTAAAAAAAACTATTAAAAAAAGGGACACACATTTATAACAAAAAGATATTACAGAATGCAATCGATTTAGGCTGTTGGTGTGTTACTTACAATATTAAAATATTGTAGCAAATACATCATGTTGGTTGACTAAAATTTTATAAATGATTTTTAACATTAGTATTGCATCAAGTCAGCAAAGTATTTTTGTTTTCAACATCTTTCCACTATGGTTTAAATTGTGCCATTTTATTTCACCAGAATTGAATTGCAAATGGAAAACTGATGCAAAAATATTATCTTGGAAGGGAAGTTTTAAACCTTTTATGTTTAGAAAGTTGTGTATGAAAATATTGTTTTCCTTGCTACTGATTACAGATGACTTTGATTTATACATTTCTTAGATATTTCGAATACAGTTCTTTGTTAAATATATGCTCATATGTACAGTGAAGCCCATGATACGTTAAGAACAGCTGTGAATTAATTTCTACATTTTGCTCCCATACATTACTGAAATCGTCTTTTGTACAGTACATTACGTCTTAATGTAAAATGAAAAGACTCCAGAAACTGTTCTTTATTTGTGAAGGTTGGGAAACAGTCAAAATTAATTTGGTCCAACGTGTCTTACTTGCTCCTTAAGTAACATAAATGTGAAAATCAAGAATAATTAATAAATTTTCAGTCGGAAAAACTTACTTTCTCAATCGAATACATCTTATCTAGAAGGAAGTTTTTATAGGGAAGAAATTTATATTCTCGACCAGAGCTAACTGATTAGGAATGTAATTTGATTTAGACTGAAAGTTTGTTACGGATTAATCCACAATGCAGCATGTTTCATTCTATTAAGCTAAATACACAAAATGGCAGAGAGAAATTACAAAATTTTGAAATGAGGTATTTCTCCTTGTCAAATGAAAATAGCTTTATTTACAATTATTCTATATACTGTCATTACAATCAACAATTAAAGCCTATTCTTTAGTTTCATACATACTCGGTACTAAATTCAAGACAACCTGAATGATTTCCCGAAGGCCATTTATTCGGTAGACGTAAATAAATGAACAAGCGCTCTCATTTGCAGTACTCGAGTTCTTTAGAGATAACTTTCAAAGTTTATCCCATGCGAAAATCTATACACATGTATGTTTTAATGATGCGGTCAGTATTATTTTGGTTAGTTTTCTCTAAAATAATATAGTTTTATATTACGGGAAACTATAAAAACGAAATCTGAGTAACATAGACAAAGTGCTATCGAAGATTAAAAATATTATTAAAATATTCTTCAGAATCCATTAAGGTCTAATGAAGTTTTTCACTGAAATTTAAGTGCATAGATTTAAAAAGACACATGTATTTTACAATTAATTTTAAATATAATTGTTTTCCAATAACAACTCAACCAAAATTTCGCTGTAGATTTCGTCAGCGGAAACCACCTTAATACACCAGTAAATATTCTGCGTTGTACCAGAACTTTCTCTTTCTATTGACCATCATTTAACCTCAGTAATTGGGGATTTATGCTTTTAAACCCAGACGAGATTAGCACAGAATCATGTAATATTTTAATCCCACGTTATATTACAGGAAGATGTGAATGAATGAAACAAGCACACACGTTCACTGAATATTTGGAACTGGGGTCTCAGATTTCAGTCAATTAAGAACAATACTGCATATTATTTTACGCTAAAAACTACACAATGTTGCTTGTGAAATGACAGTAATACTATTTTTCACACGGGTGCTTCCTTCAATTACGACAATCGCAGGCATAACGTTTCTGTGTCTCCTGAAATTTAGGCAAATACCAATTTTGCATTGTACAAAGTACCGTTGATATACTTTAGGTATATTTCCAAGTAAAGTGTTCTCCGTCTGCTGGTGGTTTTCACTACAGGGAATAGAACGTAGATGGCTGTCACGAAGTAGAAAAAGAAATGAGGCTGAACTGCACTATTCATACATTTGCCAGACAGTCGTTTGATGAATTTTACATTCATTGTTCCGTGCATCATTGTAATTCTTTAAAATAACCAACACGATGTCACTTGTAGACTATCCTTTATTTTCATGGGTAGTCGTCATTCACTCTCTACATGTTT
>Ga0131853_10014425_pt1 | contig 14486 bp, 4 predicted proteins | sample TergutLab28metaG_FD_92764 | JGI IMG/M metagenome (GOLD analysis project Ga0131853, IMG submission 92764) | Labiotermes labralis P1 segment gut microbial communities from Petit-Saut dam, French Guiana - Lab288 P1 (version 2) (version 2) | ecosystem: Host-associated > Arthropoda: Insects >... | reverse complement strand
GGAACCCTGCGTCTTAGTAGGAAAGACGTTCTACAAAGAGTGAAAGAGAAGAAACTAAAGAAATGAGAATTGTTAGCTCAAAATTCAGGACAGGTGGCCGTTCTGAAGTTCAAAGATAAAAAATTAGTGACAAAGTTTTCAACTTACCATGGAGAAGAAACAACAATGAAGCTAACAAAATGTAGACAGGAAAAGCAAAAGCCTGTATTAGTTCTAGATTACAACGAAAATATGGGTGGAGTTGATCTAAAAGATCAACTTTTTCAACCATATCTTTTGGAAAGAAAGTAAATGAATAAATGGTATATAAAATTGTTTAGGAGTTTACTAAATATTACAGTTCTAAACTGTATGGTAATATGCCGCGCAAATTCAGGACAGACAAAAATAGACCATTTTAAATTCGGAGTAGAACTGGTGCAGGCACTACTCACTGAACATGGAAGTGAAAGGGTCAGGAAATTTCAAAGATATAATTCCACAGACAAATTGTACCGCGACTTCTTGAAAGACATTTTCCAGAAAGAATACCACGGACAAAAAAAAGGCCAGGCCAAAAAAGAGGTGTGTAGTGTGCTACAAAATCAATAGAAGGAAGGAAACAGTGTTTTGTTGCCCGGAATGTGAAGCAGACCAATATGTTGAAGAAAGTTTCCAGGCATTTCACACCAAGTTAAATTTTTACTCATTTAGTTACATACTTACAAACTACTTCGTTACTTATATAACTACTTACTTAATTACTTAAGATCATACTTGCATATTTATTTATAATGTTACTTACAGACATACGTACTTTCATACTAATTAAATACTTACTTATTTACTTACTTTCGTACATAATTGCTACTTACTTACTTACATAAATGCTTAGAAATTTATTTCCATGCTTACTTACTTATATTCATACTTAGTTTCCTCTATACTTATTTGCATACTTAATTGCTTACATATACACTTACTTATATAATTACTTTTTATATACTTACTCACGTACCTACTTAATTCCTTACACACTTACTTAATTTTAAACTAACTTCATTATATACATATTTACTTAATCAATTAATAACATACTTATTTACTTAATTAAATTCTTACTATCTTATATACTTACTTACATAGTTACGTATTTACTTAGTTCCTTACATACTTACTTTCTTATATACTCACTTACTTACATTCTTAATTTATTAATACATTCTTCCATAATTTCTTACCTATTTTATGACGTACTTACTTACGTAAGTACTTAATTAGTTACGTAATTATTTATTTACTTACTTATTTACTTACTTAATTACACACAAATATACATATTTGTTTACTTAAATACTTATTTTTTTAATTACTTATATAATTACTTACGTAATACTTACTTATTTAATTATTTACTTACTTACTTACCCACATTATTATGTACATAATAAATAACTTATTTACTTACATACATTCTTAATTACTTGCTTACTTACAAATTTTCTTACGTACTTATATACATACTTACTTATTACATACACACTTAATGCCTCATATATTTTCTTACTTATATACATAGTTACTTACGTACTTTATTATTACTTACATGCACTCATAAGTACTTACTTAATTACATAAATATTTAATTACATATTCACTTACATACTTACCTATATACGTGCTAACTTACTTAATTCCTTAATTCCTTACTTAATTACGTATTTACTTACTTATTAACTTACTTAGCTATTTACATAATTTCGTACATAATTATATAATTACTTTCTTACTTAATTGCATACCTAATTAATTACTTAATACTTACATATCATTATACTTAGTTAATTGCTTTCATAATTACTTCTTATTACGAATATACAAATATAATTTCTTAGTTACTTACATACATACATGCATACTTACTTATTTACTTACTTACATTCATACTTCTTTACTTACTTGCATACTTACTCAATTACTTACACCCTGCCTTGAATACTTGCTTACTTACTTAAAATTTAGACGCCTATCGTCAACTAGAATTCTTGTACCGCAACGCTAACCTCCAAAGAATCATTTTATATACGCATTCAACAATTATAAGAATGGAATATTTTAAACACTCTATACACACTCCGCTTTTTTCTATTCAAAAAGCAATTTGTTTCTTATTTTAACGTATTTCGTTCCTGTGTTATTCGCATTTTATTTACAGGGTGTGCTATAATTAAAAAATAATTCCATCAAAAATGTTAATTTTTTTATTTACTTATTTAATTACATTCCTAATAACTTACTTACATATATACTCCATTTCGTTCATAATTAATTACATATATATTTTCTTATGTACATATATTTTTCTTATTAACTTACTTAATTACTTACTTACACACTTATTTACTTATTTATTTGCATACTTAATTAGGCACCGAATTATTTTCCTACTTACTTACTTACTACGCACTTACATATTTACTTTATTACTTGCTTACTTAGATTTCTACTTTCTTGCTTACTTACATGCACAATTACATACTTAATTAATTACATAATTAATTATTTAATTAATTTTATTTATACAATCATTTACGAACTTACCTAATCATTTACATAATTTGTGAATTAGACACTTACTTATTTACTAACTGACCTAATCACTTACTTGCATATATTCAATTTAATTAAATACTTATTTCTTTAAGTACACACTTATATAGTCACGTATTTTCGTATTTACTTACTTGCATCCTACCTTACTTACTTACTTACATTCTTATTTCCTTACTTACATACTTATTTACTCCTTTATTTACTTTCTTAAAGAGTCACGTCTTTCTTACTTACTTAAAAATTACATAGTTTTATAATTAATTACTTTCATACATTCTTAGTTACCTACTAATTTACATACAACATTACTTACTTATATCCTTACTTATTTAAATACATACATATTTACTTACTTATATACATGCTTTCTTACCCGCTTACTTAATTATTTTCATATTATTTCCTTAATTAATTATTATTTTATTTACATTCTTACTTATATACTTACTTATAGTGTCACCTACTAATTTACATATTTACATACATATTTATTACTTACATACACACTTACTTTCATTCTTACTTACGTAATTATTTAATTATTTCCATAGTTTCTTACTTATATACTTGATTAATAAATTACATATTTACTTACTTACATACGTACATACATATTTAATTAATTAATCAAATACATAATTCGAATCTAAATTAAGTACATAATTTCTATTTTTTATACTTAATTATTTAAATAATAATTACACACATACAAACTTATTTAGTTACTTACTTATATACTTAATTATTTACTTATTTATCTACTTACCTACTTACTTATCTGCATACTTTATTATTTATTTTTTTAAATATTTACTTATGTACACATATACTTACTTAATTACGAAACTATTTACATGCACAGTGACTTACTTAATTACATATATTCTTACTTAATTTCTCACATATTTTCTTCGTTATATACTTTCTTACTTACATAAATACATACACGCTTATTTCTTACATTCTTACGTACTTAGGCATTTACTTGAATATACAGGTAATTACGTAATTATTTACTTTATTTCTTACATACATAAGTAATTATTTACATGCGTACTTACTTACATACATACATAAATATTCATATATTTAATTCTTTTAATAATTTTTTGCTTACCAGTTTTCTTACTTATTTACTTATATTGTTTAATTATATATTCATTTACATTCTTACATATTTACATAATCACTTACTTATTTACTTATATTTCTAATTTTTCCTAACTTATTTGTATACATACTTACTTACATAATCACTTAATTAATTACTGAATTATATATTTATATACATACGTTTATACTACCTTACTAACTTAAATACATGCTTACATACTTAAAAAATTTATTTATTTCCTTTCATACCCACATACTTACTTTGGTTTACACTAAATTACAGACATGTTTACTTACTTACTTACTTACCTACTTACATACATACATACTTACTTATTTACTCACCTACTTATTTTATTTCTTATATTCTTAATTTTACATTTACATACATAATTATTTACTTATCAATGTACATACTCATTAATTATTTTATCTACACATTTAATTACATCCTCACTTACATATGTACTTCCTTCCATACTCATATACTTACTTCCTTACTTACATAAATACTATACAATTCTTTACTTACTTATTTACTTATTTACCCCACTTATTTTCATATATACTTAATTAGTTATTTACATAGTTAATTACTTAGATACACACATATTTAAATACATATTTACTTACTTATATATATTTAATTATTTTAATGTTTACTAACATATTTATTACTTACAGAATTTCTAACTTACATATTTAGTTACTTAATTTTATATTCATGTACTTATTTACTTACTTACATACTTAAATAGTTATATCATTACCTGCTCACATAATTACTTACGTACATATTTAAACAACTAATTAATTACATACTTCCTTACGTATTTACTTACTTATAAAGTTACTTGTTTGTTTATTATTACTTACTTATTTAATTATTCTTTATTAATTTCTTTATTTCCTTATATATTTATTTACTTAATTTTATACATACACAATTAAATACATACTTACAAACTTACTTCCTTACTTCCTTACTTACGTAATTACTTATTTACATAATTATAAATTAATTAATTTCTTCAATAAATATTTACTTATTTTCTTCATGTTTATTTAATTACTTACTTACCTACTTAACTTCTTATTTTCTTATTGACCGAATTACTTCACATATTTACATACTAACCAACATACTAACTTAAATAAAAACATGTATATATTTTTATATAATTACATGCATACTTACTTATATATTTATTTAATTACACACTTAATTACTTATATCCCTACGTACTTACATACATACTTAAATACGTGCTTTCTTTGTTTTTCCTTACTTATACACATAGTTACTAAATTACATAATTACTTTCTTATATTATTTACATACACTTCATTTATTTAACTACATACATACTTACATATTTATTTATTATATATTTGCTTACTTACATGTATAAGTATGTAAGTAAGTAAGAAATTACTTAAATAATAAGGAAATATGTAAGCAAATAAATATGCATGTAAGTATGTAAATATTGTTTATTTATGTGTGTAAATTACCTACTAAATTCTTTTCTTAATTATATATTCATTTACATTCTTACATATTTACACAATCACTTACTTATTCACTTATCTTTATTACTTATTTAATTACATTCCTTCCAAAATACATACTTACATACATATTTATTTTCGTTTATAATTGATTACAAATATACTTACATATGTAAATACTTATTTATTTTCTTATTCCCTTACTTATTTACTAACATATTTACACATTTATTTACTTATTTATTTAAACACTTAATTTCTTAATTTCTTTCTCACTAGGTACTTACATATTTAACTTATTACTTACTTAATTACGTGCCTATACTTATACATTTTCATACTTATTTCTTCCATATATACTTACTAACTTAACACTTTATATATTATTTACTTATTTACATGCGTACTTGCTAACTTATATACATAGTTACATACATAATTACTTATTAATTAATTACTTATATTCTTAATTACATAATAACTTACGTAATTACATTTATGGTTAATCATTTATTAATTATTTATTTACTTACTTCCATACATATATAATTACAAAATAATTAACATACTTACAAACTTAAATATTTATTTATATACTGGTTTGTTTGCTTACATACATACTTATTTACATAAATATTTTGTAACTTACATAGTTACATATTTAATTACATAAACACTTACATCAATATATAATTACTTATTTACATACATAACAACTTACTTGTTAATTATTTTCCTATATAATTTCCTAATTAAATAATTACTTAGTTACATACATACTCAATTACTTACACACTTAGTTACATATATACTTACATATTTGGTTACGTACCTAATTTCTTACTTACATAATTACTTATTTACTTACATACTTATTTCCTTACATACGTCCTTTATTCCTTACTTACGTACGAAATTACGTATATATACCTAATTAATTATATATTTATTTATATAATTTCGTATCTAATTATATAATTACATTATTACTTAATACTTACTTATATAATGAATCACTTACTTACAAAATATTTGTATGCAATTATACTCAGTTGCTTACTTCATTAATTTTTATAACGTATATACATACATCCTTACTTCGTTAATTAATTACGTACATACATATATACTTACTTAATTATTTACTTATATACATACTTCATTACTTATTACTTACATGTTTACTTACTCAATTATTTACACACATCTTTAAATACTTACTTACTCAAACTTTAGACACCTAACGTTAACTATAGTTGGCGTACCGTACCGCTAGCCGCCAAATTTGCATTTTATATATGTAATCAACTAATATAGGCAACGAAAATTTTAAACACTTGTGTATAGTCTCCGCTTTTTTCACTTAAAATGCAGTTTATTTCTTATTCTTACGTATTTTGTTCTGTATTATTGACATTTTATATACTGGTTGTGTAAAATTAAAAAAATAATTCCAGCAAATGAATGTTAATTTCTTAATTGCTTATTTAATTACATTCCTACCAACATACTTACATACATACATACATATTTTCGTTCACAATTAATTACATATATATTTACATATATACAAACTCATTTATTTACTTATTTCCTTACCTATTTACTTACTTAATTACACACTTATTTACTTATTTGTTTACACACTTAATTACTCACGTAATTAATTTCTTACTCATTTACTAAGTAGTTACATACTTACCTTATTACTTTCTTATTCACATGCGTAATTTCTTACTTACTTGCATACATACTTAATTTCTTACATAAACAATTTCTTCATTTCTTAATTCTTTACTTGATTATTTAAAAACTTACATTATCATTTACATGATTTCTGAATTAGAAACTTGTTTATTAACTTACCTAAATACAAATTAATTACTTACTTACCTGCTTACATAAAACATAATTACTTCCTTAGTTTATTATGTACACATATATATTTTCAAGGATATTCTTAATTACTTACTTACTTACGTCCTTCCTTTCTTACTTACTTTCTTATTTCCTTACTTACATGCTTATTTTCTTCTTCGTTTACTTTGTTTTATATTCAATTTTACTTACTTACTTTAAAAAATTACGTAGTTATATCCATACTAAATTACTCACATACATACTTACTTACTTACCTACTGATTTACATACCTAATTACATACCTACGAGTAATTAGATACTTACTTATTTAATTACATACTTATTTACTTAATCACATGTGTTCTTATTCAGTTACTTCATTATTTTTTTTATTTCCTTAATTACTTATTATTTTACATACATATTTACTGATATAATTTGTTACTTATAAACTCACATCCTAACTTGCTTACTTACTTACATATTTACTTAATTACGTATATATTTACTTAGTTTCTACTTAATTAATAACTTACTTATTTACGTACGTACATAATTCTTATATATTTGCTTAATAAATTACACATTTATTTAATTATTTAATACTTAATTGATTAAATAATTACTTAAAATCTAAATTAATTACAAAAATTCTGTCTTTTATAATCATTTGCTTAAATAATAATTTACATACGTATTTATTTATATATTTACTTACTTAAATGCTTATTTATTTTCTTAACTACTTACTTACATACATACTTAATTATTTACTTACTTACATATTTACTCATTTACACACATTCTTACTTACTTACGAATCTATTTACATATATATTTTCTTACTTAATTATATACATTTAGTAATTTCTTATATATTAACTTCCTTATATTCTTAGTTACTTACATATATACATAAATACATATTAATTACATTCTTAAATTCATAGACACTTTTTTAAATACATAATCACGTAATTAATTCCATGATTTCTTACATATTTATTTATTTATTTATTTTATTACTTAATTACATACATACATTCTGACAAATTTAATTATTTAAATACTTTCTTGCTTACAAAATTTTCATAATTACTTACTGATTTATTGTAATACCACTTCCATCCTTACTTAATTGCACACATTTTTATACACTTCCTTACAGAACAACTCATTTAATTACTTAATTTCATACTTAGTTTCATACATTCATAATTGCTTAGTAACTTACATACATGCTTACTTAATTAGAATCTTGTTTAAATACTTACTTACTCATGTCCTTACTTTCTTGTATACTAACTTACGTATATATTTACTTACATACATACGTACGTACATACAAAATTACTTATTTACGCGATTATTTATTTTCTTTCTTACATTTTTAATTACATATATACTTAATTATTTAATTATTTACTGATATAATTACATATCCATTAACTTACTTACTTACGTACTTACCTATTTATTTAATGACATTATTACTTACATATGTACTTCCTTCCATAGTCACATAATTACCTTCCTACACATACTATTTAATTTCTTAATATTTATTTACTTATTTACTCTCCTTATTTACATACATTCTTATTTACTTACATACTTATTTACTTTTTGCAGAACACTTATTTTTATAAATACTTAGTTATTTATATAATTACTTCTTTTCATATTTATTACTTACATTCTCACTTACTTATTGTATTTCTTACTTACATACTTACTTAATTAGTTACCTACTTACTTTCATATTCACTAAATTATTTACTTATTTATTACGTACATGCTTAATTACTTATTTCATTACTTACTTATATAATTAATTACGTACTTACTTACTCAAATACTTAATTACATATTTTCTCAAACATTTTCTTAGTTATAAATTTACTTGTTTACTTCTTAATACTTACCTACTTAATTCCGTATTTATTAATTCCTTTATTTCCTTACTTATTTATCAACAAACTTACATACTTATATAATGACATACGTACTTACATATTTACTTGCTACCTTAATTACCAACTTATTATATGCTTACTTAAGAATGTAATAATTAATTTATTAATTTCTTCAATAATTATTTACTTACTTCCTTACATGCTTAATTACTTACCTACATACTTAAATACTTACTTTCTTACTGACATAATTACTTTCATTCTTACATACTTACAAACATACTTATTTACATATATGCATGTATATATGATTATAAAATCACATACTTATTTACTTATATTCTTATTTAATTACACAATTACTTATATCCTTCCGTACTTAGATACATACTTAAATACTTACATTCTTTGTTTTGCCTTACTTACATACAGGGTTACTAACATATGTAATTACATTCTTACATACTTGTTTATTTACTTACCTACATATATACTTACATATTTATTTACTTAATACTTACTTACTCACTAACTAACATACATACTTACTAACTTACAAACATCATTACATACATATTTATTTATTAATTACTTTCATACAGAATTACGTAATATCGTACTTAATTACATATATTATTAATCATTTATTTACTTAGTTATTTACTTAATTCCATACATACAAATTTACAAAATTATTTACATGTATACAAACTTACATTTTTTATTAATATCCTTGCTTTTTTACGTATATAATTACTTAATTACAAACATATTTTCTATTTTTTTTACATGTTTTTATTTACATACATTATTACTTCCTTACATATATATATACATCTTTATAACATACATAATAACTTACATACTTGCTTAATTATGTTCCTATATAATTAATTACTTAAATACTTACTTATGTACTTATATACATATTTAATTACTCTCGTACTTATTTAGTTACATATATACTTACATATTTGTTTATATATTTACATTCGTACTTACATAATTATTTATTTGCTTACACACTTATTTATTTACATAATTATATACTTCAGTAATTACATAATTGTGTACTTGCATACATATGTATATACTTGCGTTATTTACTTAATTAGTTACTTAGGGTACTATTTATATACATACATGCACGATTAATTACATAAATATATACTTAATTATTTACTTACTTTTATTCCTGCTGAATTATTTACACACATGCTTATTTACTTTCTTAATATTTTGAATAATTACTTATTTACATTCATTCTTATTTACTTACTTATTTGAGTAATTTTTTACTCTGTTACTTACACACTTACTACTTACATACATACTTACATAATTTCTTATTTACATACATACCTATTTACTTAATTATTTATGTAATTACTTACTTATTTATGTAATTACTTACGTACTTAATACTTAATATTTATTTACATAATTAGCTACTTATTTACCAACTTACATATTAATTACATGCCTACTTTCTGTCTTACTTATATTCATAATACCTAACTACTTACTAAAATATATAATTTTTTCATTAAATACTTTTTTAATTACTTGTTATTTATTTTTTTACTTACTTTTTTTACTTTCACAATACTTATATATTAAGTTATATAATAACTTGCTTCCCACAGAGTTAATTTCCTATTTAAATAAATATTTACTTAGCAACTTATATTCTTAATTAATTACTTAGTTACTTTCTTAATTTCATACTTAATTATTACGTACGTTTTACTTACTTACATTCACTCATGCGAAATCACTTAATTTCTTACTTATTTACATATATGCTTCCTTACTTATTTACATGCTTAATTCCTTAATTTCTTAAGTAATTATTTATTTCCGTACTATTTTACATAGCTATTTACATTATTTCGTTCTTAATTTTATTATTATTTTCTTACTTACATACATAAATACTTACTCACTTACATACTTATATATCATTATAGTTAGTTGCTTTCTTATTTACATTTTTATTAATTAATTAATTACTTACTTAGTACAAATATACGTTCTTAATTACTTATTTATTTACGTACATAATTCATTGCTTATCACTTACATAACTATATACTTACTTACACACTTCTTTAAACACTTACTTACTTAAACTATAGACGCCTAACGTCAACTATGGTTGACGTACCCCACGTCTAACTTCCAACGTTTTGTTTTATATAGGTTTTCAACAAATATTTGCACCGAATATTTCAAAAACTGTGTATACTATCCGTTTTTTCACTTCAAAATGCAGTATCTTACTTATTCTAAAGTATTTGGTTCCTCTATTAATGACATTTTAAATACAGGCTGTGCTAAAATTTAAAAAATTATTCCTTCAAAGAAAGGTTAATTACTTATTTAATTACATTCCTACCAACATACATAAATATATACATACGTGTTTTCGTTCATAATATATTACATAATTAATTATATACATTTTTACATATACTAATTCTTATTTATTTACTTATCCACTTATTTATTTATTTATTTAAACACTTATTTATTTACACACTTGATTACTCACCGAATTACTTAATTACTTAATACGCAGTTATATACTTAGATTTTTACTTACTTACTTGCCGAAATTCTTACTTACTTACCTACACAATTAATTACTTACTTAATCTATTACTTCCCTACTTGATTATTTACATATTTACATAATCAGTTACATAAATTCTGAATTACATACTTACTTATATACTAACTTACATAAATACATACTTAATTACTTCCTTGCTTACGTAAAATATAATTACTTAATAACTTTCTTAAATACACATTTATATTTTCAAGTATTTTCTTACTTACTTACTTACTTATTTCGTTCGTTACTTAGTTACATTCTTATTTCCTTACTTACATACTTATTTACTTATGTATTTACTTTGTTATATAATCACTTTTCTTACTTAATTAAACTTCTACATAGTTATTTACTTACTTATTTTATTTCATACGTATTTACTTTCTTAATTACATACGTTCTTATTCGCTTACTGCATTATTTTCATTCTTATTTCTTTAATTATTATTTTACATACATATATACTTACTTATTTAATTTGTTACTTATATACTCAGACACTAACTTACATACTTACTTACATATTTACTTAATTACATAGATAATTACTCACTTACATTCTTACTTAATTAATTTCTTACTTTCTTACTCACATACTTATTTTCTTATATACTTGCTTAATGAACTACATATATATTTAATTACTTACATACTTAATTAATTAACTATTGCTGAAATTCTAACTTAAATAAAAACATTCTATATTTTATACTTACTTGAATAATAAATTACATATATATATATATATATATTTCCATAGTTATTTAGTTACATACTTACAAAATTTCTTTTATATTTTCTTAACTCCTTACTTACATACATACTTACTTGTTTACTTACTTACATATATACTAATTTACAAGCATCCTTACGTAATTACGAAAATACTTACATACATATTTACTTACTTATTCAAATACATTCTTACTTAATTTATTACAAACTTACTTCGTTATATAATCATTTACTTACATACATACATACCTACGTATTATTTACATTCTTTTATACATAGACACTTACTTACATACATACTTACGTAATTATTTACGTAATTTCTTGCATATTTAATTAATTGCTTACATGCTTACCTACTTACATACATACTTACATATTTAATTTTTAAATACTTTCTTGCTTACAAAATTTTCACAATAACTTACTGATTACATAAAATTTCACTTTCTCCACTACTTACTTAGTTATATACTCACTTAATTAATTAGTTAAATACATACTTACATTCATACTTTCATAATTTCTTACAATTTCCATACGTGCTTACTTATAATTTTATTTACTTACTTACTTACTCACGTACTTAATTTCTTTATAGTAACCTACATATATAGTTACTTACTTACATACCCACGTACTTACATACTTACTTACTTCTTTATTCACTTAGTAATTTTATTTCTTACATTCTTAATTACAAACATACCTAATTATTTTATTTTCTAATTATATACTCATTAACTTACTTATGTACTACATATTTTCTTCTTTCCATACTCACATACTTACTTATTTAAGTAAACACATAATTTTTTGTGCTTTATTTACTTCTTTATTTTACTTATTTACTTATATAATTACTTATTTTGCACAATTAATTATTTTATACACACATACTTACTTACATTAATACTTACTTACTTACCTATATACTTATTTATTTTCATATTTACTTACTTAAATTCTTACCTACTTACTGAATTTATTACTTACATACTTTCATTCTTTATTATTTACCTACTTAATTTGATATTCACTTAAATATTTTCCTATTTACTTACGTATATACTTAACTTTTTACATTATTACTTACTTACATAAATGCTTACGTACTTGCTTGCACAAATAATTAATTACATAATTTCTTACATATTTAATTACTTATAAAATTATTTGTTTAAAATTTATTACTTAGTTATTCACTTACTTATTTATTAACTAACTCCGTGTCCTTAGTGCGCACGCGAACTATACCGACAGAGCGGCCGCCGCAGGTTGGCGAAGTTAGTGCCAACTTTTGCGGATAGAGCGGTGTCACGTGGTCAGCGCAATGAGTCCCCACAGCCGTTAATCTCTGCTTTCTAGACCTGGAGCCGCTACATTTTTCATTCAAGTAGCTCCTCAATTGACCTCACGAGGCTTTCTTCCAAACTTACATATTTACATATATTTTATTTACTTACTTTCTTCCATATGTACTTACATATTTACTTACTTACTAACGTACATTCTTACTTAATAACTTAAATATATAATTACATATTTACTTATTAATTAATTACTTCCATAATTAACTACATATTAACATACTTACTTACATATTGTTAATCATTTACTTACTTAATTATTTACTTACTTCCATACATACAAATTTACAAAATTATTTACATACATTCAAAATTAAATATTTATTTATATACTGGCTTTTTTACGTACATACATACTTACTTACATAAATATTTTCTAACCTATGTAATTACACATTTCATCATCATCATGTTCCTGAAGGGTTTGGTGTGTTTCCTGTTCCTTGATCCTCAAGATGCAGTTGGTCCCTCCATCTCTTCCTCCGTCGTCCTATGTTCCTTCGTCCTTTTGGTTTATATTGTAGTGCTTGTTTTGGTAGTCTGTTTGTGCCCTTTCTCTGTACGTGTTGTAGCCACTTTTTCTGGTACTGATTTATTTCCTTTACTATGTTCTTTACTCCCATTTTTTGCCTAATACATGGATACTTTTCTTTATCTACTTTTGTTATTCCAAGTAAGTGTCTCAAAAATTTCATCTGTGCTGCTTCTAAACGTTGTTCCTCTCTTTTCTTCAGTACCCAAGCTTCACTTCCAAATTTCAATGCTGC
>Ga0131853_10014424_pt1 | contig 14486 bp, 7 predicted proteins | sample TergutLab28metaG_FD_92764 | JGI IMG/M metagenome (GOLD analysis project Ga0131853, IMG submission 92764) | Labiotermes labralis P1 segment gut microbial communities from Petit-Saut dam, French Guiana - Lab288 P1 (version 2) (version 2) | ecosystem: Host-associated > Arthropoda: Insects >... | reverse complement strand
GGTACAGGTATAGCTCTACTCTTCCATGACCGCGGCACTAGAAGGGGGTGAGTGGTCAGCAGCACGCCCCGGCCGCACTTTACCCCCGGGAAAGACCCGGTACCCATTTTACAGGAGGCTGGGAGGGCCCCAGGGTCGGTCTGGACGGGCGGAAAATCTCGTCCTCACCGGGATTCGTTCCCGGACCGTCCAGCCCGTAGTCAGTCGCTATACCGACTGAGCTACCCGGCCTACAATAATAGAAGGTAACATATTATAAATGTGACCCTATGTGCCCGATGTGTATTCCATGGAAGAGTACTGTTTGCCAGTCAGCGAGTAAACGAACCGACCGGTCTGCGATCGAGGTGCTGTTAATTTTACGCGCATTTGTGTTTTAGTTGGCTGTGATGTACTCCCTGAAGGTGGCCGTATGTTGTGGCCGACACATGTAGGAGTAATCTTTATATACGAGCTAGGGCAATCGGTTACGAATCAATTCACCTGTTTATGTTTGTTGCACGGAAGATGTCCAATTTTAAATTTTTAGTATCTGTTAATTGTTTATTGAACAGAGCTGTGGGTGTGTCAGGTTGTGCAGAGCGGAATGGTGGGGCGATTAGCGTATGGGGAATTATAAATACAGCACGTCTGTCGATAACACAACACTTTATTTATATACAATAAAATAGTATATTTGTCAGGGCGACATGTTTCGACCTTACAAGGTCATCATCGGGCCCTCCAAGAAGACAGATCCAAGAGCTGTATTATGTTTCACTGCATTGAGGGATCCCACAAAAACTTGTAAGAATTTGGGATCCCACAATGCAATGAAACATAATACAGCTCTTGGATCTGTATTCTTGGAGGGCCTGATGATGACCTTGTAAGGTCGAAACATGTCGCCCTGACAAATATACTATTTTATTGTATATAAATAAAGTGTTGTGTTATCGCCTGACGTGTTGTATTTATGTGTTATAACACTTCGGTTTGGAAAACATAAAAAAAAAAATATGGGGAATTGAAACAGTGTGAAAGGAAGAGAAAGTGGCTTATACTGGGGAACTATTCGGGCATTTGCCAGTAGTGGCTGAGGAATACAAAGGAAATATTCGTGATTCGCGGATGTGCGACGGACATTCAAACCGCTCACGTCCGTATGGAAGAAACGTCACTGCTAGAACAAGACACTTCGGTCAGATGAAACAACAGAGCATCTCACCGTTCTGCATTTCAAGCGTTACATTGCGTTTTCCCCGTACGGCATGAGGTTTAACGAAGTAATGTGATGTGCGCGATCCTAAATTTTGTTTGTTCCTTTCGCCTGTGCATTTCTTTCATTATTTTCTTCCTTTTTCTTCCTGTACTTCATCTTCTTTCCCCTTCATTTTACTTTTTACGCCCGTATTTCCTTCCCCCTGACAAGTTGGATTCACCAATATTAAATCAGCCCCGTCGGCATTTAGCGACTTATATTCCAAGCGTTAGAATAAGTTTTTCCTTCAGCAATGATCCTTAAAGGAATCAGTGTGCGGTGTACGACAGTCTCTAGCTTGTCTTTATTTCTTTCTTTTTTGCTGAGTTTTCTTTTATCTATACCATATTCCCCTCCTTCCTTCCTCTCGGTCTTTCGACAGTTTATACCACGGGCCACCAATCTTTCTTTCGGGCAAAGGGCCACACACACAAGTTTTTGTGGGTTGTTTCGCGGGCCGCAATTGGACAAATAACAAGTGGTGTACGTAAGTGTGTAAATGACCGTAAAGTTTATGTAACTTATGCATAGCTTTAAAAATGTGGTCGCGGGCCCCAAAATACACCCTGGCGGCCCCCGGGTTGGAGACCCCCGGACTATGACATTTTTATCTTTTAGGGTTTGTCACTTTAACCGACTTTTCCACGTGCTATTAGAATATAAGACGTAACAATTATACGTTCCTTATTCCCGTAATTAGAAACGCGGTTCAAATTTTCCAAGTACAATTCGCAGTGAAACGTACAGAAGATAGCCGTGCATAGAAGGGAATGGGGATGCGTTGAGGAGGGAGGGGCGGGGGTTGGTCAACGGGAAGTTCATATCTGTGATATCGTGGCGCAGTAACTGCCAACCAACTTTGTGACGTACTAACGGACTATTGTCAGGAAGACGTGTTGAAGAGCTTCTTGTATCCGCCGCTGTGGCTCAGGCGTTTAGTCGCTGGCCATTCACCGTGGAGGTCCCGTGTTCGATTCTGGACCAGGCCGTGTTGTGCTGGCGTTGGAGAAGGTGGGACAATTATACGTTTTTCTACAGGTACATCAGTTGGCCCTGGTACTATTTATTTTACTAATACTCCGTACTCTTTCGTTTACTATCGGCACTGTACCATGTGGGCTATTGTTATCGCCGTTAAATAAACACTTGTTAACCAACGAATACAACCGAGTTTTTGTAAGTTCTGGGAATTCGAGTGCAGAGGAAGGACAGAGGCCAGGGACAGTGCCCACGTAATCGGTAATAATACTGAGGCTTTCTGAATCGAAAGATATTTCTTAGCCATGCTGGTTTAACGAACACCCCATGGGCACTGTCACATCTTTTGGCACAAGGCTGGTTACTTGACCCTGATTTACCGGGTGCTGATAAGTCCTTAGCCCGACCAGGAAGGAAACAAGCTCGGAAGCATGTCAGAAACGCGCACGATTTCAACAACATCGAGATGCGAGCTGTCATAAAGTTTTTTTCTTGCAAGGCAAGGCGCCAAAGGAAATTCACGCCATTCTGAAAGAAACATTAGCTTGTTTCCTTCCTGGTCGGGCTAAGAACTTATCAGCATCCCTGTACTGTTTAGTTAATAACACTGTCACTAAATTGTGTTATATAGAGACGAATGGTTGTATTATTAGTGAACAATGAATCAGAAAGGATGTGAGAATAGACTTTATGGTTCCGTAAGGCACATAACACTGCTCCGAAATTTGCCTGGGTGAAAGTCCTCTATCAGAATAGCCTGTCTTCCTCTGGGAATTGAACCCTGTTTATCTCAGATACGAAGCTGGAGATTTAATTCCGCTTCGTTACGAATTGATTTTTAGGATCGATTTATTGGTCCATTCATTGGTTTAAATGTCTATTCAATTACACTGATTATTCCCATATTCCAATAGCGCTCAGTAAATTTCATGCAGACCTAAAATGGGAATGAGTGACACGCGGAACTGCAAATAAAGTTGTTACGTAGGGAACTGGTTATGGCAGATATTATGGAGTGTAAGAAATGAAATTATAAACCAGATTCCACCCCCAACCCCCGTATGGCGCGACAGCCCGTATTGTTGATACGGCACAATCATACTCCGACACATCACACTCGGTAGGATTCCTCTGGATGGGCGATTAGGCCGACACGGAAACCTCTACCCGACAACACACAACACTCTCAAGAGAAAGAATTCCATGCCGTCGGCGGGATTCGAACCCACAATCCCAGCAAGCGAATGGCCCAAGACAATCGCCCTAGACCTCGTAGCCACCAGGATCAGCTATAACCCAGTATAACAGATCCAGTCCTTTGACAGCGTAACGTATCAGTCCGATAGCCAACAGGGCCACATCGAAATTAAGGCTACATATTCAATATATTGTGCTTTATGTCACTTTTGTCATAACGTACGTATGAAAAACGGGCACAAGTTAAGTGTCACTGTACGGGAGTAGCAGAGATATGGGGAATTTATCAAAGGAAGTCATGGTTTATAGTTTGTGTAGGCTAATGAATTATAGACGAATGCTCTTCCTGTGTATGTATTGCTTATTCACAGACGAATTGAAAATTCCTTACCAAATCTTAATATCAATAAACATAAATGGTTTAAAAACACAATAAACGGTAGTTTGACATTGCAACTTTCTCTAAGAGTGAGTCCTGGTGACAAACAGCAGTATAAAGTTGTAGTTATGGTACGTAACTTTGAAGAGAACAAGACGAACCATGAATAACTTTAAAACTTCCGTTGTGACAACGTTTGTGCAAGTGTCCCATTCTAATATTATCCCCAAACACAGGTAAATTACGTTGTAACGGATAAATTAAGGATCTTTGAAATCGAAGTTTTATTATCCCAACAGATGACGCAATAAAGAACCGCACACAATTATTTAAACAGCAGCCCGTAATTTTGACATTTTATTAGTGTCATTTACACTGTACACTAAATTGTATACGAGTGTGAGCTCAGTTCGTACCGGACAGAAAACAAAAGCTGTCCCCACTTGAAATATAGTGTAAAAAGGTAAAGCAGTCCCATTACAGGCCTGGACAGGCCCAGAGGGTTCTTAGGAATTTAAGGTTCCCAGATTTCGTGACAACGGCACAGGATGGTGGTAGGTTGTCAGTCTTACGCACCTGCCGCCTTTACCCCCAGGAAATACTCCTGGTACTCGTTTCTGTTAGAGGCTGGGTCGACCCCAGGGCCATAGTGCGATTGGAAGGATTATATGTCAATAAAAAATTCAATGACACCGTCTGGGATCGAACCAACGACCTTCCGATTTGTAGCACAGCACCTTAACCACTGTGCTACCGCGGTCCCCGGAAATACAGTGTGGGTCGGGATATCTCAGTCGGTGTAACTACTCGCTACGGGCTGGACGGTCCAGGGATCGAATCTCATTGGGGGCGAGGCTTTTCGTACCATTCCAGACTGGCCCTGGGGCCCACCTAGCCTCCTATAAAATGGGTACCATGTCATTCCCGGGGGTAAAGCAGCCGGGGCGTGGAGTTGACCACCCACCCCATCTAGCGTCGAGGTTAAAGAAAGAATAAAGCTGTACTTCTACCCCTATCTGGGCCTTCATATCCTGTTCTATAGTGAGTTTTCAAATGTTACGTTAGGTGGTGGATATAATTACCACTGGGTAGTAAACGGTTAAACAAAGAAGGACATACGTCCTTAATTTCAAATCCAAATCTACTTACCAATGGGGCCGGGATAGCTCAGTCGATATAGCGACCCACTACGGACCGGATTGTTCGGTATTCGAACTCCGGTGGAGGCATCACATTTTTCTCTCTCCATAAGCGTCTTCATCGTCCCTGAGGCCCACCCTTCCTCCTGTACAATGGGTCCCTATACTGTTTTCCGGGGTAAAGCGGTCGGATCGTGGCGTTGATCACCCTCCTTCATCTAGCGCCGATGCCAATTCGCCGTCTGTGCCTACATGGCGTGTCAAGCGTCATATTCACGAACCCCTCACTATCTTGATGTAGGTTGTGTGCGTTGTGTCATTTATAGCCGCGTCTCAATCACATCAGAAGGGACCTTTGATGTCCTGTTTACGGCTGCCTACCGATGACTGTTTCACCTTACTGGTACGACCGAAGAGCACGATTGCAAATTATGCGCTCCGTCATGCAGTACACAGACTCTACGGATGTGTTCTTGACTTTCAAAGTGTCATACTTTTCCGGTACACACATAAAAGCAATTTATTTACGATCGTGTGTTGAGTGTGGTCTTCCTTCTACCGATTCCCACGCCACTTACCAGTGCTCAACATAATAGTGTGCATATTTCTTATACCGAATTTCACTTAAATCGGCCCAGAAATACGGAGAATACGGGGAGAAATTCGTGGTAAGATCCAGCGATTTTACATACACGTTTGAGCAATTGTATATGTCAGCATTCTTGTAAAGCACCATGATGTTGGTCGCTTGTAGCTGAATAGGGAAGAAGTATATTTTATGTGTCAGTTGTTTATTCCTAAATGCACGGATATGAGCATAAAGAAGGGCGATATTAACCCTTTAAACGCCGAGTTAAATCCCATCTGCCATTTGCTGGCATTATTAGGAGCTCACACTATTCTCCACGTTAGCAAGATAAGGGTTAATGTACAGTCTTAACTAAAGTTAGACTGTTACTGGGCCTGTCTCAACGAAAATTACGCTTCTTTGAGATTGTGTAAGAAACCTGTGTTTGAACTTCGTGACAGTGCACCTAACCGTCTAGCTACTGATGCTAAATCACACAACAACGGACGGAGTCGTTCTGCACGTCCGGTTTTTTCTTTTGACTTCGTAAATATAGCCTGAAAGGAACCAGTGACCTTGATCCCGACGTCCTAATTTCGAATTTGCACAATTTTTCACGTAGTTGTGCAATATGGGCTGCTGGGAGGCGCAAACAGACATTCCGCACTGTTAGCACTTCGCAGGTGTTAAGGCTCCACGTCTTATGTTTCATGTGGTATAATCGGAGAAAGTTCTGAGGATAGGAAAGAAAATAATTCATTCAATATATTAACCAACAAAGTGCACTGCATCCCCGGACATGAGATGCGTCGCACACTTCAGCTGGCCGAGATTCCGTTGTATTATGTCGTGTGGTACCAGATATTATATGCCACTGCGAATTTGTATCAGCAGATGCTCACAACTCTAGGGTGTTGTTATTAGAGCAGTCTGGGCTTACGCTTGTTAACTTAGCAACTCTGGAATTTTAACAATTTAATCTTTAATTCTAATGACAAAAGTGTGAAACTTGGTCGATGACATTGCGGGAGGAAAGGAAGCTGAGGGTGTTTGAGAACATGGTGTTGAGGAGAAAATTTGGACCTAGGAAGGACGAGGTAACGGGTGAATGGAGGAGATTGCATAACGAGGAGCTAAATGATTTGTACTCCTCACCCAATACTGTGCGGGTGATAAAATCGAGAAGAATGAAATGGGCTGAGCATGTGGCGCGTATGGGTGAGGAGAGGGGAGTGTATAGGGTCTTGGTGGGGAAACCGTAGGAAAAGAGACCACTGGGGAGACCTAGGAGTAGATGGGTGGATAATATTAGGACGGATCTCCAGGAGGTGGGATGTGGGTATATGGACTGAATTGAGCTGGTCCAGGATAGAGACGGGTGACGGACGCTTGTGAGCGCGGTAATGAACCTTCGGGTTCCGTGAAATGCGGGGAATTTCTTGATTAGCTGCAAACCAGTTCGCTTCTCAAAAAGGACTCTGCACCATGGAGTAAGTAAGTAATGATAAAAGTGAGGGCGTCTAGCACCTAAAGTGCGAATTTGACTTATGATCATTTGTTTGTTGTTCAACTCCCTGAGGATGGCACCTTGGTGTCCAAACATGCAGGATTTGGCACTTAAGGGGAAGTTGTTTTATGTTTTGTGTTTTATCGTTTTTTTTTTGCCCAACAGCCCCCATTGGGCCATGGCCAACTCATTCATGAGCTATCTAGATCATACACAATGACACACCACAGTAGTTAGGATTCCTCTGGACGAGTCATCAGCCCGTCGCAGAGACCTCTACCTGACAACACACAACACTCACAACAGACAGACATCCATGTCCGCGGTGGGATTCGAACACGCAACCCCAGCACGCGAGCGGCCGCAGACCTACGCCTTAGGCTGCGCGGCCACTGGGACCGGCGTTATCGTATTGTACGTAGTGCGTTTTGTTGGTTAGTATATGAAATGTCAGAAAATGCACTATATGAATAACATGACATTGAGAGAAAATCGCGCTGCAGAATTCTATGACTACAAGGCGTCCTGCCCGAAAGAAAACAGTTTTCTTGTGACCGCCTTGTTACTTTCGTATGACAAATATAATACTGGCGCCAACTAAAGAGACCGATTTGTATCGAATATTTTGGCGATGGTTGATTTAGTTGGATGCCGTTATGTGTCACTAGTTGACATTGTCCGTGCTCTGAGATTTACTGAAGTTACACGACATTTTGGGAGATACATGTTTAGGACAATGACATTCGTTTATTGAGAGAAAATACTAGTTAAACTGTGCACTCTCCGACCGCAATACAGAGTTTATATAAAGGTAGAAGAGCTGTTGTGTATCAGCACCGTCAGTGGCTCAGTGATGGTGTAATTGTCAGCAGTGCTGCTGAACTGTATGGTGTAATGGTCAGCAAGACGACTTAACTATGGTGTATTGGTAAGGACTTCGACTAAACTCTGTGGTGTATTGGTAAGCACTGCGACTGAACCATATGGCGTACCATTTATTGACACGACTGAATTCTATGGTGTAAAGGCCGGCACTACTACTGGGCTTTATGGTGTAATGTCGGCACTAATACTGGGCTTTATGATGTAATGGTCGGCACTACTACTGGGCTTTATGGTGTAATGTCGGCACTACTGCTGGGCTTTGTGCTGTAATGTCGGCACTAATACTGGGCTTCATGGTGTAATGGTCGGCACTATTACTGGGCTTTATGGTGTAATGTCGACACTACTGTTGGGCTTTGTGGTGTAATGTCGGCACTAATACTGAGCTTCATGGTGTAATGGTCGGCACTAATACTGGGCTTTATGGTGTAATGTCGGCACTACTTGCGGGCTTTATGGTGTAATGTCGGCACTAATACTGGGCTTTATGGTGTAATGGTCGGCACTATTACTGGGTTTTGTGGTGTAATGTAGGCACTACTGCTGGGCTTTATGGTGCAATGTCGGCACTAATACTGAGCTGTATGGTGTAATGTCGGCACCACTGCTGGGCTTTATGGTGTAATGTGGGCACTAATACTGGGCCTTATGGTGTAATGGTCGGCACTACTACTGGGCTTTATGGTGTAATGTCGGCACCACTGCTGGGCTTTATGGTGTAATGTCGGCACTAACACTGGGCTTTATGGTGTAATGTCGGCACTACTACTGTGCTCTGTGGTGTAATGTCGGAACTACTACTGCGCTCTGTGGTATGATGTCGGCCCTTGCTGAGATGCCAGGCCATCTTGAGTTTATCCTGGCATTTTGTTGGTCTGTTGAAGCAAATGCTTGGATAGTCACCTACCTCAAAACAAATTCCGAACAGTTACGGCCTTTACCAGTTCGTCCTGCCTATCCTATTGTTACATGCAGCGGTAACACGTCCCTGAAAAGGCTGTAAGGAAATAAACCACGCTGGTAGTTTCCGGTTAGAGTTTGTCTTCCTGTTGTGATACGAAGCCAAGCTGGCCGAACCAGAAAGTTCGCTATCCGGATGCTTGGTACATTACGTAACGCTTCTAGTGTCACCTGTAAGGCCACTGGGTGCTGCTGCTATCTGCCAGTGTTGCACTGTGTCAGGCGACCTACTTTTAAAGCACAGCGGGGCTGAGCTGTGTACATCGCAATCTTGGCTCCATTGTATTTTGACAGATGGGACTGGAAAGCAATTTGGCACTGTCCGAGGCTCAGGTGGTTGGTCGGACTCTCACCGAGGACGCCTGGGTTCGATCCCAGGCCAGTCTATGTGAGATTTGTAGTGGACATAGTGGCACAGGGACAGGGTGTGCACGAAGTACTTCTCTCTTCCACAGTTAAAATCGCTCCCTCATACTTCATACGCATTCATTCACTCATCACCGACGCTGTATCATCTTAGCAACTGACAGCGTCAGTAAATAACACACTTGAAGAAAATGGATCAGCAACGCACAACAGACACCCACATGTTCCAGTAATTTGCGTTGGGGTTTTCCATCTCCCTAGTTTCATTAATTTTTCTTCCTTTTCTACATTTTTTTCCTACATTTTTCTCTTCTTTATATATTCTTTGTTTATCTGCGTCTACATTTTTGTTTCGTTTTTTATTTCCTTCCTACTTCAGTGCTAGTTTTTGTATTTTGATTTCTTATTTTTATTTTCTTGGGATCTTCGTTTTTCTTTTATTCCAACTTGTATTTTCCTTCTTATTTCGTTTTCTTTCTTTCCCGCTTTAAAGCCCAGCGGTTACTCTACGTACCGCCAGTTTAACAGTCAACAATTCTACGTTCTGTCCACACACTGTATTTATGTGTTTTGTGTGGATCTGAGAACAAACAGCGATTATTTCCCTGCACAGCATTAACTGACTGGTCTTTGCTATGGGCAGTGTTTTCAATGAGGATGTAACTACAATTTGAAATATTACTTAAATTAATGTAAATGCAATTTTTAGAACATAAATTATTGATTCTAATTTGCGACGTGACTTATTTTGTACGATATGCTTTTTGTTCCACAGAATCTGTTTGTGTGCAATGCAGGTGTTATTCGTGGTCTGAAACAAATCCAATAGTTCACCTGCTTTGATACAGATACGAGACACTAAATCTGATTTAAACTCCGTACGTAGTTTTGGAGGTGAAACACACAGTCAGATTGTGAAGTACCAAGCATAGATTTTTCCATTCAATTATTAGTACTGTGCTCTTCCCAGAGGGCACACAATAACGGTTAAAAATGTAAAGCAGAATTCGAGTGGCTTCCAGCAGCCCCAGGTGGAGCTGTTGCATGTGTCGGTTTTGCATAATGTTGCGGCCAGATAAGGTAGGTAGAGCTGGCCAAGATACCAGCAACCACCAACAGATGCCTCGTGCTGTGAGCTGCTGTTGAAGATAAAACGTATGTGGGGAAAAAAAACAGACAAAAATGGCGCGGGACTGAGGAAGGGAATAAAGGGCTTGTGTAGTGTGAAATGATGACAGGGGTGGCCAGCTGCAATTCAGGGGCCAAATTTGGAAAAGAGCCATGTATTTATACAAGATATAACTGGCTTATTTTATGGCTTGTTTCTGTTCGCTCAACCAAGCTGAGTTAGTTTCAGTCTGCACAAAGTGTAATAAAACACCGTTCACGGTCAGCCTCGTGTGCGTGCGAACTATCTGAATATTTTAAGCTCATGGTTCCGTGCATCATAATTCACTGTTAATGAAAATCCAACCAGATGCAAAAGTATGCAGATATTTATTTACTGTAAAGTCACTCTACATGTTTCGGGTGTCACAGCACCCATCAACAGGAGTACTAAAAACTGTAACCGCAGCCTCAAATACAGGTCATAATATCGGTACAGCTACTTCCCTCCAACGTGGCTGCTGGAGGTCAGTCCCTATCTGGTCACGTTGGAGGGAAGTAGCTGTACCGATATTTTGACCTGTACCGAAGGCTGCGGATACAGTTTTTAGTACTCCTGATGATGGGTGCTCTGACACCCGAAACATGTAGTGATTTTGCAGTAAAATAAATCGAACTGCATGCTGTTGCATCTAGTTGCATTCTTATTAATATCTGAATATTATTTTTTTACAGGCACTGTGTCCGAGTCACAGTCGCTGCCCTTGGCAAATATGTAGGCCTACTAGAGATACTGATGATGATACCGATTATTATTATTATTATTATTATTATTGACGTGTGAGTATAAATGTTTTTGTTTCCTTCTTATGCATATTTAGCTACAAATTAAATTGAAATTCATTTTCTATTGAACTGAATAACAATAGATGCCTTAGGAAATAAAAACAGTTTAAGCCTTATCATCGTAGGTACAAAAACAGCGTCGTTTGTTAATCTCTTTCTTCTTGCTTTGGTTTCAAAGGTAGACATTCTGCTGTGACTCCGGAAATTTTAAATTCACTGATCGGTAGATTTCTTTTACATTGCGTATGATTTTATAGCAAGAAATCTGTAACTGTAACTGACAGTTTGCGGTCGGTCCATGTGCTGTGTGTTGTTACAAGGCGCCTTAGAGAACCAGTAAATTTCGGAGGTAAGACACAGTTTGTGGCAGCAGGAATCAGTATAAAGTGACTGTACTGTGTTATTGTGTGCAAAGGATGTCCTGTTCGACTGTTGGCCCGGAATTATATTGATTGACGTTATGTGTTGTTTTCCGCAGTCCATCCATGGAAATGCCGACGTTGTTTCTCGATCAGTCCATGTTTGTGCCATCCTGAAGCCTTTCGGCTTATCTTGATGTTTGTTCAATGCGATCTGCCGGTTTCTTTGATACAAATATCAAGTTGCGTCAGAATAGTACACCTCACTGTAAAAGCTATGGAAACAGGATTTTAGGTTTGTTCTTCTTTGCCTTTCTAAATTACGCATTCCCAGTCGTTCTAAAGTTGTGTTTCCACTTTTGGTATGACTGACAAATATTTGGTACTTGTATATATTTGCCACATTGTGGGAACAGTGTACTTGCGTAGATACTGGCCAATTGTACTTTTCCCTCCGACGCTCGTGAATGTAACATAAGCCCCCCCTCCAAAAATCACTGTTGTACACTTATCAAGTCGAGACTGGCCGCGATCGCAAGATGCGTTTATGCTTGACAGGCAGACAGGTGACGTGTGTGTGTGTGTTTGTGTGCGTGTGTGCGCGCCCGCGCGCTTATCCTGGTCAGCTACTGTCTTCGTCACATAGCTTGATCCTTTCTAGCGTGGATGGCGCAGGGGGGAACAGGGCACGCAGCAGCAAAAGCTTTCTCTACGCTTCAAAAACATCGCAGGACTCTGCAGTTTCTTTGAAGCCACTGAATTTTCAACAAAAGCAAATTGTAACAAAACGCCAACCCTAACCTCAACAGAAGCAATTCCATTGCGATAGACCAAGTACTCGTCCTTCCAAGAAAGTAAATGTTTTTGGAACAGGTATAGCGTTGCCTGGCCGTGCCGACGTGAACCACGCTGTGACCGGACCGTGCTGTCAACAGCTGTGTGCAGTTTGGAGGGGATCAGGTATCACGTTACCTGATCCGCACAGTACAGTTGTTGTGGGAACTTTGACACAATGACCAGACAACACGTATGGCAAGTGTAACGCAGTATGAATATCTGCCAAATCAACCAGTCCTGGACACAGCATGGTAACTATGCGCCTGTTGTGCAATGCACAGCTAATGGAGCTTTCATCAAGTCACACCAGTCGTCGGGACGCGGCTTTAGCTAGAAAAATATAGGGATGATATACCGACAACTTTGTGGTAGACCACAAAAGAGACCTGCCATGCCATGCAATAAAAACAAATGAGCGGCACATTTGTTTACGTTTGTTTTGGTACATCTAAAGAGAAGAATATGCCAGTGATAAGACTGGGGGTTTTCGTAGCATTACGTTAGAGGTCTAAGATCGTGATATTTGTATTATGATAGTTCTGCATAATGAGACCAGCCTCGTGGTCTAGTGGTCAGAATCTCTGACTACTAATCATGAGGTCCCGGGTTCTACCGTGGGAATTTTCCCTGAAGGGGAGGATTTCCGCGGTGACCATGGTCTGGGTAGGTTAGTAGAATTTAGGTTTAAGGGCCCTCCTGGCACTACATCCTCCTATATCACAACTCACATCATCGGGACAACGTAACTGCGCCTCATGGGCGTCCCAACCTCAGAAGTCGGTTACACACATGCCATGCCCAGGAGGGAGGACCACGAAGTCCACAAACACATGTGGTGGCTTTGGACACAATGAAAAATAATCTGCATAATGTTAACACAAGTGCAATGAGCCCAACAGTTTGAAATAATTGAGAATTGTATGCACGAATTTGTCTCTCGTACGTGGGCGAACAATAAACGTCACGCTGTAAGCAATAAGATACTGCCTTCAGATTGTCACGCACAGTTCGCTACTGTCTGTGCTTCAGACCCTTTTCTGGCAGTTGTATTTAGTGATGCTACTCGATATTAATGTTGTTATCGTCAGCGCACGTGCTGCGATCCAAATAGGGTCGGGTTGCCTCTTATAAGCAGTTAACGTTTGTAGTTACTTCTCAGGTTATTTATTTGATTAGGTTGCAGTATATCTTACCAATGTTCCAATGATGTAGAGTTTATATTGGCAAGATTTTTACAGAAAATAGGTACTATTAAGAGAACTATTTTTAAGAAAGTGAGAACGGAAACTGTTTTGAAAATATACAACACACTAATTTTACCTACATTTTTATATGGGTCAAAAAATTGGACGCTGACAGCCTTACAAAGGCGAAGAATTGAATAGGCAGAAATGAAGTTACTGAGACCTCTGGCAGTCTACACCCTTTATGACCACAAAACAAACGACTACATACTCCGCGAACTACACATTACAGGCATACTAGACAATATAGACGAATACAGACGGACCTGGCGTTTACACTTGCAAAGAATGCCACAAAACCGAATCCCTTTGAAATCATACCACTACAGACCACAAGGAAGGAGAACAGTTGGAAGACCGAAGAAACGTTGGCGCGAGCAGTTGTAACTTTGGAGACGGAACGGATCAAAGTGTCCAATCCTTGATGTTTATGATGATGATGATGATGATGATGATGATGATGATGATTACTTATTTGACGAAGGGCCACGGAGATCACACAGCTTTTTATTCGGTAGGTATCTGGGATGTTTTCGAAGTTTGATTGGTGAATATCAAATTTCCAGTGGAAGCTACCGTGTCTATCTTCAGGGCACCAAACGTCTGCACGTCACATTGCGGAACACTGAAATTATTTTCAAAAATGAACTGTGCGGTTGCTTGTGGATGACAGTAAGACCAACTGACAGGGAACAACATGTCATTGTTCCAAAGACGTTAGTGGCAACCCTGATTGACTGATAAATCATTCCTGTTGTGAGGAAGAAACGAACGGTTCGGGGGGGGGGGGGGGGGGGGGGGGGGACCACGCGGGGGGGGGATTTTATTTTTTTTTTTTTTCGCTTTTTGTCGGGGGTTTTAAATTTTTTTTTTT
>Ga0131853_10014422_pt1 | contig 14489 bp, 17 predicted proteins | sample TergutLab28metaG_FD_92764 | JGI IMG/M metagenome (GOLD analysis project Ga0131853, IMG submission 92764) | Labiotermes labralis P1 segment gut microbial communities from Petit-Saut dam, French Guiana - Lab288 P1 (version 2) (version 2) | ecosystem: Host-associated > Arthropoda: Insects >... | reverse complement strand
GGAATTCTTGCGCCGTCATCATTTATTTTTGTTGTTTTCATATTGAAACTAAAATATTACCGTCATTATCTGTTAAAATATTACCAAAATTGTCTGTCAGTGCGTTTTCGGGAATAAATTCTATTTTTTCATAATCATTGTGATACTGCCAAATATGCAATCAGTGCAGTTGTCAAAGAAAACACCAAGCTCTTGTTTTCGCCCAACCACTTCGGAACTTCTATTAAAATACGGAGAAAATGAGTCATCCCCTCAGTTAATTTAAGTTGTATAGGAAGTAAACCCTTACCTAACTCTTCCGAAAGGTCGAGGAATGCTTTACGAGATTTTTCAAGTTGCGCCTGCAAGTTGTTGTTTTTGATGCTATACTCGTTTGTAACTGACGTTCCATCAGCCATTGCACGGTTGGCAATTTGCTGTTGCCTTTCTATTTCGTCAACATTTTTTGATAATGCTGATAAAACTCCAACAGCACGCGCGCCGGACAAGCCCATTTCGTCAAACACCGGGATTAATTGCTGAAAACCTCCTTTTTCGTTTAGTGCGCGGAGTACTTGTAGAATTGCAGCATTTGTATCTCTACTCAACAGCTCGGTAAATTCTCGTACTTCCAAGCCTGCAATTCGTGCCATTTCTGCCGGGTCGGACATTGTGCGAAGAATGAATTTTTGAAGTGCCGTTGCTGCCATTTCTACTTTCTGCATATTTTGGTCGAGCGTAGAAGCAAAGCCGAGAATTGCCCCCATACCGATATTCGCTTGACTTGCAACGCCACCAAGTCGTCCGGCAAATTGTACCATATATTGTTCGTTCGCGGTTGAACTCATTCCGAGTTCGTTGATGGCAGAAGCGGTCGAAAGCATCATCTCGCGTAGACCGAGTCCTTGCAGTTCGCGCGTTGAGTGGCGGAATACGCCTGACATTTTTCCGATGCTCTTGATTGCATCGTCGCCGAGTTCCTGACCGAACGCAACGCGAATCTGATTACCTGCTTCGACAAAACCGAGAATATCTTCACGTGCAGACAGTCCAAGTTTACCGGCATCGTAAGCAAGTCGATTGAGTTCCTCGCGAGCGGTGCGCGTGTCCATTTGTTTGAATACCTCGTTAAGTTCAAGCACCTGGTCACGTGTCATCCCGGTTGTTTTCATCACGTCAGAGTAAACATCATCCATCCGAGCGGCTTCGGCAACAAGTCTGCGAAAAGCAAAGTTTGCACCAAAGACTGCCGATATCGCACCACCAAGCAAGCCGGCATACTTATTAATACCGCCTGCTAATTTTCCCATTGCAGTACCTTGACAGCCAATTTGCGAAGTTAAATCTTGATGTGCTTTTGCCAACTCCCTTTCAACGCGCAAAAGCTGTTCTTTGGCATTTTTATATTTATCTGTATCACGACCGCTGTCGCGCATTTCTTTGCGAAGCTGGTTGCGTACCTTGATGAGTTGGTTGTGAGTTGCACCGGAAAGGTTATTAAGCACCTTGTTTGTTTCATCAAGTTGTTGTTTGTATTTTCCTTCGGCTGTTGTCGCCTTTTGAAGTTGTGCCGTTTTGTTTTTTATCTGCTTTTGAAGTTTATTCCACTCCGTTCCTGTGTTTTTTCCGGCAACAGTCAAGTCATTGCTTTGCTTGACCAAATTTTCGAGTTCGGTTTCGTACTCTTTGGTTTTTTTCGCCATTTGGTCAATGCCTTTGCCAAAATCCGAAGTTTCGAGATAAATTCTGATGCCTCTTCTAAAATCGTTTGCCATAGTTCGTGCTTTTAAAGCACAAAAAAAGCCAACAAAAGTTGGCTCTTAAAGGACAAAACAACACAATACATCAACGGCTCTTAAACAACCAGTTGAAAATATCTATGACAGCGGCGACTAAAAAACATAGAACGAATATGGATACTAATAATAAAACAAAAATTTCCAACATAACCGTCAATTTTTAAAATTAAACTGTGGCAAAGACAATGATTTTTTGATAAAAAAACCCCGCACGGCTCGAAGCGAGGTTTTTGTGTCAATTAATTAATAGAACATTAAGCTATATTAACCGAGCCTATTTTACGACTGATGTCTTTTAACGCAAAATCCAGTGTATTAAGTTCATCCGATGTGAAGTGAGCGGACTTTCCATTTTTGGTGCTTCCATTTACCTTTTGATACAGCCAATGTCTTGTGCGTCTGAAATAATTTTTTGCAATGTATGCCATCGAAACGATTTGCATCACTTCGCTCAATTTAAGCCTTATATTTAATTCTGCAATAAAATCGTCTGTGCGAGTATTTAGTCCTTCAAATAACGACAAGGTAAAACTGCTGATTTGCTCTTGCTCTGCTTCTGATGTGAAAGTGTCGTTAATATAGTCCGCTTGTTGTTTAAACTCAACTTCGTTATTTACATCGTAGAAATCTTTTAGTTTTTGAAGTTCTCTTTCTAATGTTTTCATAATAAATATGTTTAGCGCCTCCCTTTCGGGAGGCTTGTTGATTACTCTTTTTCTTTTAATTTTTCCTTTAATTCTTCCTCTATTTTGTCGAGATTTGATAGTTTGTCTAACAAGTAGTTGATGTCATCATTGGAAACTATTTTTTTTCCGCGAAGCAGGTAGCTTACCATGCTCAGTTTTGCTTTTACCTCTATTCTCTCATTTACGATACGAGATAAAACTTCATAAATTTCTTTCTTTTCCATTTACTTAATTCATTAATTAATTGACAACGCAAAGATAGTAACCTTTTGGTTACCGAACAAATTTTCCCGCAATTATTTTTCAAAAAACTGCGTTTTTAACATTTTTTCTCGAAAAAACTTACGGCAACAGTATTCCTGCTATTCTGACGGCGATGTCCGCCGAGTATTCAGCGGTAATATCGGTGAGTTCTTTGGCGTTTCGTTCGATTACGGAATTGAACCAGTGCGCTTCGTTTCGTGGTGCGTTTCCTGCTTTTCCAAGACTTGCAGGATTTGTTTTTTTGAGGTTTCCGTGTCGGTCAGTCCATTGGCTTCCTTTGTTTCCGCCGAAGCCTGTTCCTGCACCGTAATGCAAGAAAACACCGTGCCGAGCAATGGAAAATCCGACACTTCGCGTTTCGAGCATAAATTTTTTATCAAAACGAATATTCGGACGAATGCTGTCGGACAAGCGCGGTTGCAGTGCTGTTACATATTTTGCATCGCGCGTTCCGAAAGTAGCTTGTGCCGAGTTTCGCAGTTCTTTTGCGACTTTATCCGCCCACACAGATACGCCGGAGTTGAAACGATTAACGGCTTCTTCATCCTTTACGCGCTCGTGCAAGGCAAAATCATTTCCTGTTTTATCCTCAAAAAGAATTCGCGGAGCATTGTTCGGCAGAACGACAGACGGAATATTTATTCCGCCGGCAGAAGCAATCCGTATTCGTTTGCGAAATGCCGTATTTGTTAGTCCTGTTTGCGCATCAATCCAATCGCCAACAGTCCAATCCTGCAATTCTTTTTCCAAGAAATCACTCATACCCAAAAGTCCGTTTTAAGTTGGAAGTTGATATTCAGTTTGAAATTGAATCCGATTAATGCACCGTAAACAGTATGTTTTTATTGTTCAACAGTACTGTGTCAATATGTTTAGTTAGTTTATGAGTTGGAATGGAAACGGATACGGATGCGCTGTACGTTCCAACTCCGTCATCATCGGGAATTACTCTTATTGCTGTTCGAGTTTGGGTACATTGAAATTCTTTCCATTCTTTTCCGTCTTTCAAGCTAATTTATTAGAAATCAACGACAAATATAATCAAATTAATTGAAATGAGCAAGCAACCAACGAAAAAGAAGTAATTTTTTTGTGCGTTTGTGTGCTTTTTAATAGCGGTGAATTTAATTTGCTGTTTTTCAGCAAATTAAAAGCGTACAAAATTCGTGCAAACTGCGTACTAAATTTTAAAAATCGTACAAAAACGGCTTTTGTGCATTTCTGTACGGTAGTGTGCAAGTTTGTGCAAATTCTGTGCGCAACCAACTAATTGATTTTTAGTTTTTTAAAAATCATTTTTTTGATTTTGCACGAAAGCACACTTTTTTTTCCTATTTTTAAGGTAGTATTTTTAAAAGCAATATAATAATAAATAAAAGAATAATATACAGCGACTTACGCATTTTTCGCATATTTGTCCGAAAATTGTTTTTTGAATAAATTGAGGGTAAAGGGAGAAAATCGAGCCGAAAAGGGTGCGTAAAAAAATGAAAGCCCTTTTGTGCTAATGATTAGTCCATCAGAGTAATTCGGCTCAGATTTTCCCGACTTCCAATTATGCCATGTGGCACGACTGACGGTCAATTCCTCGAATACGTCCTCTCTAAAATTCTTGTAATGCCGAACAGTTACAGAATTTATCCGCTCCGACAATGTCTTTTTTTCTGCCATGTTTTTTTTTTTTTTTTTAAATTTTACAATAATTTTGACACCGCAAAGATAAATATAAAATTTCGATATTCGCAAGAAAAAAAATCAAAAAAAAGAAAGTTTCGTGCAAAAAAAGATATAAACAACTAATAATCAATTACTATCTTAAATAAATAAATTAGTTATGGAAAATAATGTGAATCCTGTCATTGAAAATTTGATTAAAATTATGAATGACAGAAAATTAAGTAAAGTTTCTTTTGCAGATTTAATCGAGTTTCCAGAAGCAAAATGGAATAAAATAGCAAATGGGAAACAAAGGTTGAGCGTTAATGAACTTTCGATTATCGCAGAAAAATTGCAAATAAGAGAAATCGACATATACACTTATCCGTTTGTTTTTGTGAAAAAAGAAGCGAAAGACACCATAGAACGAATATCTGTAACATTTGATGTTTCGCCCGAAAACAGAGATATGTTACTTAATTTAGTAACAGGGAGATGATTGTAAAAACTTGTTATAGCAAGGCGTGATAAACTATAAACAATTTAGGTGAGAGAAGTATGCAAATAAGCGAAATTCAAAAAGGCAGCTACTTAAAGTATCGAGGAATGTTGCATCTAATTGACAAAATAGAATGTGTAGAAAAAGGCAAATATGTTATACATTCATTTTTTTCGCTGAGTACAAGAGAAAATGCTCTACTGCATGAAACCTATAAAGCTCCAAACAATTTTGATTATTACTCCAAGCATGAGATTGAAAAATATCTGAATCCGATAAAAAAAGAAAAAGAAACGACTATGTTTAAGGATGCAATTAAAAACAAATATCCTGATTTTGATTTTGAAACTTTATCAAAAAAACAAAGTGATGTGTTGGAAAAAGAATGCATCGAACATCTAAAAAGTAAAGGATATTTAATTTTAAAACAAATGTAAATTTATGATTTGGATTATTTTGGTTGTCGCAATTGTCGTTATTGTTGCAATTTTTGTAGGAGGTAGCAACAAGGAAAAAAACACGAAATCTGCGATGCAAAAAAATGGTTTGAAAGAATCGGAATTTCACAAAACTGAATCGAAATATATCGGCGGACATCCGAAAAAAGACGATGTTGTTGAATATGTTTGGTATCGCATAGCTGACGAAAAATTGATGTTTTACGAGCGTTTTACGTCTATTGATGTACCGAAATTTCATTTTGATATTCCAATTTCTGCCATTACTGATATTCAGTACAACGATGCAACCACAATGGAAAACAAGGTTACGCTCGGTAGAGTTCTATTGATTGGCGTATTTGCTTTGGCTTGGAAAAAGAAAAAGAAAAATGAAATTGCATTTGTTACTATCGATTGGAATGATGGAAAATTCAATCACACAACAACCTTTTCTGTCGAGGATAAAGATGCGAATACGAAAGCAAACGCACTGCGTAACAAGTTGATAAATGCGGTTAATTCAGTGGAAAAATTGCAACAGTAATGCAACAAAACATATAAAAACAAAGAAATTAACTAACTAATAATCAAAGTGAAAAAATGTTGTTTTTCGCGCTTTTTTGCGTGGGGGTTCGAGTCTCTTCATCCGCACAAAAAAAATCTTTCCAATTTTTGGAAAGATTTTTTTATGCTATTGATTGTCAGTTTATTCAGTAACTTTCAACGCCAACATTCTCTCTTGGTCGCGGACTAAAAGAATGCCGTTAGCAAGTGCAATCGGCGCCCAATTTTGCATACCGTCAAGCGGTAATTCCACGCTCGAAATCATTCTAAACTCTTTCGGCAAAGGCTCAATCAAGTATAATATACTCATTCCGTCGGTTGCCAAAATCAGTCCATCGGCAAGAATCATACTTCCGCGCTCGAAATCAGGATTGCGACCTGTACGCCACATAATTTCGCCTGCCATATTCATAGCAACAAGTCCTTCGCGACGCGTGTTGGTGCGGAACATTCCGTAAAAATATCCGTCGTGGAAAAGAGGCGATTTTGTTTGGTCTTCAAAATCAGGTGTGGCAAAAATTACATCTGTGTAAAACGCGCCATCTGCACTTCTGTTTACTTGAAGCATAATTGAGCCTTGGTCGTAACCACCGGTGATTAGTAATTTGTTATTTCCGGCATCCGTTGCGCAAGGAATGGCAATTCTACAAGCAAATTCCGACCATTGCCAAAGGACTTCGCCTGTTCTTGGATTTAGTCCAAGAACATTACCCAATGTGAAAGGCACATCCGAATAACGCGAAACATTTGTCATCGAAGTAGTAAAGACCACTTGGTTTTGTCCGTGAATGTTTATAATTTTCGGACTTACATACGTTTCATTGCCAAGTTCCTGAGCGTGCCAAACCGTTTCGCCTGTGTTTTTATTCAAAGCTACCAAACCAACTAATTGATGCGTGTGCGAAGCTGTAACCGTAATAAGCAAATTACCGTAGATAACAGGCGAATGCGAAACTCCCCAAACAGGAAGTGCTGTTGCACCAAAACCGGTCCACAAATTTCTTTGCCAAACCAACTGCTGTGTATTGATGTCGATAGCAAGCAAATCGCCATTTGCGCCAACGGCGTAAACGTGTCGGTCGTCAACGATAGGAATTGTGCGCGAGCCGGGAAAAGGATGCACGCCGGGCGAATTGAAAGCAAATCGCCAAAGTTCATCGCCTGTGCGAATGTCGAAACATCGCATAATATCGCCGTATTCATCATCTCTATCGAGCAAATACACTCTGCCATTTTTAACAACAGGCGCGCCAAAACCTCTGCCGACTTCTACTTCCCAAAGTATTTCGGGACCACCTTCGGGCCAACTTCTCAATAAACCTGTTTGAGGCGATGTGCTGTTTCTGTTTGGTCCAAGAAATTGATGCCAATCCGGACCTTCCGAACGTGCTTCTTGACGCTGACCACCAGCACCACAACTTGACAGCAACATAACTGCCGATAAAACCAATACTGCGAATGGAATTTTTTTACTACTAAACTTCATTTTGTTTGTTATTTTTTGTTTATTGTTGTTTGTGAAAATTTCAACTCTAAAATCCGCTATACAGCAAACTTATTGTCATTGGTCTATCCGGGTCGTTTCCGCTTCGGATGGTAACTCCGCTCATTAAAGTTTGTTGCCGCACCGATGAAATCGTTGTGCCACCGCCAAAACCCGCAGTTGTTGTAATTCTGACAGGTACTAATACCATTTCCATTGTTTCAGCAAGGTCGTCGGTATTTAGCGTGCCGTCACTTTGTCTGACTCTTCTTATTTCTCGGTCGATATAACTTGCGATGTTGAAAGCATACGTTGAATCGACGCGGTTGAAATTGGCAAAAACGATGCTATCGTTTGGCAAGCGTTCTTGTTTAAAGAAATTGTCCATTTCGCTTTCCGGCATCAATAGCATATTATTTGGAACAGGAACTGAATAAATATTATCGTCTGTGCCGATTGCTTCTACTCGAACTACTGCACTGTTTACAACCAAGCGTTTGTCGCCGATTAAATCTTGCATTTGTATTACCATATCTCGTAAAGGAATACTTACTTGCGTAAATACATTTGCAGGCGATGAAACGTGATTTATATGATTGTTTTCATTCAAACGTCTTCTTACTTCATCTCTATCGGGATGTGTAAAGCGATTTATCACAACTTTATTTACAACATAATTTACTGAATTTGAGAAAGTTGTATCTATGCCTGCAACTTGTGTTTCGTAATGATAAAATAAAGCCATGTTAACTGTTCTCAAATGAAGCATCGTTGCATCGCCGAGCCGAGAAGTGATATACATTCCGTTAAATAGGTCAAAAAATTCTGCTTGAGTTCCAAAATTTTTCGAAATATCAAAAAGCCGTTTTGTAAAATCGTCTGATAATCTGATTCTGATAATTTGCGATGGGTCGCTTGTTGCCAACACAGTATCGCCGATTAAAACGTTTGGTTTGCTGAAATCAACAAAATCATTCGGATTTGCATTGGTAAAATAAGGGTCGTAAAAACTTAAAAATTTTCCTCTATTTTTTTCAAAAGCTTGTATTGACAGAATCGAATTTGGCGAGCCAAACCAAGTTCTGTACGAAAGAATTAAAAAGGCAGAATCTACTTCTGCACCTTCGGGAAAACGAAATCTGTCCAGACCGTCGGCAAAAGGCGCTTCAAACCGTGCTAAAATATCGGCATGAGTTGCGCCGTATTTGGCATCAAAAAAAGTTCCCAACAGCAACGAGTCCAAATCGGGACGATGATGGATGCGGTCGATAAAAAGATTTTTCGTTGTAAGTGGAAAAGTGGCTGCTTTAACCGTAATTTTGTCGCCTTCGGGCTGAATGCTCGAACCCATGTCGTTAAATTCGCTGTTGCACGAGAAAACAAACAAAGAAATTATGGCGAAAATAATGAAATAATGAAGTGATTTCATATTAAGTTGTTTCAAATAAATGGTCATAAAAATTGACATATGCATCGGCATAACTGTCGAGCGGATGGTACGGCAAGATTTTTTTATTTTTTTTATTGGCATAAGCAATCACGCATTGATTTACTTCGGGACTTGCCTGAATTACTCCGTCTGAAAAATCGATTGCCAATTTCGAAAGCGAAAGAAAATCAACAGGCACTTCCTTAAAACCGTTCAGATGTGCCGGCTCAACGCCATCAATCAACATTTTTTCCTTGAATGCTTCGCGTAACGGTTTTTTGAAATCGTCGTCGAAAATGGAATACACGATTTTTGATTTTTTGAAAAACGGGTCGTCTTCGTACGCTTTTTTGATATACAAAGGTGCTAATGCCGTCATCCAGCCTTGACAATGAATAATATCGGGCGACCAACGAAGTTTTTTCACCGTTTCCAACACGCCTCGCACGTAAAAAATAACCCGCTCGTCGTTGTCTTCAAACTCTTCGTTGTTTTCGTCATGAATGAGGTGTTTACGCTTGAAATAATCTTCATTATCAATAAAATACACCTGCAAGCGCGCCGACTGGATAGAAGCCACTTTTATAATCAGCGGATGGTCGGTATCATCAATTATCAGATTCATTCCCGAAAGGCGGATTACTTCGTGAAGCTGATTTCGCCGTTCGTTGATAAGACCAAATTTCGGCATAAAAGTACGCGTTTCACGTCCGCGTTCTTGAACTGATTGCGGAAGAAATCTTCCCATGTGCGACATTGCCGTTTCGGGCAAATAAGGATAGATTTCTTGCGAAATAAATAAGACTTTTTTTACATTACTCATGTTGTTACAATTCCTTCACAAATTCATTTGCAAAGATATAAAAAAAAAATCGGATATGAGCAAGAAAACAGTCGGCAATTTTTATTTTGCTGTTATTTTCTAAGTTTTGACAAACTACAAACATTACAAAACGACTTGAAAAGTTCGATTTTCAAGCCAAAAACAAAGAATACACAAATTTACTTCCTATCAAGCAAACCTTTCAACAACTCAATTTGTCCGTCTTTTTCTTTCAACATTCGTTCGTAAAGTTCCGAAATTTTATCTATCGGATTGAAAACAGAATGGCAAACAGCAACGCCCGAAATATTATCAAACGAACTTGAAATTACATTAACAACACCTTTCTCATCAAAATTCTTAATAGCTTCAACAGAAACTTTGAGTACATCGGCAATTTTCGCAAGTACGTCGTTTTCTATTTCGTCCTTTTGTTCTAACTTTGAAAAATTTTGCTGCGACATATTCAAGGCAATAGCCATTGTATCTTGTTTAACTCCGAGTATATCGCGCATACGCTTCACATTGTAGCCGTGAGAGGTTTTTGTTGGAGGTAAATTTTTTGTTTCCATCATTGCATAGAAAAATTTAGTTTTTACTTGGTTGTACAATACAACCGCTTTTTGTTGCAAAATAAATATCCTTATTGTACTTTTGCAGTACCAAGTTGAAAGGTTACAAAGGTATAAATAATTTCTAATTTATAAAACAACGTATGAAAAAACCGTTTATCCACCTATTTTGCTTATCCGTTTTCTTTCTGTTCTATTCTTGCGACAATATTATAGAGGAAAACACACCTGCCAATGTATTTGAGGTTTTTTGGCGAATAATGGACGAAAACTATCCCTTTTTTGAGGAAAAAGGCGTTGATTGGGATTCGATTTATGATATTTATGCACCAAAGGCGCGAACAGCGAGAAACGATGAGGAATTGTTCGATATATTTCACAGTATTCTACCTCTTTTTCAAGATGGGCATTTACGAATAAGTTGTGTCGCAACTTTTACGAGTGCTATTAGTCTTTCTATTCCGCTTAGCATTAACAATGATGTGGAAAAATTGATTGATGCTGGTTTTGAAGTAATTCATTCAGAACGAATGTTTTTAGTTTTGGAAAATAGAAAAAACCGTATGGCTTATCTCAAACTAAACTCTTTTAACCATCAGGATACAAACATATCAATACATCAGCCGGAAAGGCTTTTGAAAAATTTAGATTTTACTAATGGTTTAATCATAGATTTATCGAACAACATCGGTGGTAGTTTGCCCTACTGTCTAAATTTTGTTTCAGTATTTTTTACAGGCAGAAAAATCACACTTTACCAACAACGCAAAACAGGAAAAGGTCGCAGCGATTTTGGAGATAAAATCCCTATATCAATACAAGGAAAAGGTTATGTGCCTGATGAAATTCCGATTGTAATACTGACAAGTCGTGGCACTTATAGTTCAGGAAATTTTGCAGTTTATATTCTTACGGACTTGCGAAACAGTACTGTTATCGGCACACCAACAAGCGGTGGTGGTGGTGGACGAGTTACGGTGTTTCTGCCTAACGGTTGGAAGTTGATGTATCCTGTTTACAGAGGTTTTAGCCCTTCGGGTAGAAATATGGAATTTGGATTTGAGCCGGATATATGTGTTGAAGTAGAGTTTCCTTGGGAATTTCGAGATGCTATGCTTGCTGTGGCTCTTGAATATCTTGAAAATTTGCAGAGAAAATAATGTGTCATTGCGGGCTCGACCCGCAATCTCCTACTAATCAACACTGCTATTCAAGGAGATTGCGGGTCAAGCCCGCAATGACGAGTGGCGTAGTCAGTTGTAAAATACAACCAATCGGTTGTGTTTTACAACTGTTTTTATTTGTACAATAACTGTTTACAGTTGTATTTTTGTACCATAATTTTTTAATAAACAAATTTACTAACATTTTAAAACAAAAAAAGTATGAGAAAATTTAAAAGTTTAATCGGCATCTCTTTGATGCTGTGTGTCGTTTTGGTAAGTTGTGATGTGGACGACCTTCCTCCTTTACCACCGGGAGAATGGTCGGCGGGCGACTTGCGTTTTTTTCCTATTTCGCTTACTCCCGATACTCGTCGGTATCGAATAAGCGACAGGAATGGTAATTGGAATAGAGAATTCACTGTTCTCCAAAATTTTTGGGATGTATTTGATGTTCCCGCAATGGACGGGGCTTCTCATCAATCTCAAATAAACGTAACAACAAGATATTCGACACGTTTGTTTAATTCGAGAGAGTATAACAGCCGAAATTCTCCCGCAGTGGGATTACACGAACTTAGGGTGTATGCTTTTTACGATAATGATCGCAGGGCTTTTGGGGATCAAACTGTGAATATAGATATTTTTTCGGGTTTGTACAGACAGGTAGAAAGTGGACACAACGGAAGGCTTTTTTGGAATTGGAATGGACGTGCAAGAGATTTTAATGTAGATAACATTACATATCATCCGGGACAAATACCTCTGATACTCGGAGGTGAATGGCAAGAGGAAGGTACTTGGAGGAGAATTACACCAGCTGGTGGTAGCGGTGGCGGTGAAGTACATGCTATTGACGACAGTCGATTTGAACTGGTAGAACATAATAATGACCGGTGTCCATGGACTGCTGTGAGAGATGTTTCAAATTTAGTAATAATAGAGGCAGAGCAAATAGGTATTAAGGAAGGTGTTTTAAGAGTATATGCTACAGAAGCAACTTTCAATGCGATGATGTTTAGGTGAATTATTGTCAAACAAATTTAAAAATAAAAATTTATGAAAAGAGTATATTTTATATCATTTATAGCAAGCCAACTATTATTTTTTGGCTGTACAAATGAAACAGTAGAAAAAAATGTAGCCAATGTGCCTGCTGTTAGAGCTTTTAGTGGAGAAATAAATGCAACGTTGCTTTTCAGAGGACATACTAAATACGCTCAAATAATGCGTTTTGATGCAAATGTAATAGGTTATTTGTCGGAACAGCGTAATCCGCTCGCGGACGAACGCTTGCTTGTGATGGATGTACAGAGACAGGTTGCCGATAATACTTTGAGAACGCAAAGTATAAATACTAATTTGAGCTTTACAATCAACGGAGTTGATGCGCAGGAAATTAGAAATCAGCGCGGAACGCAAAATTTAAAAAGTATGAGAGCCGGCGGTAATCCGCTTTTCGGCAATACGGTTACTTTTTCGCTTTCGCATGCAAATTCTGAAGATGATGCAAACAATATGCTTCGTAGCGGAAACACCGACACAAGCAGAGAAGTTACTATGTATGTTCCCGAATTGGTACAAATTCTTTCACCCAGGGTAGAAACTGCGCAAGATTTGTTCCCTTACGTTTTTTACAGAAACTTTATATTAAAATGGAATGCCGATCCGCAAAATGAAAACGGTTTGGTAGTTATTGTAGAATGGGACGGAAACGATATGTTCGGCAAGAATCACGGACGAGCTGTAACAAGCGCGGATATTATTACTAATGACAACGGTCGGACAATTCTTGATAATCGTCTTTTCGAAGATATTCCGCAAGGCGCTATTGCAAGGCTTATTCTTATTCGCGGAAATATCGAAATTATTGAAAATTTCATAAATGAATACGGAGTAGCAGAAGCATATCGTGTTGTTGCTGCATCGCAAGCTGTTTTACCATTTATCATGGTAAGGGAAATCACGATAATAGATGGATAATTTTTAGAGTATAGATAATTAGAGTGTAGAGTGTAGTTATGATTTTTCTACACTCTATACTTTATATACGAAAAACTATTTTTATCTTTGCATCATGTAAGACAATAAAAATCAGAATATGACCTTTGAATGGGCTGAAGATAAAAACAGAGAAAACTTACTGAAACATAATTTGTCGTTTGAAGAAGCACAAGAGGCTTTTTTTGATAAAAAAAGAATAATAATACCTGACGACACTCATTCAATAAATGAAGAACGGTTTTTCTGCATAGGAGATACCGGTTTTGGTATTGCAACAGTAAGATTTACAACAAGAAACAATAAAATTCGCATTTTTGGTGCAGGATATTGGAGAAAGGAGAAAAAAAGATATGAAAAAGAAAATAATTTATACTGATGCTCCGCCCGAAATTTCGGAAGCAATAGGACGCGGAAGCGTTGTGGCAGATTTTTTGCCAAGTTCGGAAATGTTGATGCGGAAAGGAAAGTTGAGAAGAAAACCCGCCTTTGATGCTAATTTTAAAGCTGTAAGCGTTTAGAAGTATTTCAAAAACAATGAAACAAAAATTACTGATTTTTTTCTGCTTAACATTTTTTTGTCTGTCGGCTCAAAACAGAGTGCGCGAATTAAATGTTGGTATCGGACAAATAAAATACAATCATTCGGGCGTAATGCCATCGGGCGTGAGCGGAACGCACTACACACTCGACTATTGGCAAATAAACCGCTTCAAATCAAACGAAAATTGGTCGTTCGGTTATTTTGCAGAATTGGGTTTTTCTAATTTAACCAGCTGGCGAGCAAGCGATTATAATGCTTTAAAAACCGGATTGGATGTCGGTGTGTTTTGGCTTAGAAATTTGCCGATAAAAAACCAAAAATTCAACCTTCATGCCGGCGGTGGTTTGCTGTTCGATTCGGCTGTATATTATTCGTATTTTGTGCACAGTGGGAATGTGAATAACGGATTCGGACAATGGTTTTTATCGCCTTTTGTTTATTTGTTGGGCGATTATAGTCTGAACGAATTTAATTTTCAATTTCGTTTTTCGATGCCTGTTCTTTCTTTCGGCTTTCGGTCGGGAACTTTATTTCATCCCACTTTTTTTGAAAATGTAAAACACGCATTAACTCCCAATACATTTGCT
>Ga0131853_10014421_pt1 | contig 14489 bp, 9 predicted proteins | sample TergutLab28metaG_FD_92764 | JGI IMG/M metagenome (GOLD analysis project Ga0131853, IMG submission 92764) | Labiotermes labralis P1 segment gut microbial communities from Petit-Saut dam, French Guiana - Lab288 P1 (version 2) (version 2) | ecosystem: Host-associated > Arthropoda: Insects >... | reverse complement strand
TTTTTCGAAAACGTGTCGAGGCAGTTTAACTGTGATCAAAATCTGACAAAAATAATGGGTACTTCGCAAGAAGACGTATGAACATTTACGATAATTATTTAATAGTATACCAACTGATGCACATACATAAAACTTTTTCACATTAAAACACTAAAATTGCTCCGACATGTTTCGATCCAAGTATCATCCTCAAGGAGCTACACTTTCCTTGCTAAAGTCACTTTTAAAACTAGTTACTGATTGCTTTCGTTATATAATCCTGGTTCTGTGGCAGCATGTCTTGTTGTGTAAGGGTATGTTGCTAAGAGTGCGGGTGTGCGTCCTGTGCTTTGCTGCAGCAATTTTAGTGTTTTAATGTGAAAAAGTTTTATGTATGTGCATCAGTCGGTATACTATTAAATAATTCGACGATATGCACGGTGCAGTAACAAGAATTTACGATAATATTTCGTTTAATTCTTCTCAGAACGAGAAATGTTTCAGACAAGAAACTGTACAGGAAATCAAAATGCGCTTTAACGTTCAAATAATTTTTTTTTCAGAAAGCCTTTTTTTAAGAGACAATGTGGAAAAATATGGTACCGCCAGACAGGTCACAAATGACATATACGACGCAGAAAAGATATTTTCATACCGGATAACAAAGGTAACAATATAGACACAGAATCACAATATATATTACTTACTGAATATCCATGGCAAAAATAGTTACGCGAACGCCCCTCAATGTTACGTTACACGTACATTGCCTTTCTTGTATCAAACTCGTTTCAGCCACTCTAATAGTGTCACACACGGACAAGCGGGCGGAAGGCCAAGCTCAAAGGAGTATTTTTACAACTTCTCGCGCTGAATACACCAAAATACCAGACTGCAAGAAAGTCAGCGTTATGAAATTAGGTTCAGAGCGAGCACGAGCGCTGAAATGGCGCCAAACTAATCATTTCTCACATTTAAAATGGGTTCTGACTCGCAGAAGCACCACTAAACTAACTGTATAATTATCCTTCGACCCCAACCAATTAAACCCAATGCGCTGCACTAACAATGGCCAGCCATTATTCGACAGGCAGTGGATGAAGGGATATTTTCCCAGGAAGAGAACATGCAAGTAATTCTTGCAGGAGTCAGGCAGAATGTCAGGAAGCTATGAAGAAACTGCTAACCACTCGAACTAAGATGATTACTGACGTTTGTGTCGCTGTAGGCGGAGACTGTGGGTGTGGCGGACGTTGCCGACGCGAAGAGTGGGAAAGGCGGACATTATAAGATACAACGTGGTGAGGTGTGCATGCCTTTTGAAAAGGAAGAGGATACTAAAGAATACAATAAACACCTGCAGACCTGCATAGCTGAAATGCACAAAAATGTTTACGGTGACCTTGCGTGGTTAAAACGCCACCACCCCTACAACCGTGAACAAAATATTTGTGTTGCCTGTCGATTTGTCTTCATTTTCTATTTGATTTGGAAACGGTACGCAACTTACGCGTGCGCCAGTTACTAAGTAAGTCATGGCTAGTGAAATTTCATTAGTTTCTACGAGAATTGGAAAACCGTCTTTGATTTTTAGTGGATATCAATACCGAAGTCATCGGAAAAATTAGAAGTTAAGTTGGGTGTCTGTTAAAGACAAAAGAGTTAAGCGCAAAGGGAAGCTGAAAACTACTCTGCAGTATGAAGTGGCTAGTAAAACGGCCCACAGTTTCATTTGCAAACTTAGTCGGAATGGATGACAAAGTAAAAGTGGATAGCTGCATTAAAAGGGCTAGGGAAAAGTGACTGTGCCTGTACATACATTTTGCAGGGAAGAACTGTCAGACACTGAAAGGTATGACGTGACAACTAAAATACCAAAATACGAGAACGTTAATACTAGACAGTGTTAAGAACAGTGAAAAGTTCTGGGTACTGAGTAAAATCTGGAAGACAGTTTGAAGAATTTTATGTCTGGCCAGTTACTCTAACTTTCTTCGAATCGATCACACTGACGATTCAGGAAAAACAATTCTTGTCTTCGCAGGGGAAGATTTTGAATATTTACTTAGAATCGGAAATTTCTCTTTTCTAGACGCCACATTTAAAAATTGTCCGAGGCAATTCGCTCAGTTGTATAGGTTTATGGTGCCATAAGGACGACACATAGGTCCGGAGTATTCCTTCTACCTTCTACTTTTCACTGCAGGAGCATACCTGAGACCTACGTAACGTCCTTATAACACGATAAATTTTACTGCCGTTCATTCTAGAATTTGTACATGTTCTAAAATACATTACATATAGTTGAATGTGTGCTGCTGTGACATTACTCCTGTACTCTACTGCACCCACACGTCGGATTTCTTCATCAGAATTTCAAAAGTTACTGAAAATAGAAAGTGCATTTCATTGCATACTCCAATCACATCTTGATTGCATCCGGTAGCGCACTCGGAACAGTGTATACTGCCACCTATATACGAGGGGGGACCCCCAAATTTCCCGGAATTGTTAAAAAAAATTATTTAACATAGTCGTACAAATTTGAAACGTTAGTCACCCTCAAAACACTCCCTTTGTGACTGTATGCAGCGATCCCAGCGCCGCGCACTCTGCTGGAAACTCTGTCTAAAATCTTCAACGGAAATTCTGTCAAGGGCCGCCAGCGTCCGATCTCGCTCTTTGCGACTTTTTTTAAGGGATGAATCAGGATTCGAAAGGGAGGCGTTCTGCTGACGTTGCGGAGATTCAACGAAAATCGCTGGCGGCCCTCGACAGCATTTCCTTTGAATATCTTAGACAGTGTTTCCAGCATGGGAGCGGCGCTGAGATCGCTATGTCCAGTCACCGATGGAGTGATCTGAAGGTGACTATAGTATCAAATTCGTACGACGATTTTAAATGATCTTTTTAATATTTCCGGGAATGTTTCGCATATTTTTAAATTTTAAATATATATTGCCAATTTATTAGCCTTGCAATTAATTTTTTTATTAATATTTACATAGCCATTCTACGGCTGACGGTACTGTACATTTTACATACATTTCAACGGTTTAATACATCTTTAATGTATTTCTACTGTGAAACGGGAGATCGCCGTCTTGTGCATTATTATTTTTTCCTGTATCAACGTCTATCAAAGGCCCGATGATGGCTCGAAATTCGAGACGAATCATTAAGCCGTGAATACCATTACCACCACCATCCGTCACGAGATAGGCTTTGATTGATCTATATCGGCCTCGTCTAATGGTCTCTTCAAAATCTTTCCAAGATGTCTTTCTCCATTCGGTTTACAATTCAGCATTATTTTTGGCATCCGGCCATTCATTCTTGTTACATGTCCCTGTAGCCAATTTGATTTGTATCTTCTTAGTGTCTTGTCAACTAGTTCTACTTTCAACTCTTCCATTATTTCTCCATTCCTTTTTTGGTCAAAAAGTTTGCATCCTGCTGTTCTGAAAAATTTCATCTCGACTGATGACAAACTTTATTGTGCTTAACCGTTTTCTTGCCATAGTTCGTCGTCAAGTTTTCCGTCCTGTTTTCTTTTCGCTGAGGTTTGAAAGTAATATGTAGTTCCCTAGGGCGGTTTGCTAGCCTTCCGCTATCCCGCTAGGTAGTTCAGTGATGGGGTTGTCACCTTTTAGCCTCTGGATGGGACAGTTATACCGCTGTGACTCGGTCCTCACAGACTCATTAGTTAAGGCAGGTTGTACGATGGGCAGGTGGGATGGGGTTTGGGTAGAAGAAGATACTGGATGCATTTTATTACCCCTTGCAACCCCCTGAATAAAGGATAGAAACTATTGAATAATAAAAAATCAACTGGATGCCACTTGTTATTTTATTGTACTTCTCATAGGCTCAACATGTTTCGGGCATTACTATGCCCATCATCAGGAGCCTGCAGCCCGGACACCACTCCAGCCTAACTGCACCTAACCTCCAACATACAGCAAACCAAGAACGATACGACCAATGTGGTAATCAACATTATAGTTGCGAGCTCCTGATGATGGGCATAGTAATGCCCGAAACATGTTGAGCCTATAAGAAATACAATACAATAACAAGTGGCATCTAGTTTTCTTTTATTCTTCAGTTATCATAATGATGCACGGTCCAATAAACATCAGACAGAAACTATTGTTGCGTGTGACTGATTTAATACTCGTACATATACTTGTGTTAACATCTACGGGGAAGTCTCAAGACTTACAGTCTGCAGGTATTGTATATGTAAATAATTATAAGGAATTAACATTAAAACGTGTTAATGACATATTGTGTGGCAAAGCCTTGCAGACCATAATTATTGTATATGAATACATGTCATAAAGACACTGACTAATCCCAACATTCTTTTCTTATTCAGGTAAAAGGTAAAAACGGATCACTTCTGCTGCCCGCCCCAACTACACTAGGTTACACTTTGCCTCGCCTTTGCACGCCTCAACCAAGTTCGCCTCGCCCCACGACAAGCTGGCGGGCTGTAACGTAAGCGGAACAATCTGTTGCTTGTAGAAGCCACCTAACACATTTTACGTATTTACTGCTTATTGCACGATTTTTTTTAACAGCTGACGTCCAAATTATCCTTGTGAATTCAAACAGTCTGGTGCAAATGAATTCTCAGGAATATCTCTTACCTTCGAAGATCAAACCCAGGCAATAGACAAGATGAGCTTATGGAAAACAAACATAAAACACTGTAAAGAAATGCGTCTTTCAAAGCTCGATATTAGAGATAATACAGCGGAAACTGTCGTCGAAATTAACTCGACATTGAGCAGATACGGGTTCATTTTTCATACTAAACATCGTCTAATGATAGACATTAATGAGGAAAAAGGCTGGACAAGGATAAAGAAAGCAATAGCCGTGTTCTAATTTCATGTACTACCCCGGTTTTGGCATGGAAAGTCTGAGAACATACCAGACATCACGACAATAACTCGATATTTAAATTGAAGGCCTCTCCGATACAAGCGGCAATGCTGCCCACCTGAGCCTGACGTTCTGTACATAATCACCGAGGCCTCAATGGACAGGGCTTGAAAATACAACAAATTTCTCTTGGGGCTAACAAGCATTTTTGTGGAGCCTCTTGGGAATTAATCGCTGGGAACATCGAAAGACAGATCACAGGATAATATTACGATCGATAATTATGTAAGTGGACTGTAAGAATAGATGCTGAATTGAAAGAGCATCGCGTCTAACGACAGGCTGTAGTATTCACTATCCTGAATCTTCCGGCCTATTGCCAGTAAGATGCTCGGCTTGTTATTTATGTCTACCTAAACAAGCAGATAACCAAACAGTTTTGTAATGCTGAAGTTAAATATCACTCGTACAAACGCCCGCCACTGATGTCCCACCCTCAGAAGTTACACGAACCTGCTATTCTCATTACCAATCGCCATTTTACATTCTTCAGGTTCTTAAAAGTGGGTCCCAACCTTCCACTCTACGAGTCCTCCTTTTTTTTTTTGGATTTAATACATACATTTACCCCCAAACGTTGTGCGAATTTTTTTGGACGTCAGGCGTCTAAAACATTGAACAAAAAGAAATTCTGAAGAAGTGTCCGAAAAATTTAAGGTGAAAGTAATTTGCAACATGAAGAGGGATAAAGTAACACGTTGTACAGTACGTAACTGTCAATTCATAACTCTCCGTAGCAAATCTAGACAGATTAAAAATTAAAGGACTTATTGATATATTCATGATAAGTGGTGGAATTCCACACACACACACACACGCACACACACACACATTTTCAGCAACTTGCAGAGTAGAGGCTCCGTCTTTCGGCTGAAGGTGACATGAATGTACACTATCGAAACGGGGCCGCATTCCGTTCCCAGAGCTATACATTTATTAGCAATGCGACTTCACAATTGGGGTTTCTTTTTTTATTTTGTGTGTCTTATTGTGTTTTCAAATGGATTAGAATTTATTTCACGTGATAAAACCGCTGTGTTTTGTAATAATGTACCAGGCTTACTTCCCTTAAGGTACTTCTCCTTTCGCCACATACAAACTTCATCTCATTCTATCTACTGGCCCCTCCATCACAATTCCTCTTCATTATATTCACGAACACATGCAAGCAGTGACCAAGCACGTTCACGTTATATTTTTGCATATTTCGAAAGGTACAGCAATCCCTGTACAGGCCCTTTGAGGGTTTAACGGGCTTAAGGTTATCAGATTTCAAGACAATCGGCAGATAAAAGTGGTAAGGTTTTCAGCCATACGAACCGGCCGCCTTTATCCAACAGGAAATATTCCTGGTACTCATTTCTGAGGGCCATAGTGCAGATAGATTATGTCAATGAAGAATTCCAATGACAACGTCGGGAATCGACCCCACAACCTTCCGGATTGTAGCGCAGTACCTCAACCAACTGCGCCACTGCGTACCCCATTTCTGTATATTTACCTATGTACGATTTTAAAACACAATTAAATACATACGTATATACATATAGGCGTGTTGTTTCGGATTGAATTTATTTCCCATTCTAACCCCTCATCCATCCACTCTCGCTGGTAAACACATTTGCGTATCCATGCATTTTGGCAGGACTGAGAGCTGTAAGGCTGAGGGTGATTTGTGCGACTACATTTTGCCATGATCTTCTTGCTTCTGGTCCGGACATTCCCAATGACTTTATTATCCAACGGAAGTGAAGGTGCTGTCGGATTATGATTGGAAGTTCATTCTGTGGAACCGAGGCAAGGGCGGGTACCCCAAAACGCAATGCCTCGATGTGCAATATTTCTCTATTTCCATCAACTATAGGATAAAACGGGGAGAATAAAATTGGAAGGAAAGGGCTGCTGTGGCGAAGCTCGATTTCAGCTGTACAAGATTATTTTATATATATATATACATATATATATATATATATATATATATATATATATATATACATATATATTCCCCACCTTCATCTCCACTATTCCCCATTTTCTATCCATCCCAACCTCGGGCTGTCTCTTTCTGTTGTACAATTGTCTCTCACTCTACACACCCTTCAAAACTACCCTCTCGACCCTTCAACAAACACCGCAAGTTTTCTACCAAACCCCACCCAATAACGCTTCTCTGCAGAACATTAACATCTGAACAAACAAAGATATCTCTAGGGGTAATTTTCAATCATAAAAACAGCCCTGTAAAAACTCTTACGCCGCACATACCCCCACCAAAAAATAATAACTCGCTCCCTGAAGCCTAAAAAACTTCCGCATATAAATGTCATTAAACTTTAATCTATGAATGGGCTTCGGATTTCCTTCCAAGCGGACAAAACACAATGAATGTGGATGTGTATTTATGAACATTGTTGTATTATGACCACGCGGATTCTTTCAGTAGTTTCAATTCAGTTCGTACTAAGCAAGCTCCAGTTTTAGCTCAGTGACTGATATTAAAAAAGGTATTACGTGGCTTTAGTCGCTTCAAGAGAATCATATTTACGCATTAAAATAATATTTTTGTACTCCAAATGGGGAAGTATAGACAATTTGGAATTCTATTTCAAATGGTAATCAGGCCGTGAGCTGTATCGCAGTTCCCGCACACTATGTCTGCAACTGTCTCCCTTTCTCCTCTCTTCACCCACATGTTGGAAATGACACGCACTGTCGCAGGTTGGAATCACAACCGCTGCCCGGATGTGGGGTTTTCAAACAGCAACTGTAACTCTACTTACTCCGGGAAGGAAACCGCTTGCCGTCCAAGATTTTACGAAATGGGAAAATCAATTGAAGACGATTGAAGCGGTGGAAAAAAAAAATATTTTCGCACACCACTAAAACAGCATTCCTAGGTAACTTACCACCTTTATGTTTAAATATGTGTATAAATAATTAATCGGAACTTGGCTGGTTAAGAAACACGCCTCGTCCAGTTTAATCCGTTTATCACTTTGCAGCATGCTTCCATACTTTCGGCCAAAAATCTAACGTATATCAAGTATCCATGTGTGTAAAATAAACGCTTGTTTCAAACATATTATGAAATGCCTCCTAGTGTGATTTCGTCTACATTCTTTTAAGACTTTCCTTTTTCAGTTCTTAAAACTTCTGTCTTATATCAAACAAGTAAAACAAAAATTAAGATTTGCAAATTTTAATTGAAACCAATTTTGTTTTCAGATATCACCTGAATTTAAAAACGTATTCCAGAAATCACACGACTCTCACTAATGGTATCTCTAGTCTACTTCTAAAATCAGATTTATATGCGCAATAGTCTCGCATAAATATCAAGCCAATATATTAAAACCGTTAACTATCGGCTTTTGAAACTCATGTTCACCTTCTTGTGCGTTTTCGCGCACAAATAACAGCACAGTACGCGTGAACAGTCTTTTTCTTGCACTACGATTACGCCGGTAAGCAGCCTTGTGTACCGTTAAAAGGCCGGAGAAGAGAAACGCAATGCACGTTTCTCGAATGCCGACTAGGCTGTTATCGAAATGCACAACCAAGGTCAACTAGAATGACTGTAACGTGCCGATAACGCAGCGACGCTAACTACATTAAAGTGGTGGGTAGTTTGCTTACGGGTTTTAGTGATTTGTATGCGTAATGCTCCCACAATTTATCATTGAACAAAACAGTTGGCACTAGCGCAATTCTGTCCAAGCGTTCCATATTCATCGCCCCATTTAGTTAGTATTATCCACAGAACGTCTCAATGTGACAAACATAAAATAATTTATTTTTTTTTCACATCTTCGGGTGGTTAATTTTTATGATCAATTAGCAGAATTTGCATATCTTTAAGAAATTCTGGTTATTGTAATAAAATGTTCATAATTTATATTTTAGCCTTGGTCGAAACAGCTGTTTTGGACTGTCGGGTACAGACACGCCGTACGGACGTACTGCCCATATCAAACTGGTGATATTCGGAGCGTTATCTTTAATATCGTGTTCACACAAGCACTTTCCCCATAACACAGGTTGTTCCCCTTTCTTCCTTACGCCTCAAAATCATACATTTTTATCACTGTCGAAAAGTCCCCCCCCCCCACCCCAGTCAATCTAATCTTTAACCCTTATCCTGCTAACGTGGAAAATATGATGAGCTCCTAATAACGCCAGCAAATGGCAGATGGGATTTAATTCGGCGTTTAAGAGGTTAATGACACTCAGAAAGTTGGAAATGTATTTTTCTCACTTCATACAACGCTAAAGCGGAACTGCGCACATTTACCGAAGTCACTCTGTACGTAAGAAGAACCAAAAAAGTGCACACTTTTTTTAAATTAATGATCTAATTCAATTATATTGTATAATATAAAAATAATAATATAATTGAATTAAATCATTAATGAAAAACGCGCATCTTGTTAGTTCTTCTTACATCAGTAAATCACGATGCACGGTTCCGAAAACATAGGCGAAGTCACTCTCAGTTTTCTCCCATTTGACCGGTATGGTCTTATGGTTTAAACAGTAGATGTGTATGGATGCACTCGCAAAGAACTCAACTAACCTAACTTTGATACAGTGTGTTACACGTTACAGCTAAGAAATAAATATATAGTGAGACCCACATATGTCAGCAAGTATCATATAGGGGAACTCAAAGCAGTGCTTTTTACTAAAAAACACTGAGACCTCCTTTCTCTCTTAAAACATAAATATTGATGCAATAAAATGCACAAAATTTCGCACGTGTTGAGAATGTCAAGGGTGTGCAAATTCCAGACGCCCTGGTGAATAAATTCTGTACGGTGGCATATGATATTTGTGGGTGCTCAGAATGGAACATGATTTATGCTACGAAGTTTTTCATTAAGTCCACCGTCTTTAAACAACATATATTGTTGGCTAATATTTAGTTAAACAAGCTACATGTTTCGGCCTTACTTGGCCATCATCAGGCATACAGGAGATTAGTATCAATTAAGGTACAAATAAACCAATGGGATCCCATAGGTATAGCGAACATTTGTACCTTAATTGATACTAACCTCCTGTATGCCTGATGATGGTCAAGTAGGGCCGAAACATGTAGCTTGTTTAACTAAACATTAGCCAACAATATATGTTGTGTAAAGACGGTGGACTTAATGAAAAACTTGGTATACATACACAACGGGATGGAAACAATTCAATCTATGATTCATGTTACCCTTCGGGCAACCTGAGGTTTTAAGGTGGCTCCTAAGTTTTTTTTTAAAAAAAAACTACGCATCCAGGCGTACGTGCTATAATAGTAACCATAAAAAAAATCACAATAATGATATTCCAAAAATTTTTAATGCATGTCGTGTGTTATGAGACGAAAAGTGACTAATTTATGTTAATGGAGTAAACGTTTGTTACATTTAAACATGAATAATTTTTCAATGTATTTTTCATTATAAATTCAACGATTTTGATCCGGATTCTTTTCTGTTTCGTTGGTAATTAATCCTGCGTAACGTATGTAAATACAGGGGGAACTAATTAATTGACCGGACCTACCTGCACTATTTCTAGTAGACCCATTTCATTATTATTCACAAATTTAAGGCCACGTGTATTTTCCACGAGAATTTATCCAAGTAGACTGTGTCACTTAGAATATCCTTGAAAAAAGTTTCCAATGTACTAGCTTGTTGTCGGCATGCACATGCGTCCCCTACAATATTCCGAGCGAAATGCAATATGCATACAAATATTAAAATTAAGATTCAATTATTTGGAGTTACATATATTGCAATTAATTTTAAGAATGTGCTGTGGAAGTGAAGCCTTAAACACCACGCCATGATGACGTACGGGTAGACACTGTGGAAAGTTTACTGTTAATTTTAAAGATATCGATGTGGTGGCGTTTAGAACTTTCGCGTAGCGAGAAACTTGAGTAAGCGTGTTTTTATACAAGCGGCTGGAAATTGATGCGAAAAAAAGGACGTATTAAAGTGAGGAAGATGGACAAACAATACTTTGGTGCACTTCAAGATACTACTATCTTCAGTGACTGCAGAAGGCAAGAGAAATATCAAGGTAGCTGAGGACTCAAACAAAATTAGAATTACAAACCTACACTAATAGAAATCAGAAGTAAAAAAATATATAAAGCAGTCCCGTTACAGACCGGGACAGGCCCAGGGGGTTCCAGGAAGTTTACGCTCCGAGATTTCGTGACAACGGCACAGGATGGTGGTAGGTTGTTAGCCTTACGCACCCCCAGAAGATACTCGTGGTACTCATTATTTCTGTTAGAGGCTGAGGCATAGTGCGATCGGAGGGATTTTATGTCAATGAAGAATCCACTGACACCAGCTGGGATCGAACCAGCGACCTTCCGATTTGTAGCACGGCACCTTAACCACTGTGCTACCGCCGTCCCCCGGAAATCAGAAGTAGCACCGCTTAATCTAGTCAACCCGACATTGTGTGGGGTCCAAAAACAGGAAAAAAAGAACAAATTGTAGGAATAAAGTAAGATCTATGAAGGAAAGTAAAAGAGTTAAAAAAAATGCAAAGCAAAACGCTGTAAGCATTTCGAACATTAAGGAAACATACATAGGCCTATCTACACACATACCCATCTGACACAAAAGTGCATGGAGGTGCTTTACCCTAGCAATAACAGTTCAAACTGTGAAACACTCGGACCTAGCGGGATTATGTCCTGAAATTTCCACCACGATATTGCGGTAAGTTCACTCACTTCCATCCCGAGGCGTCTAGATGTCCTCATGAACGCGTATGAGGGGTGTGGTGGTGGGGGGCTCTAATCTTAGAAAATTGCTAGATCTCAGTTTATAGTTGTAATCAGCTTACATGGCTCGCAATGGGGACAGAGCCTGTGGGTTTCAGATCAAATATCTCTCCTTCGGTTCTCATATTTCCTGCCAGATACTGAAGGTTGTGTGCAGAACACTGTAAATATGTACATAAGCACGTGCGTTGACGGCTGCGGTTTCTACTTCAAGCAACGAGTGAAATGTTTAACTTCTAGCTGATGGGTAACTAAAACCGTTCCGAGTCGCTTCTTAAGGGACGCGCCCACTTCTTTAGGTCCCTGAATTGGCCTTAAAAAGTTTTTTTGAATATTTCGTTTACGCTGAATTTTAAGGGTACAGAAATTCACTATCAGTTAATGCTGAATTTTAGTTCGTAAACGCTTTGGAAAGCGGTCGCAAAGGGCCAAAGAGGTCATGGTACAAGACAGCTTGCGAAGAACCCTGAGACAATCGGCAGATTTCTGAAAATAACCATATAATTATAACGATAGTTTTTACGGTTTATAGGTTCTAAATCATAAATTAAGGCCCTTTGTGATTAACCGTTCTTGAAAATCGTCCATGAAAAAAGGTGAAAACGTTAACCCTTAAACCCCTAACGTGGAAAATATGGTGAACTAATAATGCCAGCAGATGGCAGATGGGATTTAACTCGGCGTTTAAAGGGTCAAATTAATTAATGAATTAAATGTTAAGTAACATCACATCAAGAAGAATGTAAAACTTCGCCGCTCTGCCTCCGGGGAACGACATACCGGAATCTGCAAGGCAGGAAGTTTGGTGGGGTGCTAAAGATGTTCGTCGCCGGTGTGAATGCAGCCTTGCAATGTCAAGAATTCCCGGTACGCAGAACCATTTCAGTCATGTGTCGCAACGTTATCGCAGCCCCTTCAGTCAGAAGCAAAAATTCTGCCACGTGTTAACTCTTTCCGAATATTTCATGACTTCCAGGTAGTCCCCGATGTAGCAGTTGGCAGGAGTGGGATCGGGAGATCGCGGTGGCCATAAAACTGGCCCGTCTCTGCCTATACAATGAATCAGGTAGAGGAAGTCTACAAACTGCATTACATCACACATAAAATACGCAAGATCTCCCTCACGTATACATCACGTACTTTGTGAGGTCTCTTGTGGTGCAATGTACATTATCTAGTAGTAATGATAACGCTTCAGTTTCCACATCCAGCTAAAGGACTTGCTCCTGTGTGTTTATAAGAAATTTTGACTTCATTACCGGAGCAGAACACGACACTTATATTTATTGCATATAATTATGGATCACTCTCTATATTATAATACTACGAAGAATGGCAAATACATAGATAATTGCTGTGGGTTCCTAATGCCGACGTAACAGGCATCAACCAAAAGTATGAATTTTCTCCACACGCTACACACTGTTTACGGCAGTTGTGGCTAATAATACGAACAGCATATATTGCTGTAGTTTTTCTAGATATTTTTCGGTTCCTTAATATCAACCATCGTAATTCACTTCCAAGAACAGAGTAGGCCTACAGTTTAATTTCTTTAACGGAATGTTATTAATTTAAACCTTTAATTACGGCATACACACATAATACATACACCCACAAATACATACATACATACATACATACATACATACATACATACACCTACACCTACACACAAACATGCATACATTGTAGCCGAACTTTGGTCTGCCGGACCCCCCCTGGGAGCAAGCATTCGTGTCCCTCAAACCCCCCCCCCCCCCCGCGCTTTTACCCGTGTCACACCAGTCGTGACAGCTTCAAAACTAATTGCGAGGATGCGATTTTTGGAAATTCGTTTTGGCATTCGTTTTGAGAAATTTAAAGTTTTATTTCGGTTAAGATACTTGCGATTTTCGGTTATGTTCTGAGCGTGTCTTTCCCACGGAAATTGAAGCTTAACTTCTGAGAATTTTAAATTGGTCAGCCAACGAAAAGTAAAACCCTTTCGTTGTCCGACCGATCACTAGAAGGAAAGGAGTTGGAGGTGTCGCCCTGGAGAGTTAAGGGGGTAGAAGTGCAGAATGGACTCTAATTTCAGTAGAAAGAGAGCTAGTGGCGAGACTGGAAGAAAGCAGCGACCAAAGTGTACCGGATTGTAAAACAAAATAAAGTGGAATCTATAAATGAACGGTATTATGAGGCACCTGTGAAGTTTCTCGTACTCTGAGGGCCGCACCGGGCTTCTGATTACCCTGATCCATCCACAAGGGTTGGAGAGGGAAGTTAGGTACTTCCTGCTTTTGTGGGGTAGAAGGACCTGAATCGGAAGGCAACATACATACATACATACATACATACATACACACACACACACATATATATATATATACACATACATACATACGTACAGTACATAGATACATACACACACATATAAACATACATTCATATACACATATACATACATACATACATACATACATACAGACACACATACATACATAAATTCACACATACATACATACATGCATACATAATACACACACACACACACACATACATACATACATACATACACACACACACACATTCATACACACATACACAAATAACACACACACATACATACATACACACACACACACATTCATACACACATACACAAATAATACACAAATAACACACACACATACATACATACACACAGACAAACATACATAAATTCACACATACATACATACACACATAATATGCACACATACATACATGCATGCATACA
>Ga0131853_10014420_pt1 | contig 14490 bp, 15 predicted proteins | sample TergutLab28metaG_FD_92764 | JGI IMG/M metagenome (GOLD analysis project Ga0131853, IMG submission 92764) | Labiotermes labralis P1 segment gut microbial communities from Petit-Saut dam, French Guiana - Lab288 P1 (version 2) (version 2) | ecosystem: Host-associated > Arthropoda: Insects >... | reverse complement strand
ATGAATCCGCTGTTGCCGTTGCCGACTGTGTGGACGCGTATAGTTTGCTGGAATTTACAGGGTTCGGGTCATTGGTATTTTGCCGTAGGCGATGCTGGGTATGTTAAGCTGACTTTTGATTGTAGTTGTTATGTCTGCTATAATCGCGATGCTGTATTTATTTTTGAATTAGAGCCGGGTATAAGTATAGAATTTTGCTTTTTTTATTTTTATGATTGTGATATATTTAGCAATAGTTTTTTAAGCATATATTATTGCGGCGAAGTTTTAGAAATTATCTTTTGGATAACGGATGGATTTTATTTTAGGGCGTATGTAATGTTATTGTAAGAAAGGTTTAATATCTTTTATTACAAGGGGTAAACGAAAGCCGCACAAAAATTCTACTTATTTCGCAAATAATTATTTGACACTGTTGAAAAAGTGGGTTATACTTGCCTGTACTGTTTGGGAAACTAGATAATAAATGTTTCCTTTATAGGAGTTTAAAACAGCTATGAAGAAAAGAAAATTTAGTATTATAGCGGCGGTGTTGGCACTGTTGTTTGCAATGATTGCCTTAGTGGGCTGCGGCGGTGTCAGACCTAGCAACCTATCTAATGTAAGGGTGGATAATCCTCAAACTGATACCAATTATTTAGTAATAGGTAACGGAAGCATGGCGGTTCAATACGGACAATATGTGTATTTTGTCAATGGCGCCAGAGGCTTTGAAGACCCTGACGGCACGGCTAACCGCTGGGGGCAAGTGGTTCAAGGGGGCATTTACCGCACAAGGCTTTTTGGTAACAGTACTGCCGGCACTAACGGAGGTGTAAATACATGGAATACCGTACCGCAAAACACACACGAAGCTCCGCACAATCTTGGTGATTTAGAAGAGTGGCGTCCCGAGCAGCGTTTTGACTTTCATTTTTCGTTAGAGTATCGCTATGACCATCCTACTTTACGCGAAGAGTTTGAGGACGAGGAAATACTGCAAGAAAAAACCTATAGTTTTGAATCCGTTAGAATCGCACCGCGCACTGTTGGTGTGGAGGGTATTGCAAGAGGCATTTGGATTTTTAACGACATGATTTATTTTGCGACACCCAATAACTTGCGTAACCGTCAAGGTGAGATTCAGGACTACCGCACAGACTTTATCCGCATGGGGCTAAACGGCAGAAATGCTCAACGCATTTTTACAACACGCGGTTCATCTTTCGATGAAGAATTTGGATTTTTTCCGCAACCCGACGGTGCGGTATATTTGGTGACTTCGTATCGTAATGAAGAAGGCTCGCTTAATGTAATTTCTATACGCACGCGCGGCAGCAGGGTTTATAACCCTGTTTATTTGGCACAAAACGCGACCAGCGTCACGATTCCTGTGACACCTGTTTTTGATAGAACAATTACCAACCCTCGCTGGACTCTAAACGATTTTGTTTTCTTTACCCGCCCTGCAACAAGAGAAGACCCTTCGCGCGAATTTGGTAATGTTATAGAAGTGCGTTCACCCTGCGGTTTAGAAGGATTTAGCTATCAAGCTGACGGTCGTGAAACTGTGATTGAAGATGTTCGTGACGGTACGCTTTTTTACCGCGTGACAACAGCGACAGATGTAGAGGTCAGGTTTACAGATTTACACAATATTTTGATGTTGCCTGCTAGTACAAACGGCGGTGTGTCTGGCTCGGCTCGTTATAGGGCTTATTGGTCTGGAAATTCTTCCCGCCGTCAAATGTCTGGTATTGCGGTAAGATTTAATAATCCCGACGAAATTGACGAGTGGACAGTAAGATATTTCTTTAGAGGTTCAGCCGAAAATGCTGCTGGTTATATGTTAGGCTTTAATGCTGCCGGTGTTTTCATGCTTTCTTATGTAGATAGAAGGTATAGTGACGGCGATTTTCAAGTCCTGAACATTTCGCCTACATTCTTATTTGTGCAAGACGAATATTTGTATTTTAGGCACGAGCAACTAATTTTTAGAGTGAATATGTTTACTCGTATTCAAGACCGTGCGAGTTTCTATGCTGACGGCGAACTTTTGACCGACCGCGAGGCTTTGGTATCTAATGTTACTGCTAGTATTGTCGGAGATATATTATTTTTCTTTGCTCCCTATGATATGTGGACGCCTGAGGATACGGGCTATACATTCTTTGTTAGAATGTTACCTGGACAAAGGTCTTTCTTTATCGGAACGCGTGACGAAGACCATATTCCGACATATGAATTTTTAAGAGAACAATTCGAGCGTGAAGACCAAGATGAAGATGACGAATTTGGCGAAGAAGAATGGTAGTTAAGCGTAAAAATGAATTTTACTGATTTTAAATTTGACAATAGAATTCTGCATGCCATTGAGGCATTGGGTTATAAAACACCTTCACCTATTCAAGAGCAAGCTATTCCGCCCGGATTAGAGGGGAGGGATATTTTGGGGTGTGCGCAAACTGGCACGGGCAAGACCTGTGCTTTTGCGATTCCTATAATAAACCGTCTTCTTCACGAAAAGCCTTTGTATGGGGACAAAGCGGCAATTCGTGCGCTTATCCTTACCCCTACGCGCGAATTGGCTTTACAAATCGAGGAGTCACTCAATAACTATAGTCAAAATATTTCGCTTAAAAACGGGCTTGTGATGGGCGGCGTTGGTGAGAATGAGCAAATCCGCATGCTTAAAAAAGGCGTGGATATTTTGGTAGCTACCCCTGGAAGGTTTATTGATTTAGTATGGAAGGGACATATTGACCCTACTAAAATTGAGATTTTTGTATTAGACGAGGCGGACAGAATGTTAGACATGGGCTTTTTGCCCGATGTAAAACGCGTGGTAGAGTTTATTCCTAAACAGCGGCAAACGCTGTTTTTCTCTGCAACCATGCCGCCGGAGATTGTTAAATTGACCGATTCGCTGCTAAAAGACCCCGTTCATGTGACAGTGACGCCTGTATCAAGCACAGTAGAAAAAATCGACCAATGGGTGTGCTTTACGGACAAAGTTACAAAACCGGAACTTTGCGTATGGTTACTAGAGCAGATGGAAAAGGGTGCGTCGACATTGATTTTTACGCGTACTAAATATGGCGCTGATAAATTGTCGCAGCGATTACGAAAAGCCGGTATCAAAAGCAAGGCTATTCATGGTGATAAATCTCAAAACGCACGACAAGACGCATTGTATGATTTTAAAAGCGGAAAATGCCGCGTTTTGGTAGCAACCGACATTGCGGCGAGGGGCATTGATATTGACGATATATCGTTTGTTATAAATTATGAGCTGCCTAATGAACCGGAAACCTATGTACACCGAATTGGACGCACAGGAAGGGCGGGGCGTGACGGAACGGCAATTTCACTTTGCGACTTTGACGAAAAGAAATTGCTTGCGGATATTGAAAAATTGATAAAAAAACAAATAGACATCACCGACGAACACCCATATCCCATGACGGTGTTTGTAAAGACCGAAAAGAAACCAAGACAAAATTTTAGAAGAAGAAGGTAATATGATAAATAATACGATAGACATTAAAAAAACGGCACTGCTTGTTATTGATATGCAAAATGATTTTGTGTTAAAGGGCGCGATAATGGAAGTGCCGGATGCTAAAAAACAAGTGCCAAAAATTAAAGAGTTAATCGAGATATGCCGAAAAAAAAATATTCCTGTGATTTATACTGTTCATGAAACAGACCCCGTTTTGTGTCCTTTAGAAGTTGTTGTCTTTCCGCATCTTAAAACACAAGGTATGCGCAAAGGTACAAAGGGTGTAGAGATTGTTGACGGGTTAAAACCTTTAGTCACTGAAAAAGTTGTTACTAAACACCGCTATAGCGCTTTTTATAATACGGACTTAGAAGAATATCTTAAAGGTCTGCAAAAAGATAATCCTATTGATACGCTAATTATTTGTGGTACTGTTACTAATATTTGTTGCGAGTCTACAGCAAGGGACGCTTTTTTTAGAGATTACAAAGTAATTTTGGTAAGCGATTGCTGCTCGGCGGTTTCAGTCGAGGCGCAAGCGGCTTCGATTGCTAATATGAGTTTTTTGGGAAAAGCTATGAGTGGGCAAGAAATTAAAGAAATGATTGGCTAATTTAAAACCTTTTACATTGTGGAAAACCGTGTGTGAAAAATATCACACACGGTTTTTTTGTATTCCTTACATTGTGGATAACTATCCTCCGAAAAAAATACAAAAACAAATTAAAAAATGATTAAAATTGATTTTTGTCCTATTTAAGTAGTTGACAGACGACGACGACGACGACGGTATACTGTTTTTTATCCACATTTGAGTTATTTTTTTTGAAAAAATTTTGAAATTTCAAAAAAGTCGAATGGGGATAAATTCGGAAAAATTTTTTTCGAGATAGGAGAGAAACACTATGAAAAAGAAAATTGCAAAAATGGTTTCAGTTTTGCTTGCAGTGGCTTTAGTGTCGATTGTAGCAATTGCTGCAACAGGCTGTGCTGATGCAGAACGCGACCGTTTTGACAGAGTGCAGGCGCACTTTACCGATTCTGCCGATTGGACAGTTGATACCATAGGATTGCCTGCAGGCGCTACAGCCCGCTTTATGTTTACCGCACATGGCGGTACATTAGAGGTAGCTGCATTTATATGGCCTACTACCGCGCAGGCAACAACCCATGTGACAGCACTTACAGGTGTTGCTACAGGTGACCAGCAAGCGCACGGCGCAGGCCGTGTTTCGTTGTTTACGACAAACGAAGCCGCAATGACTTATATCCGTAATGTATTTAATGAAGTAACCCCCAATCCGCTGCCTGCAGCACCTGTAATACCTGCGACTCCGGTTGTAGGTGCAGGTACTTGGAGAGTAGGCGCAGGTCTTGATATTGCGCCCGGACGCTTTTTGCTATTGCAAGTAGGCAACCTTGCAGGCTCTGTTACTGTAAGAACTGCCCCCGGTACAGGGACTGAAAATTTAGTGTTTATCAATAATTTTGACAACCGTTTGTTTATTGATTTAGAAGCTGGACAACATGTGGAAATTGCTAGGGCAGCTTTGTGGGAAGTTGACGATGTAGCCCCTATCGATAAATTTGCAGCATATTGGGCAGCAGGACAATATCTTGTAGGTGTTGATATCCACCCTGGAGTATATAGGTTTGTACAAGTTGGTACTATTATGGCTTCAGTTACTGTAAGAAGCAGCCCTAATGCTCTTGGAACGACTAATATTGTTTCTATTCAAAATTTCGAAAATCAACATATTATACAACTTGAAGAAGGTCAATTTGTTGAATTTGCAAGGTCAAGAATGGAAAGAATTACAGACTAAGTTTTTTTCTTAAAATTTTACCTAAAAAGCAAGCGCGGTTTTCCTCGCTTGCTTTTTTTGTTTGATGCGAGTATAATTTTGTATAGATGTTTGTAAAATCCTTAGAAGTAACCAATTTTAGAAATTATAAAAAACAGCAGCTGGAATTAAGTAACGGCACGCATATTTTTACCGGTGGCAACGGAATGGGCAAGACTAATTTATTAGAGGCGGTATATTTTTCTTCTATTGGTCGCAGTCCCCGTACACCGCGCGACAAAGAGTTGATTTTGTGGGACGAAGATAAGGCAAGAGTGAATCTTATTAGTGAAAAGGCAGCAGGAGATGAAAAAGTAGAGATTGTTATTTCAAGAAACGAAAACAAAAGAATTACGATAAACGGCTTACCGATTAGTAAAATAGGCGAATTGATGGGTGTAATTAACACCGTGTTTTTTTCGCCGAGTGAATTGAAAATTGTGCAGTCCTCACCGGGGGAGCGGCGCAGTTTTATGGATATAGCTTTATGCCAAATATCTAAAGCGTATTTTTATTTGCTTAGCCGCTACGGAAAAATTTTGCAGCAGCGAAATAAATTATTAAAAAGCGGCAATGCGACAAATGATTCGTTGGATATTTGGGATTTGCAGTTGGCGCAAATAGGCGCAAAGGTTATAAAAAACCGCAAGGGCTTTTTGCAAAGCCTTGCGCCGTTAGCTAAAGAAAATCACGAGTTTTTATCGGACGGAAAAGAAAGTTTGGTGATTTCGTATGAAGGTTTTTCTGGTGAACGGTTAGAAGAAATAGAAGCAGCGTTTTTAAAGCAGTTAAATTTAGACAGGGAAAGGGACAAAAAATTCGGTTTTACCCATGCAGGCCCTCATAGGGACGATATGTTATTACGGATTGGCAGTGTAGATATTAGGACTTACGGCAGCCAAGGGCAGCAGCGCACTACGGCATTAAGTCTAAAACTGTCAGAGTTAAAAATGTTTGAAGAAATGAGGGGTGAGAGTCCCGTGTTATTATTAGACGATGTGTTAAGTGAGTTAGATACAACTAGACAACAAAAGCTGTTAGAGCGTGTAAAAGGTGTACAGACTTTGATAGCGTGTACCCATTTAGAAAGCAGTGTAAGGGATTTAGTTGGTGCAATGTGTGAATATAGAGTAGAGAACGGTGTGGTATATAATTAGTATTTTCTAAGGATATTATTGTATTAACTGGTATACTTCATTTCTTAATACGCTGTCGCTTTCAAATAATCCTCTAATTGCGGCAGTTCTTGTTTTTGCGCCGCGAGATTTTATGCCGCGCGCGGTCATGCAAGAGTGTTCGCCTTCAATAACAACAATCACATCTTGTGTACCTAATACTATTTGCAAAATTTCGGCAATATCATTGCCCAATCTTTCTTGCAGCTGTAACCGCTTTGCCGCCATATCGCAAATTCGCACAATCTTAGATAAGCCGATAACTTTATCTTTCGGGATATAACCCACATGGACGCGCATGTTGTAAATCAATGCTAAATGGTGTTCGCAATGAGAAAAAACTTCTATGTCTTTTACTAACACTAAATCGTTGGTTTTGACATCTTCAAAACACCGATTAAACATTTTTGCAATCTCTTCATTAGAATATAACATTCCCTCAAACATTTCGGTATACAGCTTTGCAACGCGTTTTGGGGTGTCTTTTAGTCCTTCACGATTGGGGTCATCATGAAGTTCTTTTAAAAGTTCGCTAACTAATTTTTCAATTTTTGGTTGATTGAATGATTTTTTCATGTTATTGAATTCCTATAGTTTTGTGTAATTGCAATTGCAGTATGCCTTTCTTTGCTAAAAGCGGTTCATTAAGTATAAGCTTTGCCAATTTTTTTGGGTCGTATTGCTTATATGAGGGACTAAGCAAGTAGTGTTTGCGGCTACAATCGCTAGGGTGCTTTTTTACAATTTCTAATAAGGCAGGAATATCATCATCGCTGCCCACAACAAATTTAACAGGCTCACATTCTTCATAATTTTTTAGAAACATTTTATCCTCTTCGCCTGAGGACGGCAGCTTGTAATCAATCGTAAAGCCTATACCGTAATCATAAAATTCTGTTAAAAGAGGGGATATGTCAATTGAACCGTTTGTTTCAATATTGACCCAATAATTTTTTTCGAACAGCTTTTTTAAAAGCGCGCTAAGGTTTTTTTGTATTAAAGGTTCGCCGCCTGTAAGGGTGATAAGTTCGTAATTAGGATTTACCCGTTGCAAAATTTCGTCTATTGTCATATCAACCCCTGCGTTTTTATCCTGTGCATATTTTGTATCGCAATAGGCACAGCGCAAATTGCAGCCTGCAAAGCGGATAAAGGTAGCGGCTTGACCTTGCCTCATTCCTTCGCCTTCTAATGAATCAAAAATTTCTACGACTCTATAAGTTGTGGGTTTTGTTTTAGACATAATAGCTAGCGACACTTCCCTCACTTTCTTGCACATCGACTCTATAACTAAACGGCGCAAATTGTTCAAAAACAAACTTGGCGAGATTTTCGGCAGTAGGATTAAACGGCACAACATCGTTTAGTAATTTATGGTCTAACAGCTTAATCAGTTTTTCTTCGATATGGTCAAAATCCACAATCATGCCGTCTTGATTTAGTTTTTCGCTGCGTAAAAAAACATCAATGACCCAATTGTGACCATGAACAAAAGCGCATTTACTTTTGTAAGAAAGCTTTAAGGAGTGCGCGGCGCTTATAGTGATTCGTTTTTTTAGTTCGTACATTTTTATTTTTCCTTCATTTCTAAGTATTTTTCATAGCCTTTTTTTCTTAGTCCGCATGCAGCACACTTTCCGCACCCCTCGCCTATAATGCCGTCATAGCAAGTAAGGGAATTTTGTTTTATTATATCTAATATGCCTAATTCGTCTGCCATTTTCCAAACTGCGGCTTTGTCTAGTTTCATTAAAGGTGTATGGATTATGTAATCCCATTCCATCGAAAGCCGCAGGGTTTTTTGCAAAGAATCAATAAAAGCTTGTCTGCAATCCGGATAGCCCGAATAGTCCGTTTCGCTTACGCCTGTAATAAGGTGACTGATATTTTGGGTTTTTGCGTAAATGGCGGCATAAGTCAAAAACAACATATTACGCCCCTCAACTAATGTGGTAGCGGGGGATTCGCCTATGGAAACAGTAGGGTTTGTCAGCGCGTTTTTTGTTATGGAATTTAGCAGGGGCAGGGGAAGGACAGTAAAGGGAATATCGGCACTTTTACAAATATTTGCCGCACAGTCTAATTCTTTTTTGTGCCGCTGCCCGTAATCAAACCCCACTGTCGTAACAAACGCAAAGTGTTTCTTTGCCCAAAAAAGGCAGGTGCTGCTGTCTTGACCGCCGGAGAGTACGACAAGGGCAGACTCTTTTTCAATTTTTTTCATGCCGCTGTCCTCGCGTAAATAATTCGTCCTTTGCTTTATTTTCGTAGCCGCTGTCTTTTTTTGCCCATGTTGCTTTAGGGTGTATGGCGATTCCGCCGCGAGGCGTAAAACGACCTTCTACCTCAATATACTTTGGCTGCATTAGTTTTACTAAGTCTTTTAAGATAATGTTGACGCAATCCTCGTGAAAATCGCCTTGATTACGAAAACTGAAAAGATATAATTTTAGCGACTTACTTTCAACTAATAATTTATCGGGAATATAATTTATTATAATTTTGGCAAAATCGGGTTGCCCTGTAACAGGACAAAGAGAAGTAAACTCGGGACAAAGCAGCCTTACCAAATAATCATTATCGGCGTGCTTATTGTTAAAACACTCTAATTCTTCAGGCGCGTAGGTATCCTTATATGCCGTTTTTTTACTGCCTAAATGGGTTAGGTTTAAGCTCTTGTTGTCATTCTTTGCCATGATAGAAGTATAGCAAAGTAGTTAGGTTTTTGTCAACACAAAAAAATGTCGGAAACAAAATGATTGACAAATAGATAGGTTTATGTTAGGTTTAATATCACAAATGTATTTGTGAAAAAAATAAAGGAAAAACAAATTATGAAAAAATTCAAAAAATTAGCGATTTGTATCGTCATCAGTCTAGCCTTTGTCCTAAGTGCTGTCGCATTGACAGGCTGCTTTTTGTTTGGTGGAGGAATGGGTGGCTTAGATAACGGCACTTATCGAATCAGTCGCATAGCAGTAAACGGGCAAGAGGTTGCCGAAAACCACCTTGCATGGATGCTGTTTAACGAGTTGCATTTTGTTGTTGAGGGGTCTTCGGTATCGCAGATTGATTCAGAACAAACGATAGTATCCGATTACCGAATTCGTGATGGCTTTTTTGAGCGCCGCACGCCGGGAATGTATGGCGGTAGGTGGGTTCGTGAAGATGGTACTTTTGACTCAGGGTGGATTTCTGCTCGTGTAGAAAGTGACGAAATTATTGCTCGTGCAGGAGCTCAATCACCTTGGGGTGCATTGCTTGGTGGTGTTCGGGTGTATCTCTTTTTTACTTTAGGCGCTAGCGTGTGGGTGCCGCATAGATATGATAGCCCCGCAGATGTGTGGGAAAATCCTAGTGCAGAGGATTTATTTGGCAAATGGTATTTGGTTCATATTTTTACTAGCAATATGGGGTCAAAGACCCCAGGTCATCTACTTTGGCAGTTTACCTATTTTATAGATTTTGCTGAGAGTACTTTTCAAGAATTAAACTTTTGGAATCCGGGAGATGTAAGAGGCACTTGGACATTGGTTGCCCCTGCTCAGTTGTCTATGACGCGAACTAATGTAGGTATATTGCCGCTTGACTTTGTAGGTTCGCGCGCCGTTGCGATAAGTGATTGCGGTGTTTATTTGAGAATCACATACACGCGCACTCAACAAGGTTTTTCGTGGGATTATGTCATGTATTATTCCCCTACAGCACCTATAGGCGGCGGAAGCGGCGGTGGATTCTAAGTAATCACCAAAAAATTTCAACAACTTAAATCTTGACATTTGTTATGCGGTATGCTACACTTAATTTAAAATTTGGATAAAAGGAAAGGTATGTGTTTTATGACGAAGACTTTAGGGACAGTTTCAATGGGGATAAGAGCCCCTGTAATTCGTGAGGGCGACGATATTGTCGAATTAGTGACGGACAGTTTGTTAACAGCAGTAAAAGAAAATAAGCTAAAATTGCAGGACAATGACATTGTGTCGGTGACAGAGGCTATTGTGGCAAGGGCACAGGGCAATTATGCGTCATTAGACCAAATAGCAGCTGATGTAAAGGGTAAGTTTGGAGATAAGACCGTAGGGCTTGTGTTTCCTATTTTATCCCGTAACCGTTTTGCGCTTGTTCTAAAAGGCATTGCGCGCGGCGTTAAAAAGTTAGTGGTGCAGCTAAGCTATCCTGCGGACGAGGTCGGCAATCATTTAGTTACCTTAGATATGCTGGACGAAAGGGGCATAAACCCTTATACGCAGTCATTTACTTCTGACGAGTTTAAGAAGATTTTTCCCGAGGCAAAGCATATTTTTACGGGTGTGGATTATATAGAGTTTTATAAGGCGCTAGGGGACAATATCGAGATTGTCTTATCTAACGACCCTTGCTACATACTAAACCATGCCAAAAATATTATTTGTGCGGACATTCACTCGCGCAAGCGTACTGCAAAACTTTTGACAAAAGCCGGCGCCGAAAAAGTGTGTGACTTAACTAACATCTTAAACGAAAGTGTAAATGGCAGCGGTTATCAGTCGGATTATGGATTATTGGGCAGTAACTTTGCCTCTAGCGAAAAAGTTAAATTGTTCCCTCGTGACGGCAGAGGCTTTGCTCTAGCTTTGCAAGAAAACATTTTAAAAAAGACAGGAAAAAAGTTAGAGTGTATGGTGTATGGTGACGGGGCGTTTAAAGACCCCATCGGCGGCATATGGGAATTAGCCGACCCTGTGGTTAGTCCTGGATTTACAAAGGGGCTTGAAGGACAGCCTAATGAAATTAAACTAAAGTATGTAGCAGACAATGATTTAGCTAATTTAAACGCAAAAGACGCAACGGCAGAGATTAAGAAAATGATTGCCGCAAAAAAGAAAATAGAAAAAACAGATGCTGTTGCTTTAGGCACGACTCCCCGTCGTTTTGTGGATTTAGTAGGCAGTTTAAGCGATTTAACTTCAGGCAGCGGGGATAAGGGTACACCCATAATCTTGATACAGAATTATTTTAAGAATTATGCAGAGTAAGAACTAACCGCTAGCTACCAAATTATTTTGCCCATAGCTTTCTAAAAAACTGTTTATGGCATCTCCCGCAACTTTAGCTAGTTTATCTACAAACCCCAACCTTACATTGAGTAATTCGGAAGTTTTTTTGCCGGCAACAGTGACAGTAAGAGAAACTTCGCCGACTTTCGGTAATTGCTTGCCGCTTGCGGCGCCCGGGGCTAGTGAACCTGGAAAAATTCTAAAGACACCCAATTCGGTGCTGCACCCTAAAGCCGAGTCTATCGCTAAAATAGAATGAAGCGGGTGGCGCGAGTGAATAAACTGCACCGTTTCTGTAAGATTAAGCGCAGTGACGGGACTAGATAATGTACCGTAGACATACGCGCTTACATTAAGAGTTTTGGTCAAATACTCACCCACAAGCGGACCGAAACAATCGCCTGTCACACGGTCTGAGCCTATGCACAAAATCACGGGTGCAAAGGAAGAAGAAGGGTGCAAAAAGTGCAGTGCCTGCCGGATTGATTTGGTTTCTGTGCAAAAAAACATACGATAAAGGAAACATCTTCGTTTCCTATCAATTCTTCCCACATCTTGCAAAAGTTAACCCCAAAAAAAGTAAACCTCATAAAAAAAGATTAGTAAATATACTAACAGGGCTTTTTATGCTATAGGAAAAGTCGTTTACCTCTTTGCTTCTAGCACAAAAAAGCCCGCCCTGTAGGCGGGGAAGTGGCGAAGCCACCTTTTTTACAAAACAATGCTTTTATCTTAACACAAAGTGGCATTGCCACAAAGGATTTATTAGCTTATGCCAATCTCAATTGTAGACATCATTTTTATTGCAGCGCTTGTTTTAGGCGTTTTAGTAGGTGTTTTTCAGCAAAGCTATAAAGCGATGATTTCGTTTTTGGCTTTGGCGGTTAGCTTTGTTGGCGCGTTTTTTCTGACAGCACCTATCGCAGGCGCGTTTTTGCGTACAGAAACATTTGGCGAAATATTATTTCAAGGTCTTTCGCCGGTTTTGTCTAACATTATTCCTGAAGCATATACGCTTACGCAAGGCATGATGTATACTATGATGTCGCCAATAACGGAGGCGGTTAATGCTAGTCAATTCGTAGCTGACGGAACAGTTTCTGCGAGTATGGCAAGCGCTATGTTAGTGTCAAGGCAGATTTTTTCGATGCTTGTGTTTGTAGGACTGCTTATTTTATTACGGGTTATGATGATGTTTGCAACTCACTTTGCCGTAAAAGCATGGGTTATGCGCGGAGTGCAAAAACCGCAAAAAGATAATAAAGAAAGCGGAAATACTGTAGAGCAGATATTTGATACAGAAAACACGGAAAACAGCCCCAAAAGTGAATTGGACGATTTTTTAAGCGGGAATAGTTCGGTAAAAAATGTAGACACTTTGCCCGAGCCTTCTACCCCTGTAAAGGTACTATCAAGATTAGGCGGGGTGTTTATAGGCGCGGCACACGGTTTTCTTGTTATGATAATTTTATTTGTTATATTTTCTGTTGCCGTACCCATGGCGGACTTTGTGGCTTTGCAGTTTGATACCAGTTTTCTAAGCCCCTTCTACGAGGCTTTAGGCGGCGGCTTTACGCCGATGATGACTTCTCACAATTGGACAGAAACTTTAAGAAGAACGCTGTATGCAATTTACGGGTAAAAAACAAAGTTATTTTGCCGCAACGCTTCGTATAATACAATGGCAACGGCATTAGATACATTAAGACTTCTGACTTTGCCGTTCATAGGGATAAAAACAGAAGTATCTGGATTTTGTTCGATAAGTTCAAGTTTTAGTCCTTTCGTTTCTTGACCAAAAACTAAAAAGGCATTTATAGGATAGTTAATTTCGGCATAATTTTTTTTGGCTGTAGTTTCTATATAATATAGGGGTACTGAGGAATTTTGTTGTAAAAAGTCCTGCCAAGAGTCGTATATAGTAAGGTTAAGTTTGTCCCAATAATCTAAGCCAGCGCGTTTGACGGTTTTGTCAGATATTTCAAATTTAAAGGGTTTAACCAAATGCAAAGCAGTCCCTGTGCAAGCGCAGGTGCGTGCGATGTTGCCCGTATTTTGCGGAATCTCGGGTTCGACTAAGACGATGTTGAGCATGGGATTATAACCTCTTTATTAAATCTTCTCTGCCTGCTAGTAAGAGAGCTTTTTTGACTAACGCTTTATTTTGCGGTAAACGGTATTGAAGCAGTGCGCGCTGCATGGCTTTGTCCTCTTTGTTTTTTGCGACAAATAATTTTTCGCCTGTTTTTGGGTTTTGTTCGGTATAGTACATGACAGTAGAGAGCGTAGCGGGTGTGGGGTAAAAGTCTTGTACTTGTAGCGGCATGGTGCGCAAATTCATAAGATATTCGGTTAGCATTGCGGCATCTTGCAGCGTACAGCCGGGATGAGAGGAAACAAAATAGGGGACGAGGTATTGTTCTTTATTTGCTTGTTTACTTAGCCGCATAAATTCTTCAGTAAAATTTTTATAGACTTCAAAAGGGGGTTTATTCATAAGCTTTAAAACTTTATTGCTGCAATGCTCTGGCGCTACCTTTAATTGTCCGGAAACATGGTGCGCGGTTAGTTCTTTTAAAAATGACTTGTCACTATCCATCATGGCATAATCAAACCTAACACCGCTTCTGACAAATACTTTTTTTACACCTTTGATGTTTTTTGCGCGGCGTAAGATTTCAGTGTATTCCTTGTGGTTTACGCGCAGGTTGCCGCAAGGCTTATGCCCGATACACTCTTTATTTTTGCAATTTCCGTCCGTTTCATTTTTGTGGCAAGAGGGTGCGTGGAAGTTTGCTGTCGGACCGCCAATATCATGAATATAGCCCTTAAAGCCCTCTAAATGCGTCAAATTTTCGACTTCGGTCAAAACTGACTCTGTGCTTCGTGCTAAAACATGCTGTCCTTGGTGGTAGGTAAGCGCGCAAAAACTGCAATTGCCAAAGCAGCCT
>Ga0131853_10014419_pt1 | contig 14490 bp, 9 predicted proteins | sample TergutLab28metaG_FD_92764 | JGI IMG/M metagenome (GOLD analysis project Ga0131853, IMG submission 92764) | Labiotermes labralis P1 segment gut microbial communities from Petit-Saut dam, French Guiana - Lab288 P1 (version 2) (version 2) | ecosystem: Host-associated > Arthropoda: Insects >... | reverse complement strand
TTAATGCGGGTGTTTATGTAGTTCAATTTAATGGCTTTATGTGACTCATACGTTAATTACATGTTAAGTACAGATATTAACATTACAGAAACCACATATTCCTGCCAGTTTTAATATGTATTTGGTAATCACGAAGTGTGTAACAGCTATCAAAGTTTCAGACTTCTCTGCCCATTATCTCCGTAACCGTTCAACTTTGGATATAGGTGTTTTGGGTTATATCGGTATACTTTAACATAAGGAACACTCTCCCGAAGTCTGGCACATTCCTCCTGGGACACCCTGTATGTGCTAAAGGAACTGTCATGTAAATTCGGACGGAAGTTTAATGATGTGCCTTTTCCAAACACGACAACAGTTTTGTAAGTGTGTGAGAAGTTTAAGAGTATTACAATTCCATCATAGAAAGAGAATATGCAGAAGACACATGGTAACTGTATTCATATAAGACAGGTGTGACACACAAAGTCTTAACATAGAACATGAAGGAAGATTGAATTTTTTTAACTGGCATCTTCATGGTGTGCATGGAGGAGAAATAGACCACACAGTCATTCTGTTTAGCAGTTAAACTTGGTTTCAAGTCAGTAGACATATGAGCTGTCATGATAAAATGTTTCCTTTGTTAATCTGTAGAGTGCTGTTGCATAGCATTAAGTTTAGTGTGTGGTCCGCTATACATACATATAGGATTATTGGCCCCCACCCCTCGCCTTTTTTTTTCTTTTTGAGACCATAAATTCACACTCATAATTTTTTTATTTATGTACCATGCATCTTGTACATAAAATTATCCAGACCAACAAATGCACAATTTATATATAGTAACAATACTTTTTATGTCATAAGTACTTCTACATGTTTCGGTGCATCCGCATTATTTTCAGGGAGTCTTGTCCTACTTTGCCAAAGTTACAAAAATCATTAGGGTTACAAACTCAATAAAATCGGTAGATTAAAATGTGATCATTATAGTTGATGCTAAAATACAATCTATAAAACTTGAGCTGTGTCAACTGTTATAATTAGAGTAAATGGAAGTTATTATCTTGGTGGCTGTATATAAAATCTGGGCTATCTTACAGGAATAATCCCCATGTTGGTGTTTCCTGTAGCGGGTATGATGAGAACTTATGATTTTAGTAACTTTAGCATAGTAGAAGGATAAGACTCCCTGAAGATGAGGCAGATGCATCAAATCATGTAGGAATATTTACAATATATAAAATATTGTTAATATATATGTTGTGCATTTGTTGGTCTGGTTAATAATATTACACTCATAAGTTAATATTTTGGTATAATTTTTTGAAATTGTTTAATTGTGAGGGACCCTGCATTGTTTAGAGAGTATTTTAGGTGACAAATAATAAACAGGTGACCATAGCATCCTCAGTCAACAGATCCAAACCCATGTAATGTGTAGTTGTTTGCATACTGGGAGCTTAGAATGTAGTAATAATTTTTGTATTCAAGGTGATGTGAAAAGCATTCAAGGTGTTTTCTTAAGGCAGTTCATCCCTGTTGTGTTTTCAGTACTTCTGATTGTAGTGTTTTGACTGTTAATGGCAGAATATTTATGAGCACTGAACACCGTGTATTTTAATTGTGACATATGTCTTCAAGCTGAAGGAAACCATTTATAGAACTTTTTTAAATAAGGTGAAAAAGAACCTAACACACACGTACTTTGTGCACTTATTGAACCCATCTCAAGGCAAATTGGAATACCAGTGATTACACTGCTGTCTGTAGTCTTGCAAAACAGTCTGAATGATGAGTCTTGTGGTTTTTCAAATAAAATAATGGTCCTGTACATGTTATATGTGGTACTGTTCACAGCAGCTCATCATTTTACATGTGAAACTGTGTAATGAAATTTCACTTGCATACCACACCATGAAAAAGTATGGGCAAGTGGAAGTATAGCTCCATGCTTTCTTAACTTTAGCACTAGATAGAAAGGAGTAGGCACTTTCACATCATTGCTCCTATATTCCTGGGGAAGAGACCCTCATAACCATTGGAGAGTAGGATGGGTGTGACCCACAACTATTTTGGATGCTTTGAGATGAGGAAAATCTCCTGCCATTGCAAACATTTAACTCTGATTCCTTGGTCGTCCAGCCTTGTCATTATACTGACTGTGCTCTTCCTTCTTCATATACAACATTGTTCAAATGTCAAAATGTCTCATGCTCTGTGCTGTTAATGTATGTCTTATGTACCATATTTGGAAGATATTTTATGCTATATTGTGATGTGACATGACATGGGATGTTCCCGGTACTGGGTATATGACATCTGTGGAATTCTACACAAATTAGTTCTGTTATTAAAATGAGATTGTCATTATTACAATAAAGAACATTAAAGTGGTGTTTTAAAATACTGGATGTGCAGTGAATGTAAGATTATTAGTGTCTTGATATTTTGTTTGTAGTGTCTGATTTTTATTCTAGAGATACTTGGTTCAAATTTCAAGTGTAGTTTATCCTTCCTGAGGTTTCCATGTTTTCCTAATCCTCCCCCCTTGCTTTCCCCCAACATGTAATTTCTTGTCATTCTACTTTACTGTATGTTTACATAACCCTTTGACTGCCAAAGACAATATGCAATCATTGTAGTGTGAATGTGTAAATGAAGATGTGATATAATGTTTCCCTTTATTCTGACTCACCATTTTGAGGCAACACAAACATTGAAAAATTCATGGAAGTGGTAAATTGTTTCATCTGTTTCAGATATTTTTGGTAAAGTGTATATGGTTTCTTTATATTCTATTTATTGTATGGAAACTGCATCTCACATCTAGCGGTTGAAGTTTTATCATTTTGCATATTTACCAAGCGATTTGCTACTGCATAAAAATGTGTATGAGAATTTTGCCTACTCTGTGTTGTGCAGTATTTATTCTTTCTGCATAAAGATGATTTTATTTTCACAGGGTGGCACAATTTTGGGTGAAGCTACCCAAGTGATTAATCTTGGAGAAACATTCATCCCATATCAAGTATTTTTAGAGTATGTGCTGGGACTAGGAGAGACTACTTTTAGGTGATTATGAAATATTCACATAAAATAAGTCTATGTATGGATTGTATTAAAGTGTGGTGTGAAAGTTGAAGCTGTACTTGTGAAAACGTGGGGTTGCTTGGCACATTATATATATGATACTGTGCCTTATTGCATACTTTCTGCTTGAATATACTCAAACCTCTCCTGTAAATCAGTGGTTCTGGCTTGTTGACTTATAAAAGCAAGTAGTAGTTGATGCCATTGAAATATGCCTGTTCATGACAACTGGTTCTGGCAGCCACTAAAGAAAATGTGACCAATACAAAAAGACTTCTTTAAATTACAGGCTATCACCCTGCTTATGCTGAACATTTGTATGTGCACCACACAAACTAAGTATATGTTTTAATTAGTCATCAGCCAAGAGGTGAAGTGAAGTGACAATTCTAGGAAGTGTGTCATCCCCGTTGTGTGTGTGAAACTAGGAAATAGTATATAGACAAGCACAACTGTGTCACTGAGGTGTATTTAATGATTATATGATGGAACAACTACATGTTTCGGCCTGTATTGGTTGGCATTAGCAGTTTTTGGATTGTGTTGTTAGTGCGCAGAGCGATTCTTATGTCTGCCTTCTTGAAAATGTTCATAATAAAGTTGGTCTCTCTGCCAAAGTATGTGAAGGGGGCCCATGTATGTGTGACGATGGCCAATACAGGCCGAAACATGTAGTTGTTCCATCATATAATCATTAAATACACCTCAGTGACATAGTTGTGCTTGACTACATACTATTTCCTAGAAGTGACAATTGAATAATTTGTATGCTATATGCATAGACGTGATTCTTATATAAATGAAAATACTGGCTATACTGACAGCAGTCTTCTTGAGAAGTCAGTATTTGCTGAGCTGGTCAAAATATTTCCCACCAGTTATGAATTTTTTTAAAAATATATTATTAAACAGGTGATGTTAATTGGTGAGATTATGTAGTATCAGTGATGGATTAATGATAGTGACAGTAAAAACCAAAATACTTAGAAAAAACTTGTTCCTGTACCATTTTGTTCACGACAAATCCCAGTGGAGTGGCCAGGGATTGAGCCCAGGCCTGTGCGTGGAACTGCCTGAACAAGGTACAACTCACTTCTTATGAAACCCAGCCATAAATATGACTACCTTTTGGGATGTCACACCTCATAGTCTGGTAGACAGGTGTACATATCTATCAGACACATAACAGAAAATCGTTATATTCAAGAAGTTTCCTTATTTCAGACTTTTTTTCTAAAATGAATTTGACAAAAAAAATTTTTTCACAAGTGTAATGAAAAGAAATTTTTGGTTTATAATCATTTGTTCATGATGAAAAGTTTTGTGATTACCAGTGGTTTCTGCTACAAGAGTTAGCAGAACCTGTCAGGTTCACATTATTTTACAAATAGTGTATTCATGTGTGTGTGTGTCCTGTCTGTACCATTAATTCTCAGCACAATTCTTCTCATGAGATGTTATTTCAATATCTTAAACAAATTCCCTGTTCATATGTGTTTCTTACCTACATCAGCTCAACTTCTTAATTTATTATCATCATTCCCAACATAAACTCCAAATTCTTAATGTAGTAAAAGTAATGTATCTTGTATTATTGGTGTTTGTAATTATTTTATTTGTAAATTTTGATTATTTTTCAGTCCAAATTCGTATGACCTCTTCAAACATAATTGCAACAATTTCACAAATGAAGTGAGTCAGTTTATGTGTGGGAAGGGGATTCCCAAGTACATTCTTGATGTTCCAGAGGAGATCCTTGACACGTGAGTATCATCAGCTGATATAATTTATAAAACATTTTTAGTATATCCTTTGTGATGTACATAGATAACAAAACAAGGTGAAACGAAAAATTTGTAGCACTTCACAAATACCATGACTGTTCCTAGAATTAGTTCCAGGCATACTCATTACTAAATATTTTAACATAGTCCTTTCATTATTTTCATTTATTGTATATCATTCCATTTTGCTGTACTGAATATAAGTATAAGCTCATCACATTTGTTACAGGTAGGTAAAATAATGAAGCTGATCAATATAAGACTATTTTTATTAATAAATTAAAGGAACACAAAAGTTTGAAGGAAAAGTGTAACAAGCATGATAAAAGCAACCTGAAGATGACTGCCTTTACTGAAACTTGTAATTCTTACAGTTCTTACACTGCTGTATAATTTTAAATAACATCATAATGTAACTTGTGATTGTTACAGTAATAATATTGCAAGCTAGTAGTAACATACCACATTTATTACGTACTGATCTTTTTTAAGTTTCTACAGTGTTATGACTATATTGAATTGTTGAATGAGTGCCAGCAGGTGGTATGCAACATGAAGCTACTGTGCCAGTGCAGTTTTATTATTGCAATTCTGAGAACAAAGAATAACTGTTTTATATGAAGCCTTATGATTTACTAGTAGGCATGCTTCTTGTTCACCCATGTACTTCCCTTTTATTATTATGACATTGGTCTTTGATACCATGGAACTGTGAAGTGTGAAATCTGGCTCTATGAGAAAAATATTGTCAGCAGTTCAATTTCTACAAATTTCTGGAAGCTACATAATTGCCTGAGTACCAAATGCACTTATATCTTGTAACATATGATATGAATTTCCCTTGTATGTTCCTTAACACTAATTTCAAGAAAACACTGCATGAAGTAGGTAGAATGAATTATGATTAAATTATTTCTTCTCATTTAAGGGGTACTAAAAATGAAATTTTTCTAATTAGATGGCCAATGATAGGTCGGTTTTATAGAGCAATGGGTTACATGTTGGAGAGCTTCAATTTAAAACTAGCTGGAGATAAAAATTTTTCTTCTTGCCATCATATTCAGAGCAGATATGGAACCTGTGCATCCTCCTAGCATATGAACACTAGGGATTCTTCTTCTACAGATAAACTGGTTGGAGAATGAAGTTCTCAGCTCATCTCCATTAGTACCTGGCTCAGAATGAGGGGATATTTGCTCCCTGCTCCTTATATGCCTGCATAACATGCTTCTTAAGCATAGCTGCATTTTGTGGTTCATCATTTCTAATTATAAATATATCACATTTATATTGTTTGAAAGATGGTCAGCTTTGTGCCTGTCTTGATTTATTGCTGTTTATTTAAAGCTGATGATGACTTTTATGGCAGAACATACCAGAACTGTACTGTAGAACTCTTTACTCAACAAACAATAGAAACATAATATGTTTAACTTGAATAGTTGTAAGTCAGTTATGCAATAACTAACGCAAGTGTTTAATTGTATCAGTAATTGTTAGTATGAATTTAAATGGGAACTTCCAACTTTTTATACCATGAACTGAAACAAAAATTTTACCTTTTCAAGATCTGTGTTTGAATTTGGGAACGCATGTAGGAAAACACCCCTAGAAATTCATTTTAGATATTTATGCGACAAGTAAGTTTGCTTATTTTCCACACATTGTTGTGTATTTTATACTTTTATCTGTCTCTATTTAAATAATAATGTTCACATTTTTCATAAAGCATGTGCCAGAATTTAAATACCCACCCTAATAAGACAAACGTTAATTCAAGAACTGGACCATTAAGAAGCTGTTAAGATTACAGTTCGTTTCATATTCTCTTGTTGATCCATTTTTTAGGATGCAACATGTTAGGTAGAATATCATCAGTTTTCTACTGGAATATACATGCCATAGCCAGCACATAAATTTGAGATATATAAATACATATTTTATATGTGATAATGTACAAGAACAGGAAGTAATGAACTAGCACTCTCCACATAATGTACATAATACTTCAGTGGTTGATATTAACATGCAGTGGTCATGGAGCTGGTTAGAAGCCGAGTACAGCTGTGGTGTCTAGTGTGGTGGCAATATTCTTATAAATAATTTTCAGAATGTTTTCTGACCTGTAAAACTTACTGGCTTGTACATATTTACCAATACTGCATAAAATATTATTTAGTTACCATGGCGTATTTGAAGACTCTGTCCCACAATTTGTTTGGAGCAACTGAGGGTGATCAGCCATGCTAAATATGGCATTCAAAATAGGTAAGCAAAATATAAGTGAGATGCATTACTGTTATGGTAACCTGTACAATCAAGCCTTATTGTAGTACATGGCCTTTTTATTACCTGCGTAATTCATGTAGTATAACTTGCCAGGTTTCTTTTGAATATAAATATATTTAAAATGATTTTAAATGATAACCAAATTTCAGGGCCTGTTGATTTCCATGGATCATCCAGTTTTGAACATACCCTTTGTAAGTGGAAATTAAGGAGAATATTTTGTAGTCTGGGTATTCAAATTCCTGTTGCTGGTAAAGCAGGAAAATAAGAGCTATTACTTTGTCCCTCTGCTGTTTCTACTTACATCAGCAAGCCATAGTTGTACCCTTCCATGACTTTCTCAACATCCACACAATGTTGGCAGACAGTATACAGTGTTACATTTATTAGCAATGGCCTGTTTTGTATTAAAATTGTGATTTATATGTGTGCTTATAGGCCACTTGGACAGACATTAAAACCACTAATAGATAGCCTAAGTGAAGGTGCAAGGGGTGTAGCATTTGGCCAGAGCGTCAATCACAGTTTGAGAGATTATGAACCACAAGATTCACGCCGAGAGCGAGCAGAATCGCCAGACTTTGTTGAACTAAATACAGCTATTGATGAAGTCAGGTTAGCAAAAGTATATGTTGCATGTTATTGATACTTAATATATTCCGCACAGAAGGTCCTTTGTATTGAATTGAAAAAAACAAGCTATGGAACACAATATAAAATATTGTCCATGTGCATGGTTTCTTAACCTTTTGACTGAATAATTTTAAAGTTTCATTAACTTGCCAAATTTTTCATTACTGCCTTTCTTAAATTCATAAATGTAATTCCTTTTTCTGAGAACATATCTGCCAGTTTATCATGAATGTGAGTGACTTTTCAGTATTCACACTTTGTCAGCAGTCATTTAGGATATGACAGATTTGCACTTGCTGTTAACACATACCACATATACATAAAATTTGAAGCTAGATTGAAGTGAAGCCTGCTGTTAACAAAAAATTTCTTTGGCTTCAAGAATATAAACTAAACAGAAACCACTTAACATGGAAACAAATGAATTTACAATTTACCAGAAAGTATTCTGCTTGAATGATAATTTACATGTATAAATTTGTCCTGTGAAGAAACATTGTGTCACAAAGCAGAAAGAATTGTATATTAGGTGCTGGTTTTGGCAGAAGATGCATGGGACACTTCCGTGGTCTAGTGAAAAAATTTTAAATTCATTAAAATTCTGTTAATATTGATTGTGCATGTTTTTTGCATTTTGTTTTTAATAAATGATACTGTTTTATCAGGAGCAGCTGTGGAAATATCTTTCTGGATATCCCCTTCTACTTGTTATCAACATTTTTTATGAACATATTAAATTTTGGAGCAGGGTTTAGAAAATATTGGCTTTCTATGTTGAATTTATATACAACAAAACTATTAAAGTTGTATGTAAGCTGAACTGAATCTTTGTGAGCTCAAGCTGCTTTTATTTATTTTTTTTCCACAATAGATAATTGTTTACTTACTAGTGTATATGTTCTTTTCGTAATTGTGTATTTTTATTAATATTATTTAGCATCAACGTTTCATGTTTATATGTTGTTTTTCATATAATGTAGAAAGAATTCTGTGGCACTTGAAGAGCGTCGCAACGTAATTAACGAGAAACTTGCCAAGAAGGAACGCAAAAGAAAGAAGAAGGGAGAAAAACGTGAGAAGGATCGTGAGAGTGGTGGAAGCAGCTCAACTGAACTCACTCCTGACAGCTGGAGTTCAACAACAGAACTAACACCTGACAGTTGCTACACCAGTTCAAGGAATTCATCCAGATATCCAAGCAGTATGGCTGATAGTGAGGACGCTGATGTTATAGAACTCACAACTAATGGATCTGAAGAATCCAGTAAGAAATCACCAGCAGATGTTGTGGCTGAAATAGAAGAACAGGAGGCACGTGAAAAGAAGGAGAGGGAAGAGAGGAAGAAGAATAGAGAACCTCCAATAGTGTATAAGAATGCAGTGGATGTAAGTACATTTATTTATTAAGTAATAATATTGTAATGTAAGATGAAAGAGTATATATTGAAGACTCACAGGAAGTTTCAAAGAAAAATCTTATCAAATTTTGAGGGGAGTTGTTCCATCATTGCTTGTAAGGGAGGAGAGAACAGAAGTACAAGGTTGCTGTAAACTAGCAGATGATTTGGAAAGTCTGCAATTTTCTAATGAGAAAATATATTGAAAACATTTTTACTTCAGGGTGGTATCCAAATATTCATGTTTTTTTACTACATAGATGTAATGATAATTCTTATGCTTGTCCACAGGTGAACTCAGAAACAGAATCTAAAATAGTGTTATGAAAGTTGACCAAGGTATGTTACGAGTGTGGGATAAAACTACCTTTAATTGGGATATATGTCATGTTACCAAAGGAGCCCACATTGAACACCCGTGACTACATGTTTAAAAAACGTTTAGACATTGTAATATTATTTCATAGTACAGTAGGTTTTTGTATGTATTACTGTTTTGCTCTTTGTTCAATCATTATGCTACTAGCAGAAAGATTTATGAACTTACAGATATGCCAAAAAAAATTGAATATATTACAGGTGATTCGTAGTAACACATTTTTCCCTATGCTCACAGTAGGAAAAAAACAGGCTTTCCAAATCATCCACAAATTTCTGGCCACTCCATGTACCCCTTCTGACTTTCTGCAGTAGTTTTAATTTCCTGGGGCTATTGTTAGGCCTGTTGAAGTTTACAGGAAATATTACAATATAGAGGATGACATCTGTAATCAGAAACTGGACAGTGTGCACTTAATGTTTTCTACCAGTTGGACCAAAGAAGAAGGAAGTAACTAGATGCTGGAAAAAACTTCATAGTGAGGTGTTTCATGACTGTACTCCTTGCCAGATATTATTATGGTAATCAAATTGAGAAGGAAGAGATGGGCAGGGCAGCATGTGGCACACATGGGGGAATTGAGGAATGCATACAGGAGTTTGGTGGGAAACCTGAAGAAATGAGACCACTTAGAAGACCTAGGCATAGATGAGAGTATGACATTGCAATGGATCTTAAAATAAATAGGGTGGATTGGTTTTATCTTGTGCAGAATAGAGACAAATGACAGGTTCTTGTGATTAAGGTAATGAACACACATATTTATTAAAAGTGTGAGAAATTTCTTGACAAACTATGGAACGGTTAGCTTCTCAAGAAGAGCTTTGCTGTTTGAATCTAATCAAATAGATGAATATTTTGCAAGTTTTTGAGTTTTTACAGGGCCACTATTAGGGATTCTGAGCTTCTGGAATAAGATGCTGCATTACTCAGCATGTGGTCCTTATCTGGCAATGCAGTATCACATCTCACAAGACCTGAATCATTGAATGAATATTTTATTGTCTATTTTCTTATATATTTTCAAAATTCTGGCTGCCTAGAATTAGCATGAATTGGATTGTGTACACAGAAGTTTGCTTTATTTTTGTTACTGATTGAGATCTTTTTTCTAGGCATCTCTTCATTTAGATAATATCGTGATAACAGAGAGTGTCATTAAATTATCACTTCACCAGCCATTTTGAAGATGAATGTCATAGGCAAACACAGTGAAATGGATCTTAAGTGTGTGTTGAGGTGGAAAGGATTAAAATGGGTCAGCATTTTAATTGCCATTGAACTTCAAAATTTTAAAATCTGAGAACTAGTATTGTTAATTGCAATTACAATTATGAGTAGAATTGATTATTGGATGATATATAATATATGTCACAGCAGAAACCTTCATTTCATTAGTAGCCATTGTAACAACATTTCAGTGTTTTCTGTGTGCCAGGAATTTAAAAAATACTAATTGTGTCCCTGAGCAATGTTGTTGTCATGGGAGCTTCTGACACTAGGAGCCTGTTTCTGCCAGGAATTTAGAATCTATTTTTTCCCCTAATGTTCAACCACCAAATGCCATAGAAGCCTCTCAAAATGCAGATCTCTTGCATTTTGAGAGGCTTCTGTGGCCTTAGGTGGTTTAACTTCAGGGGAAAAATGAACTCTAAATTCCTGGCAGAAACTGGCTTTATACCTTTCTGTAAGTATTTCTGGATGAATGACAGGGCTGTTGTCTTGAAAAATGAGTAATTTTTGTTCAAATATTATTTTCACTTATTGTAAAAGATAGATTATTCACATAAACCCTGTCTTTCAGTGTCCTCCACAATTAATAATTACATAGATTCAGATCTGGAAATCTAGGAGGCCACAATTTTGTTTGGAATGTTGTCTGAAATAACTGACCCAAAAAGCATAATTTTTTCGTTTGAAAAGCTTGGGCCCTGCACTCTGGCTTTAAGGTCATGTAAAGGAATTTCATGAATTGCATTCAGATTTTCAGACCACCACCATGTTATGCTGGCTGTTTACATTTCTATTTAATATAAACTATGCCTCATCCAAGAAAAAACTCTTTGAGTTTCAGGCATAGAAGTCCATTAACTTCTGATTCATGACAACCACATGCAATACCATGCTTGTTTCTGAGTGCAGAAGTTGTATGGCTTTAATTTTATATGGGCAGAGTTTTGAAAGCTTTACTGGTTTGTTGGCTGAAGATTATAACAACCCTCTTTGAAAAGCAAACAAGCACAAATATTCTGTAGGGCTTGTATCCCTTTGAACGTGCAATGTCATCCCATTCTTTTCAGTTGAAACATGTTTTCATATTTCCTTTTTGTTCAGCATGGAACCTATATCCACTCTTCTGTGGGCCATTTACATGGCACTATTGACACAATACTTTTTACACAATTTTTTCCATTACTGAAAATGACCGCTCTTTTTCAACAGAATAAATTTCACAAGCATTCTGAAAAAATGTGACTGACAAGAAAACTGTCCATTCCATTTGCTCAAGTGTCAGGAAGCAAAATAACAGCCATGGTATCAGCAAACAAACTTATAATTTCCTGTGCTGGGGGACATGATTAGAGGTCCTCTGTACTGTAAGTCACCGAAGAGACTGTATGGCCCTTGTCGGTTTGTAGGTTTGTGAGCTGTAATATTATTTGGATTAAATTGTAGCATATTTCCTATGTAAGACGGTTTGCAACTTTCAGCATTAAATTGAGCTTGACAACTGACACAGTAGGGTAAAGGAGTAGCTCTGAACATACAAGACCAAGTAATGCTGGGGTACTGATTGCAGTGGCTATTGACTTCGTGAACTACACAACTGTATGCTGTGTGTTCTGGAATTTGTCAGCTATTTGGAACATTGTTTGATAAAGGAGTGGTGTGTTGATTAGAGTCAAACATATGAAATAAGGTAAAAAAGATAAACAGAAAAATGATCATATCTTCTGTGACTGTGTAATATGTTCATATCACCATAACTTTCTTGTGTATTTTCCTTAATTTTGCTCTTTGTCGTTGACAAAGATGGTTAAGAGTTCACTTTTTTTGAGGTGATATTTATGTGATAATATTGTTAGATACCAGAGTAAATAAGTTGGCTTTTCAATGTTATTAACTGGTTTTGATGTATTTGTGTATTTAGGTTCAAGTAGACTTCGATGCACTGGTTGGTTTTGTGGATGGGATACTGGGACCTGAAGAACAACAGTCTTTGGAAGAACTTCACCATTATTAACTGGTTTTGATGTATTTGTGTATTTAGGTTCGAGTAGACTTCGATGCACTGGTTGGTTTTGTGGATGGGATACTGGGACCTGAAGAACAACAGTCTTTGGAAGAACTTCACCAGTATATGTTGGAGGATGAGGGGTCATGGGCTCTTGGTGATGGTTTCCTTAACTTTGTGGGTCAGTATCCTATGCACTGTTTCACGTTGCTTCTGTCTGTCAGTCTGTAACTGACATGTGTGGCAATTTTCCTTTGGCTTTATACCAAGGTATTCCATATTGGAATTGGAAGCATTTTCAGTAATTTGTATGCTCTTATCTCTCAGCTACCACTAGCTATAAAGTCCTCATTTGATCTTAATTAGACACTTAAGTAAAGCCTGCAATTTGGATGGCAGTATGCATTGTACATTATGAATTAGTTTAAGACCCTCTGAAACATAGTTAATTTTTAATTTAATTACATTGTGTTTGGCTGAGACTTCATTATGTGTTATCAAGGTGATCAAACTGAGATGGTCAGATGGGCGTGACATATAGCATGAATGGAAGAAATGCAAAATGCATACAGAATTTTAGTCAGGACACCCAATGAGAAGGGATCATTTGGAAAAATAGGAGCAGTTTGGAGGGTAGTGTTAAAATGGCTCTTAGATTTGCATTTACATTTACAGTTACATTTACATTTCACATACATTTCAAAGATCCAAGCTCCATCCCGTGACCGAAGAGTATGAAACATGTTAAAAAAATTCTTGTTTCACACAACATCATCACCTACAAGTAAACAATAACAATTAATATAATAAAACAGCAGCAGTACAATAAATACATAACATCACAACAGTACAATGTATAAAATGTATGTATGTAACAATAGAATATATGTATAATAATATTACTTGTAATAAGATTATTAATTTGTATCGTTATGTAGTAAAAATTCTTCCATGCGATAAAATACATGAGTAAGGAGATACTTGCTTAGTGCTGACTTAAAAAGCATTTTATTTTCTTGTAATTCCAATGTGTTTGTAGTAGAAAAAATGATACCCATTTTAACAAAGGTGAGTTTCACTGACAGAAAAGGTAATTGATTTTTGCTCCTAGTATTAAAATCATGCAACAGTGAATTAGTTTTAAAGTTATCCAAATTATTATATACAAACATTATTAACGAAAAAATATACAAACATAGTAGTATTGGCAAAATGTTTAATTTTCACAAACCAGCCTTTACAGGAAAATCTTAGTCCTATTCCCAAATTGGTTCTAAATAGCCTTTTTTTTTTAACTAGAGGGTGGGGCATAATAATCTCCCACTTTTTCGAAGGGGCACTGTCTGGGCTGTAGTGGTGATAGAGAGGTGGGGGTAGTGTCATGCGGTTGGTTAGCCTCTACCGTTGTCAGTACCCATAATGGGTTGGACCGGTGAACATCGGGGCTTTGTTGTTGTTTCCTGGACTTTTGATCTTTTTAAGGGGACACATGGAGTGGGTGGCACAGTCACCAGATTTAAGCCCATGTGACGTTTTCCTTTGGGGATACCTAAAGGAAAAGGTTTTCAAATATCATCCTCGATCTCTTGAGGATTTGAAGGAAAGGATCCAACAGGAAATCGACTCCATTCCGCCTGAGCTAACCCGGAGAGTGATGAACTTCCGGGAACGTCTTCAGCAATGTGTTGCCAACGACGG
>Ga0131853_10014416_pt1 | contig 14493 bp, 14 predicted proteins | sample TergutLab28metaG_FD_92764 | JGI IMG/M metagenome (GOLD analysis project Ga0131853, IMG submission 92764) | Labiotermes labralis P1 segment gut microbial communities from Petit-Saut dam, French Guiana - Lab288 P1 (version 2) (version 2) | ecosystem: Host-associated > Arthropoda: Insects >... | reverse complement strand
GTTCACGGTGATGGATGCCGAGCCGTTGCCGCAATCACGCGCGCGGCGCAACGCAGGCGAAAACCACGGCTACACCAAACTAACCGTGCACCTGCAAGGCGTGCGTCAGGCTGTGATTTGTGTGACGATAACTAATGGATAGGTAGTGCCCCCTTTTTTAATAGGTAAAGTAACCGCTTTATCGCTAGTTTCTTGCACCGGCCAAGCATGTTGTAAGAGAAGGGAGTCTCAAATGGACAAAAGCAAGCACCTGATCTTGGTGAAAGGCGAAGATAAAACGGAAAGCATACGCTCCATCAGCCAGCAGAACGGCAGAACAGCCATTACTTTCACTAATGGGAAAACTTACTCCTATGCAAATGAAAACGTGGAGCATATACGCTCCAGTTTGGCTCAGCAAAAATCCAGCGATTGTTTTAAATATCTCAAATGTCTCGCGCAGGTTGACAAGCTATGCGACGAGAATGGCAAAAGCATTTTGGGAAAACGCTACGATAAAGTCCATTTTGTTCGCGAAGACAGCATGCTGGGGGCTTTTTTAAGCGGAGAATTGCCGACTTCTTCTGCCTTGCCACGCCCAGCGCCAATCTATCCATTCGGTTTCAACGCCAGTCAAAAAGCAGCCGTGGAACAGGCAATAGGCAACGCGCTCAGCATCATTGAAGGACCGCCTGGCACAGGCAAAACACAAACAATCTTGAATATCATCGCAAATGCAGTAATGAACGGCGAAAGTGTTGCCGTGGTTTCTGGCAACAACTTCGCAACGAAGAATGTGCAGGAAAAATTGCAAAAACACGGAGTCGAGTTTATCTCGGCTTATCTTGGTAACCAACAAAATAAAGATGAATTTATTAAGGGACAAACCACTTTCTTGGACATTTCCGCATGGGCGATGCAACCACAGGAGCAACAGCTGTTGCGGCAAAAACTGCACACTCAATTTGTGCAATTGCAAGATCTGTTGAAAAATAAAAATGAACTTGCCGTGTTGCAACAAGAACTGGAAGCCTTGGAACAAGAACAGCGATATTTCATGCAGTATTACACCGAATCGCTCCAAGCAAGCTCACCTTTGCCGCAGCACCGTACACTTCCAGCCCAAACACTGCTTGAACTATGGCTATTATTTGAAGCTTATGCCGAACGCGAGCAAAAAATCAACTGGCTTGCAAAGTTAAAATTATATTTTCGTTTTAGACTGCGCGGCAAAGCATTTTTCGCGCTTCCCGTGAGGCAAATGATTGCGGTCTGTCAGAAGCAGTTTTATACGCATAGACTTGCCGAACTGCACTTGGAAATCGCTCGGCTAAATGACGCACTCGTCAATGCCGATTTTCACCAGCGCATGAAGGAATATACTGCGCATTCTATGCGCTTGTTTCAAGCAAGGCTAAGTGAAAAATATCCGACATGCCACCGAAAAGAATATCAATTGAATGACCTGTGGAAATACGCACAGGCTTTCGTGCAGGATTATCCCGTGATTTTAAGCACAGTGCATTCGCTGCGCAGCAGCCTTTCCGACCAAGTGATCTACGATTATGTGATTGTTGATGAAGCCTCACAAGTGGATTTGGCAGCGGGAGCCTTGGCACTTTCTTGTGCGAAAAAAGCTGTGATTGTAGGCGACCTGAAGCAACTGCCCCCTGTGATAGGTTCTGCACAGAAAAAAATTGCAGACGATATTTTTTCAGAATTTCAGCTGCCGAACGCTTATCGCTATTCAGATCATAGTTTATTGCTTTCTCTTTCTGAACTGTTCCCGAAAGCCCCTAAGACACTGCTGCGAGAGCATTATCGCTGCCATCCGCAGATTATTGGATTTTGCAACCAAAAGTTTTACGATAACCAACTGATTGTTCTCACCAAAGCGAAAAGCAAGCAGCCGCCCTTTGCGGTATATCAAACCGCACCAGGCGACCACTCCCGCAGAGGCACACGCCTGAATCAACGACAAATTGATGTTATCGAACAGGAAGTACTCCCAGAACAACAGCTTGACCCGCAGCGGGAGTCCATTGGTATCATCACGCCTTATCGTAACCAGATGAACGCCCTGCACGATACTTTTGTGCAAAAGGGCATCCAAGCGGCTACCGTGGATAAATTTCAAGGCCAAGAGCGAGATGTTGTCATTTTATCTACTGTAGATAATGAAATCACGGAGTTCACTGACGATGCCAACCGCTTGAATGTTGCGATTTCTCGCGCAATCAATCAACTTGTTCTGGTTATCAATGGCAATAAGGAACGACAGGATACAAATATCAGTGACTTGATTCGCTATATACAGTACCATAAAAATGAAGTCATCAATAGCCAGGTTTATTCTATCTTTGATTATTTGTTCAAGGCCTATGCTGAACAAAGAACAGCCTTCTTGAAAAACCGAAAACGCATATCAAAATATGACAGCGAAAACCTTGCCAATGCGCTGATTGAAGACGTTTTAGCACAAGAGCGTTTTCACACATATGATATTGTGGCACATGTTCCGCTGCGCATGCTATTGCGCTCAACCGAACGCTTGATTGATGAGCAATTGCGCTATGCCAAGCACCCTTTAACCCATGTCGACTTCCTGATTTTTAACAAGATGGACAAGACGCCTATACTTGCCGTTGAAGTGGACGGTGTTACCTTCCATAAACCAAGCAGCAAACAAGCCGAAAGAGATGCAATGAAGAACGCCATACTGCAAACATATGGCATTCCGCTTTTGCGGTTGCGCACAGATGAAAGTAGTGAGCGCGAACGATTAGAGACTGCATTATCTGCTTAAAGCTCATCTTTTTTATTCAATGGTTACACCTTCAAATAACCATCAAAGAACAAAGTTCTTTATGGTTGTTTTTTTGATTAAATCACGCCGCCATTGGCGACACATCTTTTTCTCTACCAAAGCCCAAGCAAGAATAAAACTTCTGTCTTTAGTAACATACATCATTTTTCGTCAAAGTGCAAGTACAAATCATTCCCCTATTTTCACTTTGAAAACTGCGGCGAAAGCAAAATAGCCGTTTTCGTTCGCGCTTTAAAACAATTTTGGCGCGCTAATATGGCAAACGCTATGCGAAATAAAGGTTGCATTTTCCCCAAATATATGTTAGAATAGATTGCAAAAGGAGGGATTATATGAAGCGAAACGTTAAAAGGCACCGTTTGCCAATCCGTCTGATAACCCTTATCCTTGCCATTGCCGTTGCGTGGACAGTGCCGTGGGCGGTCTCCACCATCACCATGGCGCGTTACACCACTCAAGCAACCGTTTCATTTTCCGCCCGCGTAGCTGCATGGGATCCGATTTGGCTTCCGGTAACGGGGAGCGCAGCTGCTGCGCCCGTGGGCGGCTTGGCTTCCCTTGACTCAGGCGTTGTCATTCGTCCCGGAAACTGGACAAACACAAACACCGTTTACTGGCGGTTGGAAAACCACAGCGAAGTAGTTCTGGAAACCTATATTACCCCCATGGCCATCACAGGTCAGCCCAACACCTTGCAACGCACACAGCTGCAGGCTTCGCACTTTCCGGGCGGCAGCCTTGACCTGACCAACGCAACCAATATGCGCACCGTATGGGTCGGCAACTCGACAACGAGCTTTTTTAGCTTTGCAGGCTACACGGCAGCAAACGCGCCCCAACAGCCGACGGCGAGCGTAAACAGCGGCACAGTCACGCTTGAAGCCCCCATTCGCTTCGGTGTCGGTAGCCACACCTACGACCTCAATCACAGAGCAGACAGCGGCATACTCATTTGGCGCACGCTGCGCATCAATGCCGACGGCATTGCCCAGCAGGTGGACTAATAAGGAGGATTCTGTATGAAGAAACGCAAATATGCGGTAAAAAGCACACTGCTGGCGATGCTTGCAGCACTGCTGTTTCTCATCCCCGCTTCCGCACGTTATAATAGCTTTATTTTGCTCAACTATAACCAATGGCAGGTAGATGACATGCCTTTGCCGCAAGGCAGCGAATATGAAGGCTTTGACGTTGTGTTTACAGCCCCCATTTTGGTTACTCCGGACAGTGCGAATATTAACACGGATACCTCATTGAACTACACGGGCTATGCAAGAGTTCGCATTGACAACGTCCCCGCCGGGTACTTCGCTTTTCGTGTGCAGGGCGCACATGGCGGTAACGGTAGCCCATATGGCTGGCCGACGAACGGTGGCGGTGGCGGCGGCGGACACGGTGCTACGGTGTCAGGCGTGTTTTTCCACGAAGGAGGCACGCTGACCGTTGTTGCAGGGCGCGGCGGTGGCCACAACATGTGGGACAGAGCGTCCGGCAATGCCCAGCCTGGCGGTGGGCAAGCAACGGGGCAAACCGCAACCGAAACCCAGCGTTCCGGCGGCGGCGGCGGATTTTCAGGTATTTTCAGCGGTGACGCACTCACGCAAGCCACGGCCATTGCCATTGCAGGTGGTGGCGGTGGCGGCGGTGGCGGCGGCGGCGCGGGAACCAACGATGTTGGCAGCGCCGGCGGCAATGGCAATGGCTGGACAGGTGCTGCCGCTTCGGCTGGTCAAGGCGCTGCCGGCAACTCAACTGCTGCGGGTAATGCAGGCACTGGCGGCGCGGGCGGCGGCGGCAGCGGCGGTATCTTTCAAACAGTTCCTTGGCCCGCAAGCCGGGATGGCGGCACAGGCGGCACAGGCCACCACCAAGACGGAAACCCCAACGCAACGGGTAACTGGATTGGCATTGGCGGCGGCGGCGCAGGTGCGCGGCGTCAAGCAGCTAACCGTGGCGGCGACGGCGGTCGCAATCCAGAAACCCATGCTTGGCGCGCTCCGGGCGTTGCCAACCATACCGATAACCGCGGAAGCGCATTGCAGGGCGGCAATAGTCGGCGAACGGCTGGTGGCGCTGGCAATAGCGCAGGCGGTGGCGGCGGTTGGGTTGGCGGCGAAGCCGGGTTTTACAACGGCACCGGTCCGGGTGCTGGCGGCGGTGGCGGTGCTTCATTCCTGCGGGCGGGCATAACTCCGTTGAGTAGCCTGTGGTCTACGCTTCACCCGCCGATTCCTGGCAGAACACCTGCCAACACGCCCAGTGCAGCCTCTGGCGCCACCGCAAGAATCAATGCCAACGGCTACGTATGGATACTTTACCTTGGTGCGCGGCACCCCAATGATGCCACCGACGCATGGTATGGCTTGCCCTAAGCTGATCAACACAAAGTCATACCCGCGAGAAAGCCCCTATCATTATACGCTTAGTAAAACTCCCCTTCGCTTCCAAAGGGGAGTTTTCGTTTATTCTTCTTCAGCGTCAGCTTGCGCCTTGGTTTTTTGCACGGTGCCGTGCGGATGATGCGGCGGCGCGTAGATGCTATACAGCTTCAGCGCAACACGTCCGGTGTTCACCACGTTATGCCAAGTTCCTGCCGGCACAAAAATGGCGGAATCATTTCTCACTTGCTGGCGATAATTAAGATTATTCTGCGCAGGCCCCATCATAGCCATGCCAAAGCCGCTTTCCACGCGCAAGAACTGGTCAGTGCCGGGGTGCACTTCAAGGCCAATCTCGCCGCCGGGCGGAATGCTCATCAAAGTCGATTGCAGATGCTGTCCGGTCCAAAGCACTCTGCGATAGTTGTTGTTATTCAACGTTGCGCGATTAATATTGGTTACGTAAGGGTTAGGGCCATAGTCTACTACATTTGGCTGCATGCGTTGGTTCAAAATCATTTCTCCTTTGTTGTTGGATTACCCTACAGCTTATTCAAAGTCACTTCGCTGTGTTCTATTATAATTATTTCGACAATTTTCGCACAAAGCATTGCAAATTCCCACGCAATCGTGTACAATGGTATAGACATCACAACAGGAGGACATTCATGAAAGAACCAGTACGTGCAAAAAAATTCGGGCGCGAATTCAAAGAATTCATGGTGCGCGGCAACGCCATCATGCTGGCGGTGGGCGTGGTCATCGGCGGCGCATTTCAGGGCATTGTCAACTCCTTGGTCAACGATATCCTCATGCCACTCATCGGGCTCTTCACTGCCGGTGCAGACTTCAGCGAGCTATCTTTCAGGCTTGGTGCATTTCGCGCTGGTGAGGATGCCTATGTCACCGTCACCTACGGCACGCTCATCACGGCCATCATCAATTTTCTCATCATCGGCTTTGTGATTTTCTTACTGGTCAAGTTCATCAACTCAGCTGATTGCGCCGTGAAAAAAGCCTGCCGCCGCGGCAAAACCGAGGCAGCGCCTGCGCCGCCCACCACGAAGAAATGTCCATTCTGCATCAGCGAAATCCCCATCACGGCTACGCGCTGTGCACACTGCACTTCGCAGTTGCCGCAGGAAGAAGTTGAATAACACAACCAAGCCCCTCCTCATGAAAATGAAGGGGCTTGTTTTTTCTGTTAAGTTGTAGCTGTTACCGCGAAGCGAGGAGCCCCACCGCAGGTGACCGCGAAGCGTTAAAATATATTTGCTAGGGTCAGCCGTTCCATTTCGCGAATAGTGTTGACTGTTTGCAGCCCGCGCACCGCGTGTTCAATGAACAGCGGCACGTCGCCCATGCGCTGATATTTCGGCAGCGCGCCCAGCGCCCATTCTAGTTCGTTGAGGTTTTGGTGCGGGAACAAAATATGCAAAAAACTGCGGCTGCGCTGCCACAGTCGTGTGACTTCCTCTGTGGCGCTTTCCCACTGGGGCGAATGTTGTTGCGCAGTTTCAATGGCATGTTCCAAGGCTTGTGTAAGCTGCTGTGTGGTGCGGCTAACATACACCAAGCAAAACACCGAAAAACCCACCGCCAGCACAATCAAACAAATCGCGGTAATCAGGCGAATCTTCACGGCTGAAGGTCCTCCTTTTTCAGCGGCTGGTGCTCGGGTTTTAGTTCCACGCTCACTTGCCCGTTGGTCTCCATGATTGCCGTTTGCACCTGCGTAATGTCGAACACGTCTTTTTGCCGCAGTGCCTCCATCAAGTCATTATAGGCGATGCGCAAGTTGGTCAGCTCGGCTTGGTCAAGCTCGCCCTGGTCAATAATCACAACCGGACTGCCTTGCGTCACTTTGCGAAAGCGTGCATTGAACGTAGCAATCACACTGCTGATAATTTCCAAGCTCACCAACACCGCCGCGGCAATGATCGCAGTGGTCATCGGCAACGAGTTATCTTGAATGGGCATCACCGCAAGTTCCGACAGCAAAATGGTCACCACAAGTTCCGTGGGTTTCAGCTCACCCACCTGTCGTTTGCCCATGAGGCGCAGCGCAAGGTTAATCATACAATACAGCACAACAAGGCGAATGATGGTAATCAGCATGCTTTCCCCATTCTTTCTAAGTGCAACATGCACCAACGTATCATGAAATTTACTCGTGTTATTATCAAACTCTCTCCTCCAATGCTATAGTTTTGCGCAAAATAATGAATTTTATTTAAATAATGAGGATTTCCTCTTTACAATAGCGACAAGAATAGTGTATAATAAAGACAGACATGCTGTGAAAGGAACTTACCATGCAATTTACTAAAAAGAAAATCGCAGGCCTCATCGCCATTGTGGCGGTGCTGGCGCTGCTGATTTTCTCCATTTCTTATGTTGTGGTAGCCAACAATCCCCACCCGGAGCTAGCTTCTGACGCCATTTTTGAAGTGGACCGCGGCGATTTAATCCAAACTTTCATGACCTCTGCTACCGTTCGTTCGGGCACGCAGGGGGTCTTCACCATTTTAGACGGCACCATGGTGGAAGAAGTACATGTGCGCGTGGGCCAAGCCATTGAAGCCGGCGACCTGCTCGCAACGTTTGATGCAAGCCGACTAGACGCCCTGCTGCAACAGCGCCGGCGTGATTACCACAACGCCCGCAACGCTTATCAAAACTACACGGCCAACGCTCAAGAGGCACCCGCCCGCCAACAAAGTCTGCGCGACCAAATCACTGCCCTTGAGCAAGCCATTTTGACTCTGCAGGGTGGTGCCGCAGGCGATGACACCGTCACCAGCGGCAACCAACAGGTTAACGACCTGCGCAATTTGCTCACCGCATTGCTGGGCAACGGTCGCATTGCCAACTGGATGGTGAATGAACTGCTGATTCGCGAAGACGGCGTGGTAGAAAACGTCATGGTTTCCTTCCAAAACCTGTTTAGCGGCTTCATGCTTGGTGGCATGGATCTTTCGGCTTTGGGCTTTGGCGGTATGACCGAAATGATGAACTTAAGCCTTCAATTGATGCAACTGCGCGTGCAAGAAACCATGATGACTGTGCAAGGCAGCATCTCGATGGACAGCGTCTATCGTGCACTGATGGAATCCGCCCAAACGGCTTATCATCAAGCGCACGTCACCGTCACCGCCCTGCGCGAAGGCTGGTATGCAACGCATGACGGCGTGGTGCGCGAAGTCAACATCACCGCCGGCGAAGTATATCGCAGTGCGGACGCCAGTGCTGCTGGCGGCGGCTTTGATGTCACCATGATTCTGGCCTCGCTTGCCATGGGTAGCGCAGACATCAACACGCTGCTTTCGGGTCTGTTTACCACCACCGTGGCTGGCATGATTGTTGAATACTACCCATTCTATGCCTCATTCATGCTTGGTCGCTACGACCACATGCGCGTGGAAATGGACCAAAACGTGCGTGTCACATCCGTCACCGGCCGCGAATTCGACGCCATTGTGTATTACATTGCTGCCGTAGCAGACGGCGGCGGTGGCGGTGGTAACATTCTCGACGATCTCACCGGCGGTCTCATCAGTGGCGCCCGCGGCATTCCCGCACGCATCCGCATCCCCGAACCCGACCTTTCCATCACCATTGGGCTTGACGTTGACATCGCCATTGAACTCGCCAATTCCGACAACGCCATACGTGTGCCCGTTAGTGCCCTGCGTTGGGACGATGCAGAGAGAAAATTCTTCGTGTTTGTGCTTGAGCGCGGCGTGCGCCCAACCGTTCGGCAAGTGTTTGTGGAAGAGGGTCTGTTTGACACCACCGGCACCACCGCTTGGCGCGAAATTCTCGGCGGGCTCAACGTTGGCGACGAAGTGCTACGCGCGCCCCCCAGCGGTCTGCAAGACGGTGACCGCGTGCGCTTGGCATAACCACCTGCGGTGGGGCCCCGTCGCTTCGCTGTGCTCTATTCTTGGCACTGCAAAAGTAAATTAGGGGCAGATAAACATCCACCCAAATTTTATAATTAACGAATAATAACGACGAAAGCAACACAATGAACTTCTTCAAAGAAAACATCCGCATTGCGGTGTTCAGCATCCAAACCAATCTCATGCGCTCGCTGCTAACGATGCTTGGCATCATCATCGGCGTCAGCTCTGTTATTGCCATCATCACCATTGGCAATGGCGGCCGCGATTTCATCGTGGGTCTGGTGCGAGACATGGGGCAGAACATGATCACCATTTCGGTTAACCACAACCGAGTTGACGCAAGCCAAATGATTTCGCGCCGCGACATCAGCAGCATTCGCGCCATGGAAAACGTGCGCCATGCTTCGCCGCAAATGTTTTCCATCGGCTCGTTCACCAGCTCACAGCACGAAGGCATGGCCGTTGCACTAGCCGGCAACAGCGACCTGCAACATGTGCTGGGTTTGCAGGTGCAGTCCGGCCATTTTTTTACCGAAGCGGAATATCTTAGCGAAATGCCGGTTGCGCTTATTCCAACCGCAGGCGCGATGGCCTTTTGGGGGCACACCAACGTAATTGGCCAGCGCGTGCAGTTCACCGTGGGCGGGCAGACTGAAACCGTCCGCATTATCGGCATTGCAGACTTTGCCATTGCCGCCGCTGGCGTTGGCGGTTTTTTGGATGGCGGCGATGACGGCGGCGGCCCCTTAGATGGCTTACTGGGCGACATTGGCGGCCCGCTAGGCGGTGACGCCATCTTGGTATTATATATGCCATCGAGCGTTATCCACCGCATGACAGGTGGCGCAGGCACCTACGACAACTTGTCCATCATCGCCGACGATGAGCGCAATCTTGACGCCGTTGGCAGCGCAGCGGTTAACCACCTTTACATCACCCACGGCAACGCAGGCTCTGGTGCCTACACCGCCGTAAACATGGCCAGCTACATTGACCTGCTCGACAGCGTCATTAATGTTTTCACCCTGTTCATCGCAGGGGTGAGCGCTATCTCACTGGTGGTCGGCGGCATTGGCGTAATGAACATCATGCTCGTGTCTGTGACCGAGCGAACGCGCGAAATCGGCATACGCAAGGCATTGGGCGCCAAAACCGGCACTATCATGATGCAATTTCTCACCGAGTCGGTCATACTGTGCTTAATAGGCGGCACCATCGGCTTTATTATTGGCGTGGCTATTGCCGCGTTTGTGGCATGGTTCATGGGCATACCCATTGCGATGGCCTTCACCACCGTGGCCATCGCAGTTGGCTTCAGTAGTGCCATCGGCATCTTCTTCGGCATCTACCCTGCCCGCCGCGCCGCAAAAATGCTGCCGATTGAAGCACTGAGAAGGGAGTAGCCATATGCCACTCATTGACATCCGCGATATCTACAAAATCTATAACCCCGGCGAAAACGAAGTGCGCGCCCTTGATGGCGTTTCGCTCACCATCGACCACGGCGAGTTCGTGGCCATCGTGGGCAGCTCAGGCTCGGGCAAATCTACGCTAATGAACATGCTCGGCCTGCTGGACGTATCCACCAGCGGGCAATATTACTTGGACGGTCACGACGTTTCGCACCTTAGCGACAACGAGCAAAGCGACATCCGTAACAAGCAAATCGGCTTCATTTTCCAAGGTTTCAACCTCATCGCAAGCCTCACCGCGCAAGCCAACGTGGAGCTACCGCTAATTTACCGCGGCATGAAAAAAGAGGAACGCGAGCAGCTCTCCACCGAGGCCCTTACCCGCGTGGGGTTAGAAAACCGTGCCCATCACCGCCCGAGCGAAATGAGCGGCGGCCAGCAGCAGCGCTGCGCCATTGCACGCGCAGTGGCAGCCCGCCCGCCCGTTATTCTCGCCGACGAACCCACCGGCAACCTCGACTCAAAAACCGGTGTGCACGTCATGGCGATTTTGCGCGAGCTGCACGCAGAGGGCCGAACCGTCATCCTCATCACCCACGACGATAAAATCGCCGCTGAAGCCGCCCGCGTCATTCGCGTGCAAGACGGCAAAATCATTAGCGACACCCGAAAAAGCGACTAAGAAAGAGAGCCTGCTATGCTCAATATCTTCACGTTTTTCAGCCATCCCCTGCCCTTCGCCGAGCGCTTTCACCTCATCAAACAAGCGGGATTTGATGGCGTTTCACTGTGGTGGGGCGACGACGACACCGACCAAGACTTCGAATTGCAACCCGAACTTGCACGTGCAGCCGGGCTTGCCATCGAGAACATCCACGTGCCGTTTTTCACCGTAAACCAACTGTGGAGCGATTCCCCCCTCGGCAACGCAGTGCTGAGTTACTATCTGCAATGCATTGACGACTGCGCCGACCACAGCATTCCTGCCATGGTGATGCACGCCTGCTTTGGCGCCCTGCTGTCGCCGGTCAACGAGCTTGGGCTTGCGCGTTTTGGCGAAATCGCAAACCATGCCGAAAAACGCGGCGTAAACGTCGCCATTGAAAACCTGCGTGCAACTAACGAGCACGCCGCCTACGTGTTGGAACATATTGATACACCACGCTTGGGGCTGTGTTACGACAGCGGTCACTGGCACGCCTGCAAAGATAAATCTCCGCAGTTTGATTTTCTCGCCCGCTTTGGTCACCGGCTCATGGCATTGCATCTGCACGACAACCATGGCGTAGACGACGACCACATACTGCCCTTCAACGGCACAATTGACTGGCCGACACAAATACAAGCCATTGCACAAACCGGCCGCAGCGCCGTGCCCACCACGCTTGAATTCAGCACAGATTACGAAGGCTTTGCGCCCGAGGAGCACCTCGCGCAGGCTTACATACGCTCGAAACAACTTGACGGCATACGCAACACATGAACAAAACCCACCCTCACGAAACAGGGTGGGTTTATTTGTTGATTCGCTTGGTGCACTATTCGAGTTCATGCAACAACGCCACACTAATGGGTAAGTCCGCTGTTGCATCACCGCTGGGCGCACCATCGGCTTCGATTGTCATGCGGCCGGTGTAGCCAGTGCCACGCAGCGCCGCGAAAAACGCAGCATAAGCATCGTCACAGCCGTCATCCGGCATGGGATACAACCGTCCCTCGGGGCTGGCCACGTGGCAATGCCACAGGTCTGCGCCAGCGAGAGTGATGTCCTGCATATCCTCGCCGTTTCTCGCCATGTGGAACATATCCGCAAGCAACCGCACATTAGGGTGCCCGGCGAGGTTCATCAGCGCAAGACCGTCGCGCAGGGTGTTCACCACGTTGCACTCGCCGTCGCGCAGCGGCTCAATGGCAATGACGATGCCATGTTTCGCCGCAATATCCCCGGCCAAACGGCAAATGGGCGTGAGGATTTCCCAACCGCTTTGCTTACTCATGCCCTCGGGCAGGCGGCGCGCACGGCCTGCACCGAATACCACCACTTGTGCGCCCAGCCGCTTTGCCCGGGCAAAGCCTTTGGTCAAAAAGTCTCCCAGCGCGGCCGTGTCTAGTTCGGGTGAGGCAAGCGCAAAGTCCGCAGGTAGCAAGCAGTTCATCGCCTCGCAGGGCATGCCCACCCGAGCGAGTTCTGCGAGAGTTTGTTCAAACGCTTGGTCATCCATCCGTGTGACGTTCGTGAAGTGCATTTCAAGGTAATCACAACCCGCGGCTTTCGCCAGCTCTGCCTTGTCTGCGCCGCAACAAATGCCGATTTTCATCGTAGCCCTCCTTATATATGTACGTTGATTTGCTCGGCAGTCCCTTGGCCCAGCGCCTGTTTGGCTTGCGCAAACGCGCCTGAAATCCCGCCAACAAAACAGCCAATGTCGCTGTTCCACAAAATGATGCCCATGCCCTGCTGCGCCCAGCGAATTTGCGCGCTGATATCCCACGAGCTATGGTTGCCCATGCCCACGCCGCGCGCTTTGCATACTTCAATCACGCGCGCAACGTATTGCTCAAACAGCGGGTGATCATACTGCTCGGGAATGCCTAGGTTGATGCTCAAATCATGCGGGCCAATGAACACGCCGTCCACGCCCGGCAGCAGCAATTGCTCTAGGTTATCCACCGCCACCCGGCTCTCAATGTTCAGCAGCACCAGATAGCCGTCGTTATATTTGTCTAAGTAGGCCTGTTCTTCAAACGAAAGTTGCTCGCGGCCATCCAGCACCGCACGCAGCCGCTCGCCCTTCAGCGGGCGATACTTCACCGCCGCCAGCAGCGTTTTCACCTCTTCCACGGTCTCCACATAGGGCGCGATTACGCCCTCGGCGCCATGTTCAATGGCATGAAATGCCTCTTGATATGTACAAGCCGCAATGCGCACAATGGGTGCAATGCCCATGGCCCGGTAACAACGCAGCATCCAGCCGCGCGTTTCGGGGTTCATCGGTAGGTGTTCGCTGTCAATGAACACAAAATCTACGCCGGTTTTGGCAATTTCCGCCGCCCATTTTGGCGACGTTGACCCCACCAGTGTGCTGTATACTACTTTGCCGCCCGTGAATGCTTGCTTTAGCTCATGTCTGTTCATCGGTTTACTCCATCATTAGCGTATTGAGATGCTGAAAAAACCGCCGCACATCCTCAAAGTCGGCCTCGCCCAGCGCAAACACCATGCGGCCATAGCACGCTAGCTTTTCTTCGTCGTCATAGTGATACCCAATGGCGGAGCAGGGGTTGCCTTTGCACGACAAACAACTGTCAGCCGCGCTAAAAATACGTTTGGCCGCCTGCGGGTCGTTTTTCCCTATTGCGGTGAGGGTTTGTACAAAGTAATCTGTCTTGCGATACCACTCTTTTGTTTCTTTGTCGCACAAATAGTACCAACCAAAAGTTTGTGACGGTTCATGTTTTAGTCGCGTTGAATTGGGGAAAATCGCGTAGGAAATGCCGAAATCGGGCGAAACATAGTTGATTTTTCGCTTGTCCACACTGCGCTTGAACTTCAGCGGTTGCAGCGATTTCATGAAAACGTCCATGTCGATAACGCTGTTTTTTAGCTCTGTCGGCATTTGCATTAGCATATTTTGAAATGACATAAAACATTACCTCCCATGCTCTGCGCACAGCAACGCAAATGCGTGCTGCATGTTTTCGGCGCAGTCCAGCGCAATGCCCAAGAAATGACATTGACGATATTCCACTCCCTCAAAGGTGTAATGCATTCTAACCGGGCAACCACCTTGCCGGCAGCACTTGCAATCGTCGTAACGAAATGCACTTTTGATGTGTTCGGGCATGCTTTCAACCAGGTGCATGTACTTGGCGCAATTCGGCAAGGGCAGCCTTGCAGTGGCACTGCCGTTTTCCTCCACGTCAATGCGCAGGATGAAATATTCACTTCCCGCTTGGTGAAATGCTGCGCTGTTGCTGTTGATCACCGT
>Ga0131853_10014415_pt1 | contig 14494 bp, 19 predicted proteins | sample TergutLab28metaG_FD_92764 | JGI IMG/M metagenome (GOLD analysis project Ga0131853, IMG submission 92764) | Labiotermes labralis P1 segment gut microbial communities from Petit-Saut dam, French Guiana - Lab288 P1 (version 2) (version 2) | ecosystem: Host-associated > Arthropoda: Insects >... | reverse complement strand
TCGCCAGCGGGTGGCCGGAGTAGGTGAGCCCGCCCGGGAAGACCCGCTCGTCGAACGCCGCTGCGATCGGCTCGGAGATGATGACGCCGCCCGCCGGGACGTAGCCGGAGTTGACGCCCTTCGCGAAGGTGATCAGGTCCGGGACCACGTCATGGGGCTGGTGGGCGAACCACTCACCGGACCGCCCGAAGCCGGCCATCACCTCGTCGAGGATCAGCACGATGCCGAACTCGTCGGCCAGCGCGCGTACGCCGGCCAGGTAGCCCGGCGGAGGCATCAGGATCCCGGCGGTGCCGGGGATGGACTCGAGCAGGATCGCCGCGATCGTTCCCGGGCCCTCGGCCTCGATCACCCGGCGCAGATGGCGCAGCGCGCGCTCGCCCTCCTGCTCGACGCTGGTCGACCAGAACTCCGAGCGGTAGGGATAGGGCCCGAAGAAGTGCACGTGCCCGCGGGCGAACTCGTTGGGCATCCGCCGCCAGTCGCCGGTCGCGACGACGGCCGCCCCGGTGTTGCCGTGGTAGGAGCGGTACGTCGAGAGCACCTTGTCGCGACCCGTGACCAGCCGCGCCATCCGGATGGCGTTCTCGTTGGCGTCGGCGCCGCCGTTGGTGAAGAAGACCTTGTCGAAGCCGGCCGGCGCGAGCGCCGTGATCCGCTCGGCGGCCCGGCCGCGGGCGAGGTTGGCGGTCGACGGCGCGACCGTGGTGAGCAGGTCGGCCTGCTCCCTGATCGCCGCGACGACCCGCGGGTGCTGGTGGCCGATGTTGGTGTTGACCAGCTGGCTGGAGAAGTCGAGGTAGGTCCGCCCGGCGTGGTCCCACACCCGCGACCCCTCGCCGCCGGCGATCACCAACGGCGTGAGCGCGCCCTGCGCGGACCAGGAGTGGAAGACGTGGGCGCGGTCCAGCTCATAGGTGAGTGCGTCGAGGTCGGTCATGCGCACCACCCTAGCGTAGCGGTCGCTACAGGATCATGCGATGACCGAGAAGTCGTGCTCGCCCCGCCCCTGGGCCTTGGCCGCCTCCAGCGCCGCATAGGCGGCCGTCAGCGCGGGCAGCGGCCCGGTTGCGGTCGAGACCATCAGCCCCGCGTCCTTGGCCAGCGCATTGGCGGAGAACTGCGCCTCGGCGTACTCCCCGGAGCGGATCAGGTCGCCCTTGAGCCCCGCGATCGTCGCGAGCGGGGTCTTGTCGCCGAGCTGCTCGAGCACCTCCTCGGCCGACAGGCCGCCGCCGGCACCGAGCCGGATCGCCTCCGCGACGCCCTGCATCGCGGTGGCCAGGGCGAGGTTGGCGACCAGCTTGCCGGCGGCCGCCTTGGCCGGCGTGTCGACCACGCGCAGCCGCTCGGGGTCGGCCCACAGGGAGACGACCGGCTTGGCGCGCTCGACACCGTGCCGCGGCCCGCCGAGGAGTACGCCGAGCGCGCGCTCGCGCGCCGGGCCGAGCGAGCCGACCACGGGGGAGTGCACATAGGTCACGCCCGCGGAGCGCGCCCACGTCGCGAACTCGCGGGTGTCGGCCGGCGAGACGGTGGTGACGTCGACCCACACCGCGCCGTCGGCGAACGGCAGGTCGCCGTGCAGGACCACCTCACGGACGGTCTCGGGCCCGAACAGCACGGTCAGCACCAGCTCGGCGCCCCCGACCGCCTCGGCGGCGGACCCGGCGAGCGTGGCGCCCCGGTCCACGGCCGGCTTGGCCTTGTCGGCGTTGCGGTTCCAGACCGTCACCTCGTGTCCGGCGTCGATGACGTGGCTGACGAGCTCGCCGCCCATCCGGCCGAGCCCGACGAACGCGATCCTCATGTGAGATGTCCCCTCTGTGCGGCGTACGGCATCAGGTGCCTGTACCCGCCGGATGGGACTCGATGTGCGCAGCGGGGACTCAGAGACCTCGGCGCTCGGCCATCGTCTCGACCGCGCCGGCCAGCTCCTCGCGCAGGGAGCCGTCGACGTGCGGCAGCGAGAGCTCGAGCAGCAGCTCGGCTCCGTGCCGGGCCGCCAGGGACGGCTGCTCGCCGGGAAGGTCGGGCGCCATCGCGGCGACGTCGCGGCAGGTCTCGAGGATCAGCTCGCACTCGGCGGGCGTCAGCGCGTCGCGGGCCGACTCCCGTGCTCGAAGCAGCACGCGGAGCAGCTCCGCCTCGGGCGCGGTCTCCGACATCGGCTCTCCTCGAGTGGGCGTGACGTTGCCCGCTCAACGAGCCGCCCGGCGGCGCCGTTACGCGTGAGCCGGCGTCAGCCTTCGGAGATCTTCTCGATCAGCGCGGTGGTGGAGATCGCCGGCGTGCGCGGCAGGTAGACGACCTCGCAGACGTCCTTGAACTCGTCGAACCGGCCCACCCAGTCGTCGCCCATGACCAGTACGTCGGCCCCGTAGGTCTCGATGTAGTGCCGCTTGAGCTCCAGGCTCTCCTCGACGAACACCTCGTCGACGCATCGCAGCGCAGCGACGATGGCGAGCCGCTCGGCCTGGCTGAAGACCGGGTCGCGGTCCTTCTTGCGACGGTTCAGCTCGTCCGCGCTGACGCCCACGACCAGCCGGTCGCCCAGGCTCGCCGCCCGCTCGATGATGCGGAGGTGGCCGACGTGGAAGACGTCGAAGGTGCCGAAGGTGATCACCGTGCGCGACATGGATGCGGATCCTGCCATATGGAGCAACCCGGCAGAATCGCCTGCATGACCGGGGAGCGCACCGGGCTGATGGCCGCGGAGACAGCCGCCGACGCCGTACGTCGTCGGGGGCTGCGCCGGATGCGCACCGTCGCCACCTCGCTGCTCGCCCTCGCGGCGGTCGTCTACGTGCTCACCCGCGACGCCGGCGGCTTCTGGGGCTTCGTCAACGCTGGCGCGGAGGCGTCGATGGTCGGCGCGATCGCCGACTGGTTCGCGGTGACGGCGCTGTTCCGTCACCCGCTGGGCCTGCCGGTGCCGCACACGGCGCTGATCCCGCGCCGCAAGGACGAGATCGGGGCCTCGCTGGAGGACTTCGTGGGGGAGAACTTCCTCCAGGAGGACATCATCCGGGAGCGGATCGCGGTCTCGACCCCGTCACTGCGGGCGGGGCTGTGGCTCAGCGACGAGACCAACGCCCGGCGCCTGGTCGACGAGGCGGCCACGGTCGCCGCGGCCGCCCTCGCGCGGGTGCGCGACGACCATGTCGAGGCGCTGGTCAAGGACGCCCTGGTGCCGCGGTTCATCGACGAGCCGATCGCGCCGCTGCTGGGCACGGCGCTGGCCGAGGCGCTCGCCGACGACGTGCAGCGGCCGATGGTCGACCTCGCGCTGGCCGAGCTGCACGGCTGGCTGGTCGACCATCCCCAGACCGTCACCGACGTACTGGCCGAGCGGGCCCCGTGGTGGACGCCGGCGGCGCTGCGCGACCCGGTCACCGCGCGCATCCACGCCGAGCTGATCCGCTGGGTCGCCGACATCATGGCCGACCCCGACCATCGCGCCCGCAAGGCCCTCGACTCGATGCTCGCCGAGCTGGCCGACGACCTGTGCCACGACCCGGGCACCCAGGAGCGCGCCGAGCGGCTCAAGGTCCGCCTGCTGGAGCACCCGCAGGTCATCGCGACCTCGATCTCGCTGTGGAACGCCCTGCGTCGCGCCCTCACCGCGTCCCTGGAGGACCAGGCCGGCGCCGTACGCGTCCGGGCGGCGGAGGAGGTGCGGCTGTTCGCGTCGCGGCTGGTCGCCGACGCCGAGCTCCGCGACCGGCTCGACGGGCTGGCGGCCGACGCGGCGGTGTACGTCGTGCAGCGCTACGGCTCGGAGGCGACCGCGGTCATCACGCACACGATCGAGCGCTGGGACGGGCACGAGGCGGCCCGCCGGATCGAGCTGCACGTCGGTCGCGACCTGCAGTTCATCCGGATCAACGGCACCATCGTCGGCGGCCTGGTCGGCGTGTTGATCCACGGACTGACGGTGCTCGCCTCCTAGATGGGAGACTGGCCGGCATGCCCGACGACGTGCCGATCCGCGACGAGTCGATCCGGCTCGGCCAGTTCCTCAAGCTCGCCAACCTCGTCGAGAGCGGCGCGGACGCCAAGCCCGTGATCGCCGACGGCCTGGTCAGCGTCAACGGCGAGACCGAGACCCGGCGTGGCCGGCAGCTGCGCGTCGGCGACCTGGTGGAGTACGCCGGTCACGCCGCGCGTGTCGTCGACGAGGCCGACTTCGAGGACGACCTGCCCTGGTAGCAGGCCCGCTCAGGAGACCTCGAGCAGGTCCACCACGAAGGTCAGGGTCTCGCCGGGCTTGATCACGCCGCCGGCCCCACGGTCGCCGTACCCGAGGTGCGGCGGGATGACCAGCTGCCGGCGACCGCCGACCTTCATGCCCTGGACGCCCTGGTCCCATCCGGAGATGACCTGGCCGACGCCGAGCCGGAAGCGCAGCGGCTCGCCGCGGTTGTAGGACGCGTCGAACTCCTCGCCGGAGGAGTGGGCGACGCCGACGTAGTGCACGGTGACGGTCTGGCCGGCCTGCGCCTCCGCGCCGTCGCCCTCGGTCAGGTCGGTGACGACGAGGTCGGTCGGGGGCGTGGGGTCGACGAAGTCGATCTCGGGCTTCTCCATGCGCTCCACCCTACGGCGACGCGATGCTCGAGTACCCCGGTGGGTACCGAGCCCGGCGGAAGGGAGTTAGCCATGACAGCCATCTGGATCATCGTCGCCATCGTCGTGATCGCGATCGTCGTCGGCCTGATCGTCGCCGGCCTCTCGTCGCGCAAGGACGGCAAGCGGGAGCAGCGGCACGCCCGTGCGGCCGAGCTGCGCGCGTCCGCGCTCGACCACGGGCCCCGGATCTCCGAGGCGCGGCACCGCGCCGCCGAGGCCGAGGCGCAGGCCCAGCGTGCCCGGGACCAGGCCGACGACGCCCACCGCGACCTCGCGCACGAGGAGGCCACCCAGGAGGACGCCCTGCGCGAGGCCGACCGGGTCGACCCCGACATCGACGACAAGTCCGACGAGTACCGGCCGACCACACCTGCCGGGCCCTCGATGCCGCCGGAGCCGACCGACGAGACACCGGGGGAGGGCTCCCACCGGCGCGCCTAAGGCGTGTGTCAGGCGGACGGACCCCTCGGGGAGGGTGAGGGGTCCGTTCTGCCGTCTAGTGTTGGCCCGGTGAGCGCACCGATCCGCGTTCCCGGCGACGTGCTGATCCACCTGCGTCGCGCCCGCGACCACGCCGACCGGCACTATGCCGAGCCGCTGTGCCTCGATGACCTCGCCGGCGTGGCCGGACTGAGCAAGTTCCACTTCCAGCGACTCTTCACGGCGACCTACCGCCTCTCGCCCGCCGCCTACGTCTCGCAGCGCCGCGTCGAGCGCGCCCAGGACCTGCTCCGCAGCACCAACCTCACCGTCACCGAGGTCTGCCACGCGGTCGGCTTCACCAGCCTGGGGTCGTTCAGCAGCAGGTTCCGCGAGCTGGTCGGGGAGTCGCCGCGGGACTTCCAGCGCCGGTACGACGGCGCCGGGGCGCGCATCCCCGGCTGCTACGTCTTCATGCTCGGCCTGGCCGAGCGCTCCGCAAGCCAGGAGAAGCACGGCGCCGGCCGCCGGTCCTAGCGTGGCCGCATGATCACCAACGTCTCCCTCGTGACCGTCTGGGTCAAGGACCTCGACGAGTCCCTCGCGTTCTACACCGACGTGCTCGGCTTCAAGCCGAGCGCCGACGTCTCCTTCGGCAACGACTACCGCTGGCTGACCGTCGTCCACCCCGAGCAGCCCGAGCTCGAGCTGCACCTGAGCAGGCCCGGTGCGCCGCTGTCCGACGAGCTGGTCGGCGCCATCGAGCGGGCGATGGACCAGGGCCAGATGCCCGGGGTCGGCCTGGCGGTCGACGACTGCCGGGCGACGTACGACGACCTGGTCGCCAAGGGCGTGGAGTTCCTGCAGCCGCCGTCCGAGCGGCCCTACGGCGTCGAGGCGCTCATGCGCGACAACTCCGGCAACTGGCTCGTGCTCGTCGAGCGCAACGACGTGAGCCCGGACGCGATGGACGGCGCGTCGCTCGACTGACCCGGCCCGGACTACTGGGTCTGGTGCACGTAGGCGTCGAGCTGGTCGCGCTCGAAGGTGAGCTCGTCGATGCGGTGCTTGACCAGGTCGCCGATGCTGACGATGCCGACCAGCTCGCCCTCGCGCAGCACCGGCACGTGCCGGATCCGGCGCCGGGTCATCACGCCCATCAGGTCGTCGGCCGCCACCTCCTCGTCGCAGGTCTCGACGACGCTGGTCATGATCGCCGAGACCGGGCCGTCGAGGACGTCCGGGTCGGCGTGGAGGCGGCGTACGACGTCGCGCTCGCTGACGATCCCGGCCACGGCGGCGTCGTCGGAGGAGACGATGCAGGCGCCGATGTTGTGCTCGGCCAGGATGGCGAGGAGGGCGCGCACCGACGCGTCGGGTGCGACGGTCACGACAGCCGGGCCGGACTTGTGCTCGAGGATCTCGCCGATGCGCATCTCCGCACGGTAGATCCGCTCATGCTCCGAGGGGAAGGTCCGTTCGGGTCCTATTCGGTGGGCTTGCCGAACAGGCGGGTGACCGAGCCCGGACGGTTGACCGGCCAGTCGGGGTCGGAGTCGTCGTCGGGCAGCGACCCGAGGAACGACATCGCGGCGTCGTGCAGGTGGTCGTTGGTGGCCAGGGCGTTGCCGCCCCACGGGCCCTCGGTGCCGTCGAGGGCGGTGAAGGTGCCGCCGGCCTCGGTCACGATGGGGACGAGCGCCGCCATGTCGTAGACCGCGAGCTCCGGCTCCGCGGCGATGTCCACGGCGCCCTCGGCGACGAGCATGTAGGACCAGAAGTCGCCGTAGCCCCGCGTGCGCCAGCAGCGGCGCATCAGCGCGAGGAAGTCCTCGAGGCGGCCGCGCTCCTCCCAGCCGCTCAGCGAGGAGTAGGCCAGCGAGGCGTCCTCGAGGCGGCGTACGTCGCTCACGTGGTTGCGGCTCGCCTTGAGCAGCGACTTCCCGGTCCAGGAGCCGTCGCCCTTCGAGGCCCACCAGCGTCGGCCCAGCTGCGGTGCCGAGACCACCGACATCACGACCTCGTCCTCGACCGCGAGCGCGATCAGGGTCGCCCAGACCGGGACACCGCGCACGTAGTTCTTGGTGCCGTCGATCGGGTCGATGATCCACCGTCGCGCCGAGGTGCCGGTCGTGCCCTGCTCCTCGCCGGTCACCGCGTCCCGGGTCCGGGCCCGGGAGAGGGTGCGCCGCAGCGACTCCTCGACGGCCTGGTCGGCGTCGCTGACCGGCGTCAGGTCCGGCTTGGTCATGACGTGCAGGTCGAGCGCCTTGAACCGGTCGGAGCTGATCGAGTCGGCGTCGTCGGCGAGCAGGTGCGCCAGGCGCAGGTCGTCGGTGAAATCGGCCACGGGGCCACCATAGGGGTTGTCCTGCGGGTGAGCGCGCCCGTGCGCGTCCGGGCGTCCGGCGCGAAGGCGGAGTTTGATAGGGCCATGACGTTCAACGGCCTTCCGCTGCATCCCCTCGTGGTGCACGCGACCGTGGTGTGCCTCCCCGTCGCGGCACTCGTCGCGCTGGGCTACTGCGTCCCGCGCTGGCGCGACCGGCTGCGCTGGCCGCTGCTGGTCCTCGGCATCGTCTCGGCCGGGCTGGTCTGGCTGACCTCGGCCAGTGGCCACGACCTCAACGACACCCGGTTCGCCACCGCGACCGGTCTGCTCGCCCAGCGGATCCAGCACCACGCGGACCTCGCCGGCAAGCTCCAGGTCGCGACCTACGTCTTCGCCGGCCTGACCGTGCTGGCCGCCTGGCTGCACCATCGCCCCGGTGTCGTCCGCTACGCCCTCGCCGTGCTGCTCGCGCTCGCCGCGATCGGCGTCGTCGTGCTGTGCGGGATGACGGGCGATGCCGGCGCCCGCGCTGCCTGGGGTCAGTAGAGCGGCGCGGAGCGCGCCTCGAGGAGCCGGCGGAACGACGACACCCGATCCGGGTCGGCCTCGCCCCGCTCGATCGCGGTGTCGAGCCCGCACTCCGGCTCGTCGGCGCCGTGGGTGCAGCCCCGCGGGCAGTCCTCGGTCATCTCGTCGAGGTCGGGGAACGCCTCGATCAGGTGCTCCGGCTCGACATGTGCGAGCCCGAAGGACCGGATGCCCGGGGTGTCGATGATCCAGCCGTCACCGTGCGGGAGCGGCAGCATCAGCGCCGAGGTGGAGGTGTGCCGGCCCCGTCCTGTCACGGCATTGACGTGCCCGACGTCGCGGTGGGCCGTGGGCACCAGCGCGTTGACCAGCGTCGACTTCCCGACGCCGGAGTGGCCGAGCAGCACCGACGTACGTCCCGACAGCCGCTCGCGCAGCTCGCCCAGGTCGCCGCCGCGGCGGGTCACGACCCACGGCACGCCCAGGGAGCGGTAGGTCGAGAGCAGCGTCTCCGGATCGGCCAGGTCGGCCTTGGTCAGGCACAGCAGCGGCGTCATCCCGGCGTCGTACGCCGCCACCAGGGCCCGGTCGATCAGCCCGTGCCGCGGCTCGGGGTCGGCGAGGGCGGTCACGACGACGAGCTGGGAGGCGTTGGCCACGACGACCCGCTCGATCGGGTCGTCGTCGTCCGCGGTGCGGCGCAGCACGGTCGCGCGCGGCTCGACCTCGACGATCCGCGCCAGCGCGCCCTCGCCGCCCGACACGTCGCCGACCACGCGGACCCGGTCGCCGACGACGACGCCCTTGCGGCCCAGCGGCCGGGCCTTGACCGCCCAGACGCTCACCCCGTCCACCAGCAGCGTGAACCGGCCGCGGTCGACCGTGACCACCACCCCGTCCACCGCGTCGTCGAACGTCGGCCGCTCCTTGGTGCGCGGCCGCGAGCCGCGCCGGCGGGGCCGGTCGTAGTGCTCGACGTCGTGGTCGGAGTAGCGCCCCGGCATCACATGTCCGGGAACAGGGACGACCAGAACGGCGCGAAGTCGGAGAACGTCTTCGAGGTGGTGGCGACGTTCTCCACCAGGACGCCGTCGACGGTCGCGCCGACGATCACGCCGGCGTGCGCCATCCGGTGGTCGGCGTAGGTGTGGAACACGCCGCCGTGCAGCTGCGCCGGGCGCAGCGAGAGGCTGTCGGGGTGCTCGGTGACGTCGGCGCCGAGCGCCGCGAGTTCGCGGGCGAGCGCCGCGACCCGGTCGGTCTCGTGACCGCGGATGTGGCCGATGCCGCGCAGGTGCGAGGGCCCCGAGGCGAGCGCGCAGAGGGCCGCGACCGCCGGGGTCAGCTCGCCCACCTCGTGCAGGTCGAGGTCGATCCCGATCAGCTCGCCGCGCGGCGGCCCGGTGACGGAGAGGCCCTCGTCGACGTACTCCACCGTGCAGCCCATCAGCGCGAGGATCGAGCGCAGCTCGTCGCCGGGCTGGTCGGTCTCGCGCGGCCAGTCGCGCACGACGACCCGGCCGCCGGTGACGGCGGCGAGCGCCAGGAACGGCGCCGCGTTGGACAGGTCCGGCTCGATGACGTGGTCGACCGGCCGGACCGGGCCGGGCGCGACCGCCCACCGGTTGGCCGAGGCGTCGTCGACCTCGACGCCGTGCCGGCGCAGCATCGCGACGGTCATGTCGATGTGGGGGAGCGAGGGAACCGGCTTGCCGTCGTGGCGTACGTCGACACCGTGCTCGTAGCGCGCGCCCGCGAGCAGCAGCGCGCTGATGAACTGCGAGGACGCCGAGGCGTCGATGACGACCGTCCCGCCGGCGACTGAGCCGGTGCCGTGCAGGGCGAACGGCAGCGCCTCGCCGGACACGTCGACCCCCAGGCCGCGCAGCGCGGTGAGGATCTCGCCGACAGGTCGCTGCCGCATGTGCTCGTCGCCGTCGAAGGCGACGGTGCCGGTGGACAGGGCGGCGACGGGCGGGACGAAGCGCATCACGGTGCCGGCGAGGCCGACGTCGACGGTCGCGTCGCCGGTGAAGGCGCCCGGCGTGACCGCCCAGTCGTCGCCGCTCGTGTCCACCCGGGACCCGAGCGCGGTCAGCGCCGAGGCCATCAGCAGGGTGTCGCGCGAGCGCAGCGCCCGGCGCACGACGGACGGGCCGTCGGCGATGGCCGCGAGCAGCAGGGCGCGGTTGGTCAGCGACTTGCTGCCCGGCAGCGAGACGACGGCGTCGACCGGCGCGAGCGCGAGTGGTGCGGGCCAGGGGTCGGCAACGGTCGTCACCCCCGCAGACTATCGAGCCTCAGGCGACCTTGGACTTGGCCGTCTCGGCGAGGTCCTTGGCCTGCTTCTGGGCGTTGTCGAGCCAGGCGTCGCCCTGCTTGGCCCACTGCTTGCGGGCCTTCTTGCCGCGCTTGCGGGCCTGCTTGCGGAGGTCCTTGGCCTCGGCCTCCGCCTGCTTGCGCAGGTCCTGGGCGGTCGCCGCGGCCTGCTCCCGCGCCACCTGCGCCTGCTGCTGGGCGGTGTCGAGCCAGGCGTCGCCGCGCTTGGCGAGCTCCTTGCGGGCCTTCTTGCCGCGCTTGCGGGCCTCCTTGCGCCAGTCCTCGGCGTTGGCCTTGGCCTGCTTGCGCAGCTGCTTGGTCGACCTCTTCGCCTGCTTGCGCAGGTCCTTCGCCTTGCCGCGCGCCTGCTTGCGGACGTCCTCGGTCGCGTCGGCGGCCCGGTCGGCCGCGACCCCGCCGTACGCCTGCGCGCGAGTCAGGGCCTCGTCGCGCACCTCGCGTGCGGTCTCGGCCCAGCCCGGGCCGCGCTCGGCGACCGTGTCCTGCACCCGGCCGCCGTACTCCTGGGCCCGGGTGAGCGCCTCGTCGCGTACGTCGCGCGCCGTCGCCGCCCAGTCGGGGGCGTGCTCGCCGACGTACTCGCCCAGCTCCTGGGCGCGCTCGCGCACGCTCTGGCCGGCCGTGGTCAGCGTCTCGGCGAGGGTGTCGCCCGCCCCGGCGGCCTCGAGCGTCGCGATCTTGGCCTCGAGCCGCGCGGTGGCGGCCATCCGATCGGCCTGCTTGCGCATCCGCTTGGCCGACTGCTTGACGAGCCAGGCCTTCCCCGGCTTGCCGTCGGTGTCGACCGCCGCGACGATCAGGCCGCCGAGGATGGAGAGGTTCTTGGCGAACTGGAGCCGCTGCTGGGCCTTCGCCGCGGGGTCGGACTCCTCCCAGAACCGGTGGCCCGCGAGGGTCGTCGGCACCAGGGTCGCGGCGAGGACGCCGGCCGCCAGCCGCGGGCAGCGCCCGCTGGCCAGCGCGGTGGCCCCGGCGAGCTGCACGCCGGCGTTGATCCTGACCATGAGCTCCGGGTCGTGCGGCATCGGCACGCCGGCCTTCTGGGCGAGCTCGGCGATGCGGGCGGTGACCGGCTCGGCGCGCTTCGCCGGCGCCGACGGATCGCGCAGCGCGTTCACCGGGCCGACGAAGAAGATCGATGACATCAGGGGTCGGGCCACTTGCCTGCTCACAGTCATGTCTCGCAGGTATCCCCGCCCGTCAGGCCGTATGCACCCCTCGACGCCCGTGGATAGGGTGATCGGCATGTGCGGCCGGTACGCCTCGAGCAAGCGTCCCGAGGACCTCGTCGAGGAGTTCGACATCGACGAGAGCCGGGTCGCGGAGACGCTCGAGGCCGACTACAACGTCGCCCCCACCAAGGACGTGTACGCCGTCCTCGCCCGACCACGTGACAGCGAGCGCCAGCTGCGGGTGGTGCAGTGGGGCCTGGTGCCCAGCTGGGCGAAGGACCCGAGCATCGGCAGCCGCCTGATCAACGCCCGGATGGAGACGCTCGCCGAGAAGCCGGCGTACCGCAAGGCGTTCGCGAAGCGGCGCTGCCTGCTGCCGGCGGACGGCTACTACGAGTGGTACGTCACCGAGCGCGAGACCGGGGGCGGCAAGCGGGCCAAGCAGGCCTACTTCATCCGGCCCAAGGACGGCGGCACCCTCGCGATGGCCGGGCTCTACGAGCTCTGGCCCGACCCCGCCAAGGCCGACGACGACCCGACCCGGTGGCGGTGGACCTGCACGGTGATCACCGCCGACGCCGAGGACGACCTCGGCCACGTCCACGAGCGGATGCCGCTGATGGTCGAGCGCGACCGCTGGGCCGACTGGCTGGACCCTGAGCGCCCCGGCTCCCTGGATCTGCTGATCCCGGCCGCGCCGGGACGGTTGGAGGCCTATCCCGTGGGCAACCAGGTCAGTAACGTCCGCAACAACGGACCCGAGCTGATCGAACCCCTGCCCCTCGAGGAGGCGTCCCGGTGACCGAGCAGACGATCGAGACGCCCCACGGACCCGGGCGCCTGGTCACCCGGCGCGCCCGGCGGCCGATGGCGACCCTGCTGCTCTCCCACGGCGCCGGCAACGGCATCGACACCCCCGACCTCGAGGAGCTCAACGCCGACCTGCCGTCACAGGGGATCACGGTGGTGCGCTTCGAGCAGCCCTGGAAGGTCGCGGGTCGTCCGGTCGCCTCGCCGCCGCACACGCTCGACGCCGCGCTGACCGAGGCCGCCAACTGGATGCGGGTGCGCACGCCACTGGTCGTCGGCGGCCGCTCCGCCGGCGCCCGGTCGGCCTGCCGGACCGCCCGCTCGCTGGGCGCCGCCGGCGTACTCGCCCTGGCCTTCCCGCTGCACCCGCCCGGGCGGCCCGAGAAGTCGCGCGTCGAGGAGCTCAACACCAGGGTGCCGACGCTCGTCGTCCAGGGGGAGCGCGACCCGATGGGCCGCCCCGAGGAGTTCCCGCCGACCACGGACATGGTCGTCATCCCCGGCGCCGACCACTCGCTGAAGGTCGGCGCTCGCAGTCCGGTCAGCCAGGCCGACGCCCTGGCCATCCTGGTCGAGTCGACCCTGGAGTGGCTGGTGCGCGAGGTGGTCGGCCCGGCCGGGCGTAGGCCCGCCTGAACGCACGGTGTACGCCGGGGGAATGACCGCCCCCACGGCGGCGTTGTCCTGGGCATGCTGACCCTGCTCGATCGGCGCATGACGGCGCCCGGCTCCTACCCGCCCGTGCGCGTAGGCTGGGGAGCGATGAGCGAGACCAACTCCCACCACGACACCGACGTCCCCGACACGGAGGCGCCGGTCGACGTCGCGACCGAGTCGCCCGAGGACCGCGCGGCCCGCTTCGAGCGCGACGCCCTGCAGTACCTTGACCAGCTCTACTCCGCGGCGATGCGGATGACCCGCAACCCCACCGACGCGGAAGACCTGGTGCAGGAGACCTTCGCCAAGGCGTTCTCCTCCTTCCACCAGTTCAGGCCCGGCACCAACCTGAAGGCCTGGCTCTACCGCATCCTCACCAACACGTTCATCAACACCTACCGCAAGAAGCAGCGCCAGCCGCAGCAGTCCCTCACCGGCGACTCCGGTGATGTCGAGGACTGGCAGCTCGCGCGCGCCGAGGCGCACACCTCCACCGGGCTGAAGTCCGCGGAGACCGAGGCCCTCGAGCACCTGCCCGACTCCCAGGTCAAGGACGCCCTGCAGCGGCTGCCCGAGGAGTTCCGGCTCGCCGTCTACCTCGCCGACGTCGAGGGCTTCGCCTACAAGGAGATCGCCGAGATCATGGAGACGCCGATCGGCACCGTGATGTCGCGGCTGCACCGCGGCCGGCGCCAGCTGCGCGACCTCCTCTCCGACTACGTGAAGGCCAACGACCTGCAGCCGGCAGGCCGCAGCGAGGAGCGGAACGCGTCATGAGCACCGACGACCACAGCCACGCCGAGGTCACGCCGCAGGAGTGCGTCGACTTCCTCGAGCAGATCGTCTACTTCATCGACAACGAGCTCGCCGAGGCCGACTGCTCCGCCGTCCGCGAGCACCTCGACACCTGCAACCCCTGCCTGGAGAAGTACGACCTGCAGCGCACCGTCAAGGCGGTCGTCGCGCGCTCGTGCAGCGAGGTGGCGCCGGAGGATCTCCGCTCGAAGATCATGGTCCGGCTCCAGCAGGTCCGGATCCAGGTCACCGAGGGCTGATTTCGCCCGAGCCGTCTCCATTTGAGACACTGTCCGCTGGCCCTTCGTGGGCGACGACGATCGATCCAGGAGGAACCATGGGCAAGACCGGCCGCAAGCGCCGCGCGCGCCGCAAGAAGGGCGCCAACCACGGCAAGCGCCCCAACAGCTGAGCGATCAGCTCCGCGCAGACGAGCCCCCGACCGACTTCCGGTCAGGGGCTCGATGCATCTCTGGGCGCGTACGGCGTCGTGGCTGCGGCCCCGGCGCCGAGCCTCCTCGCTGCGGTCCCAGCGTGGAGCCTCCTTGCTGCGGTTCCTGCGTGGTTGCGTTGGGCATTGGCAGCGACGGGGCGAGTTGCGTCGTGGGTCGCCCGCCGCTGCCCGCAAGCCTTGTGCTCGTCTCCTTGCTTGACTGCAAGCAAGATGGCGCCCGCCCCGGGTGGTGAGCTTGACCTGCCTTACTGGTAAGGCAGGTCAAGGCGGCACCTCCGCAGGGATTGAACAAACGAGCGAACGCTCGCGCGCGGGCGGCGCGACCGTAGCCGGGCGGCGGCAGGCGACTCACGG
>Ga0131853_10014414_pt1 | contig 14494 bp, 6 predicted proteins | sample TergutLab28metaG_FD_92764 | JGI IMG/M metagenome (GOLD analysis project Ga0131853, IMG submission 92764) | Labiotermes labralis P1 segment gut microbial communities from Petit-Saut dam, French Guiana - Lab288 P1 (version 2) (version 2) | ecosystem: Host-associated > Arthropoda: Insects >... | reverse complement strand
TCTTGACCATCTTGGCCGTCTTGACCATCTTGGCCGTCTTGACCGTCCTGGCCATCTTGACCCGGTTCACCGAATCCAGGTGTTACAAAAATCGTAGGATTGCTCAGTTCTGAATCAATTTTTTCTTCATCTCCAAGGGCTCTCACTTGAATCAGATACACACCTAAATCGAGCTCTAAATCTAAAAGATCAAATTCTAATCCTGTTGTGCTTGCTTCTCTATTTCCATTTATATAAATGGCATAACCTGTCGCATACTCAACTGGATTCCATGTTAAGATTCCTTCAATAATTCGTAAATTGATTGGTGCTGCTAGTTGTTCGGTTTGAATTTTTTCTGGATTTTTTTCTAAACCATTAACCGCCTCCTCAATTGCTAAAGCCGCAGCAACAAGTTCGTCAATTTTGTTACTTTCTAACACTTCTAATGCTGCTTCTAATGCAATTTGTAAGATTGCCCAGCTTTCTGAGGTAAAGTCTTCTTCATCTGTTAAATCTTCTACCACTGCAATTAAACTTAAAAGTATTTCTCTTGCTGCTTCTAGTGCTGGATCTGTTATAACCGTTTCTTCTAAAACAAATTCAACTGTTGCACTCAACTCAGAGTCTGAGAATGCTACCCCATCTCCAAGGGTCCTCACTTGAATGTCGTAGATCCCATAAGCTAGGTTTAAAGTTGTTAAATCTAAAGTTGTTCCAGTTACTTCTATTTCTGGATTTATGTAAACACGATAACTTACTGCATTTGCCACTGCATCCCAAGTCAGAACCCCCTCAATAATTTGGAGATTTTCTGGTATGGCTAACTGTTCTATTGGTGTTATATTTACCTTTTCCAAATCAGCTATCGCTTCTTGTAAATCAGTTGTTGCACCTGTAATGACAGTGAGGACATCACTTTCTAAAGCTATATTTGCTGCTGCTAATGCTACTTGCAAATCAGCCCATGTCTCTGGTGTAAATGCTGCTTCTTCTAAACTTTTTGCTTCTTCGATTAACTTGCTTAATGCTTGACGTGCTGCTTTTAATGCTGGATCTACTTCATCCTCCCCAGAGAATCGAGCAACTAAAGCAGTATTTTCTGAAATGGTAAATTCATAAATCAAACTTGTCGTGAGTGGTGTTGCATCTGCTGCGTCATTCTCATTAAACCAACCAATAAATTCAGCATCAGTAAGTGGTATCGCTGTGACCGTCATGCGTGTATGATGGATATTGACGTTTCTTGTGCGATCTCCAGGTGCAAATGGTGCTGTAATAACAGCTGTTCCATCCCCTGCTGCTCGAACTGTTAGTACTGAAGACACATTTTCTAAGCCTAGCTCTCCTCTTCGAGTTGTTGTGTTTTCTATGGCATCTCTTAACATAACAGCACCATTCATTGACCAAATTGAATTATCAGTTCCAGCTCTATCAAGAAATTCTGACCTATGCTCTAATGGGTTCGCATTGTCTGGTGTTGGTGTCATTAAGACATAAGGTTCTCTAATCACATGCATGCCAGCTGCATTTCCTTGTGGATTACCTGGGAATCGCCAAGATGCAGAGTTCTGATTGAAAACAAAGTGCCTACTCGCAATTGTATAGGTACGTGCATTGGGTTCCCCATGACCGTAAGGTGTTATTCTCTCTCCTGTAGCAGTAATATACCAGGCATTGTTTGTTCCGTGAACACCAGTTCTTGGGTTTGATCCCATAGAATTCAATAGGATATTGGCATCTCTACCGTACATTTCATGGATTAGAATTGAATCATAAAATGGCATTGTTGTATAAATATCACGTCGGTAAACAGGTGATTCTGGATTTCGTGGCCACATACCTGTATTTCTCCAGCCACCTGAATTAGATACGAAAATAACTGAATCATCATCTAATCGCTCACTGACATAATCTAAAACTAATCGCGTCACCCATAGATTTCTGCCATCTTGATTATCGAAATAAATCCCAACTGGTCCAAGTTCAGCACCAAAATGAACTTCTGCTTCATCAATATAAGGTTGTAAAATCGCAGTTATTTCATCATAATGATGAGAAAATTCAGCCCAATCAGCATGTCCAGGATGAGCACCTAATACACCGAAATCTCCCTCTTCTCGTGGTGCAAAGTCACGGATTGTATTTTGAGGGGTCATCCAAATGGTTGTATTTTCAAGGATGCCATCTTCATCGATATAAAATGAGAAACGACCGATATTACGACCATGAAATCCTGCTTCAATAATTGGTACACCAAATGCTTCACGTGCAAGTGTTGCATGGGCATGCCCACCAATGATGGCATCAAAATCAAAGTGTTGTGCTAGGTAGTCGATTGAGCCACCTGAACCACCTTTATGGGTTGCTGCTACAACAACACTTACTTCATAATAATCACGAAGACGTTCAATATAGCCATGGATCGCATCTTTGTATGCTTGTGGTGCACTTGCCTGAATGATACGAAGATCGAATTCTTCCATACCACCAGCAACTAAATTTCTCATGCCTGTATTCATCAAACCAATAACACCAATTGTAATACCATGATCTGGGAATTCGATCACATCATAAGGTCTTACAAAACTTGGACGTTCACCAAAATCCGTCGATGGGACAAATCCTGCTGGCATGTTTGCCTCAGTCTGATAGAAAATATCAGCAGCAAGAAGTGTCACTTGCTCTCCCAATGTATAGGCACGACCTAATCCATGAGAAAATTCATGATTTCCAAGGGCAACATGCATATTGAAATCTTGATCTCGTGTTAAGTAATCCATCATTGCAACAACATTATTACCACCATGATAATTAGCTAATGAATAACCATGGAATTCATCACCTCCGGCCACAAAGAAGACATTGTTAGGATTCTCGTTTTGTGCACGGAGCATTTCTGCGTAAGCAACAAATACTGCCGCTCCAGGATCATTGTCGTTTGCAGAAGCACGGGCTGTATGACCATGGAAGTCTGTAAATGTTAAGAGATCAAGACGAATTGCATCTGGGTTAGGATCTCCTGTATCTCCTGGTGCATAAAATTCAATATCTCCTGCAGAAATACCGCGTAATTGAACTTCACTTCTCCCTGCCCACCAGTGGACATTTGCACGATTAACTAAAATCCAGTCACCTTCATTAATCCCTGCTGGAAGTGGGTTTACGATGACACTGTTCGTGTTCATTCGTGGTGGTCCTGCTGGGTTTTGGCCATTCAATGCACCTTGACCTTGTGTTGGCCAATCATAGCCACGAACTGGGATGTTTCCTGGTCCTGTTGTCAAATTGCTATAAACTTGTACAGGTTCATTTAAGGCGATCATCATGGAGCTAAATGGACGTGATGTGCCACCTATCGCTAATAAATCTTCCAAATACACACTTACAACTTCAGGTAATACAACATTTCTTTCTACCACTGTGATTTGTGTTTGGGCATCTGTAATGGTTATGTTGTCAATACCTTGGAAGCCATTTGTTCCTGTTGGACGTTGCCTTAACCCTGTTACTTCAACCAAATGTCCAACATAGTAACGTGCACCTTGAGCTGTATTTGGAACTGAACTATTTCCTGTTCCAATGCGGACATGAATCCCACTTAAAGCATCTGTTCCATCTGGGCATTGTAAGAAAAATGAGTTATTGTTGTTATTTGTTGTTTCATAGAAATTTGTAACGATTCCACGAACAGTTACTGTTTCGCCAAGCGCAACATTTCTCGCTTCATTAACAGATAGGACTTCCACTGGTATCGGATTTCCATCCCCCTCTTCTTCAAAGCGGGCAACTAATTGGGTGTCCTCTGAAATTGTAAATGAATAAACCAATGTTGTCGCAAGTGGTGTTGCATCTTCTGCATCACCTTCGTTAAACCAACCAATAAACTCGGCACCACCGATTGATGTTGCCGTTACGGCCATACGTGTATGGTTGATGTTTACGTTTCTTGTCCGATCTCCAGGTGCAAATGGTGAGGTGATTGTGGCTCTTCCGCTTCCATGGGAAGCAACTATTAACTCTGATGAAATAGCTGCTAATCCAACATTTCCTCTTTGCATTGTTGCTTGTTCTAAAGCATCTCTTAACATGGTTGCATCATTTAATGACCATAAAGAAGAGTCGGTTCCTACCCGTTCAATAAAATCGTACCATGTTTCACGTGGATCTGGATTGTCGGCTGTTGGGCGTAAAAGGACATCAGGATATGAAATGCGATGCATTCCTGCTGCATTTCCACCAAAGTTTCCTGGGAAAAGCCATGTGTTGTTTTGTTGTGTATAAATGTGATTTGTTCCAACTACTGTATAAATCGTAGCATCTGGATGACCATGTCCATAATGGGTAATTCTTTCACCTGTTGCAGTAATGTACCAGGCATTATTTGTCCCATGAACACCTGCTCTTTGATGAGAACCCATGGCATTAAGCATTAAATTCACATCGCGTCCGTACATTTCATGGATCAAAATTAAATTCTCAAATGGCATTGTTGTATAGATATCACGACGATATACAGGTGATTCAGGTGTTCTTGGCCACATGCCTGTATTTCTCCAACCACCTGAATTTGAAACTGAAATAATAGATGGATCATCTAATCGTGCTGTTACATAATCTAAGTTCAAACGTGTCACCCATAGATTTCTACCATCTTGATCGTTGAAGTAGATTCCAACTGGTCCAAGATCAGCAGCAAAATATACTTCTGCTTCATCAATATAAGGTTGTAAAATTGCAGTCATTGCATCATAGTGATACGCATAACGATTAAAATCAACATGCCCAGAATGAGCACCTAAAACACCAAATTCTCCCGCTTCACGTGGCGCAAAATCACGAATGGCATTTTGTGGTGTCATCCAAGTTGTTGTATTCAATAGATTGCCTGCTTCATCAATATAGAATGAGAAACGACCAATGTTTCTACCGTGAGCACCTGCTTCAATAATTGGGATACCAAATGCTTGTCGATTTAGTGTTGCATGGGCATGACCACCGATGATCGCATCAAGATCAAAATGTTGTGCCAAATAATCAATAGATCCTCCTGAACCACCTTTATGAGTAAGTGCTACAACGGCATTAACACCGTAGTAATCACGCAAACGTTCAATATAGCCATGAATGGCATCTTTGTGTGCTTGTGGGGCACTTGCTTGAATAAACCTTAGATCAAATTGCTCCAAGCCACCAGAGACTAAGTTTCTCATCCCTGTATTTTGTAGACCAATAAGACCAATCGTGAAATCGTGATCTGGGAATGTTACCACATCGTATGGTTGTACAAAACTTGGACGTTCACCATATCCAGTCGATGGGGTAAATCCTGTTGGCATATTCCCCTCTGTCTGATAGAAAATGTCAGCAGCAAGAAGTGTAACTTGATCTCCTAATGTATATGCACGACCAATCCCGTGAGAAAATTCGTGATTACCAAGTGCCACATGCATGTGGAAATCTTGGTCTCTTGTTAAATAATCCATCATTGCAATGACATTAGCTCCAGCATGATAGTTGGCTAATGAATAACCATGAAATTCATCTCCACCTGCTGCGAAGAATACATTGTTAGGGTTTGGATTTTGTGCACGTAACATTTCTGCATAAGCAACAAATAAAGCTGCGCCTGGATCATTGTCATTTGCAGATGCACGTGCCGTATGTCCGTGGAAATCAGTGAATGTTAACAAGTCGATACGTGTTGTTGTATCAGATAGTGAGACGACTTCATCAATTGACACAGTAGCATCTGGTTCAATTGATATTTCTCTTGTATTTTCCTGTGGATATTGAGCATTCAAATCCACATCAACAATTGAGTTTTGTGCAAAGACATTTGTTGGGATTGAAGTTGTTATTAAAACAACTGCTAAAACAAATGCCTGCAACCTTTGTAGTGCGTTTTTCTTCTCCATCTTTGTTACACTTCCTTATTTTTTGTTTGTGTTTTGCATCAATTCTAATCAGCCTAATAACAAAGCACAACATGATAATTATAATCTGGAAGTTTTATTTTTTCATTGTTATCCTGTAAACATCTCGTAAATTTTAAGTTAATCCAACATCAAAATTTATAAGTGGGCGTTTGAAACGCCTGAATCTCCACAGCTTTATGCACCTCTAAATAATCAATAATTAGCTCACTCATCTCCACAGCATAAGCTTTTACCACAGGACATTCAGCAATGACATCATAGCCACCTGCTCCTGTAGCACGATAGTTGTTGATGCAAAGAGTAAACTTATCTTGTTCTGTAATTTCTTTACCATTTATTCGTATTTGACTCACACGATTTCCAATAGGTTGATTTAAAGTATTCGTATAAGTTACCCCAGCAAAAAAATCATAATTATAATGCTCGATTTTGGGTTCTAAGAATGACCTTGACACTTGCGGCTGCCTTGCTTCATCTAATTCCAAATAAGAAGACGCACGCTCTAAGATTTGCTTCAACTTGGCACCGTTTATCTCAACTACTGTCAAAGTATTGGAATAAACATAAGTCGAAACAACATCTCGCACAGTTACGGACCTGTTAAACCCCTTGACAACATTTCCGAGACTAGCTGCACTGATATCAGCACCAGTTGCCCATAATTGAACTTGATTAAAAAAGTTAGCAATTGGCGAACCATTAAGTGCCATGGTTACTTTTTCATCAGCTTTTAGATCTTGACTTAAATGTCCGACTGGTTCATCTAGCCATTTCTGGACATCTTTTTCGATAGCGAATAAATGGTTTAATCCTAAAGGATCAAATCTATCAGTTCCATTTTTTAATTCCGATGTGAAGCAGATACCTGTTTCACTAACTATCCCATCAATTTCTAAATAATGAACACCATTATTAGCAGGTTGAACTGTATAAGTGCCGTGGACTAACTTCCCTGCAACAGGAATATGTTGATGACCTGTTAGTAAGAGGTCAAAATCCAGTTCTTTACAAATTTGCCAGGCAATATTTTCTCCTGACTCACTCTGGATTTCATCTGTATCGATGTTACGCTCATAGCCTCCGTGATAAATGCAAATTGTTAAGTCAACTTGGTCACGAATTTTTTCCAATTCTAGTTTAATGGCTGGCATTGGGTCACTCACTTTTAGCCCGTTTAAATGAGCTGGATTTTCCCAAATATTTATCCAATCTGTTACTGCACCAACAATTCCCACACGCAAGCCATTTTTTAGAACTTTGATGTCAGAAGTTGCGATTGGTAATCCATCTACATTCCCACAGAGCACTTTCGCATCCAGTGTTTCAATGTATTTATTTAAGTAATCTTGACCATAGTTAAAATCATGATTTCCTAAAGTGACATAGTCATATTGATTTTTATTCATGGCTAAGGCAACTGGGTGCTCTTCAAAATTTAACTTGCTTAAATACATGGTAAAAGGCGATCCTTGGATGGTATCACCACCGTCAATCACCAGCGTATTGCCATCTTTAATAAATTTTTCTCCCATACCAATAACACCTTGAGCTGATTTTTCTCCAGTTGCGTAATCAATAGGAAAGACATAGCCATGGGTATCTGATGTAAAATAAATTTTAATTTTTTTTGACATTGCAAGCATCTCCTTAAATCGTGTACCACATATTTAATTCTGGTCGCAACATTTTTTGCTCTGGGTCACGTGGCACGACCCTTTCTGGTGCAAGACTATGCCAGATGACTAAAGTTTTTGGTGCAATGGTATCAATGATATCCAAAACGGATTCTTGATCAGCATGTCCAGAAGTTCCAATTGATTCATATTGTACATTTAATGTCTCAAGAAAAGACAGCAATGAACCGAAGGCTGGATCAAATGCCCCAAGTGGCATTCCGTTTGAATGAATATAGGCACTTCCAGTTAAATCATAATCAATCAGCGATAAGACATGCTCAAAACTATTTTGCACCACATAACCACTCGGATTTTCATTGATCTCTTTAATTGTAGCCATACCGTATCTCTCATATAAATCATTGATCCAGTCCGTTGTTTCTGTTTGTGCCAATACTTTGAAATCAGCTTCTGGGAAAAAGGTGGTTACAAGTTGAGCAGTTGGTGCTTCCAAAACTAGTATTCGTCCACATTTCTTGCTCGTTTCAGTAAAATGTTTTAGGCGATCTGTATTTCGGTGGTAAGGGTTAAAGAACACGAGCCCTTTTGTTTCCTTGAACTTTTGTTCCAAAGCAATTGGAATATCAAGCTCTGAATAGGCCTCTTTAGCTGGTCTCGTATCGCTCTCATCAACAGGAAAATAAGTAGTAGCTTCCATTAAAAGCAAATCCAGATTTTGAGCATTCATCTTTTCCATCCAAATATGATTAATCTCAGGTTGCTGACCATGCATCCTCAAATCTCCTGAATAGCAAACTTTTTTGTCTGGTGTTTCGATAAATAATGATACACTGCCATAACAATCATGATCAACTGGCGTTGCGGTTACTTTGATCTGCCCAACTGTAATGACCTCCCCATCGCTAAAAGTTCTAATTTCTGCTAAATTTTTAAATGGTGGCTCCCCTATTTTCATTAACTGCTCCAACATTTCTTTAGATCCAGTCGACATATAAAAAGGAATTTCTTTGGCGATGGTATCAATCGAACCAATGTGATCTAGATGTAAGTGCGAAATGAAGATACCTGTATTGTATTCTGATTCTTCTGCCGATATTAAATCAATATTTGCCAGTGTTAACTCTTTTTTACTATAAATGCCATCGATTTTTGCTAATCTTCCCAATTTTAGCATATCAGATACACGACTTCCCACTCGCCCTTTAGCGTTTGTCAGAATAACATCTGCTGGATTGTAGTCATTCCCAAAATCAAAAATGACACGATCATTCCCACACCGAATTTCAGCAATATTACCACCAATTGTATTCAATCCACCCCAGAATTTTATTTTCGTCTGTTCCATATAAATTCTCCTCTTATAATAGACCTCTCCCATAATCTTCAAAACATCCCTTTAAGCCGAAAGCTGCGGCAGCTTAAAAGCACAGCACTTTCGAAATGAATTCACACAAACTTAAGAGATGTTCCTAAACTGATCTCCGTAAGGAATCGTTAGGCTACGGGAGAAATCTAATAAAAAGTTGGAGATATCGGAAACTAATTTGTTCCAACATCTTCCAACGACTTTGTTTATATAAAAATTAGTTACCTAATGCTGCATTTGCACGCTCTTGTGCATCGGTTAAAGCATCTTCGATTGTTGCTTCACCATCACGAACGTCATTCAATGCTGCAACTAAGTAATGCCAAACTGGATTTGCACCTGGAACACGTGCAGTCATAAATCCTGCATCAAATTGCTCTGCGGCAGCTGCAGCATGTGGGTTAGCAGTAATGTGATTAACCCAGATTTCATGCGCAAGTGCTGCATCACTAATCGGAATATAACCAGAAGAAGCAGCCCATTGTGCGGCGATTTCTGGACGCATTGTAAATGCCATAAATTGCCAAGCAGCAAGTTGCTCGTCTTCTGAGGCACCGTTGTTCATTAAGACAAGATCATTCCCTTGGAAGCGAGAAGCCGCATTACCATTGTATAGTGGAAGTGGAGCAGTTGACCACGTAAAGTCACCAGCTACAGCAGCAGTAACGTGTGGTAATCCAGCTGATGAACCGATATACATCCCAACAAAACCATTTCCGAATACACCTGATAAGAATCCATCTTCACCAGCGAAACGTGCATAACCTGCATCAATCATATCTATAACAAATTGAGCTGCATCAATTCCTGGTTGCTCTGCAAAGTGTGCAGTTGCAGTTGCTTCATCAATATATTCCCCACCATGTTGAATAACTAAAGCAATAAATTCTGCTCCCCAACCATTTTCAAACCCCATCCCAAAACGGTTAGCATCAACATCCGTTAACACTTGAGCAACTTCGATCAATTCTTCCCATGTTGTTGGTACTTCTAAATCATGCTCTTCAAACAAGTCGATATTATAAAATAAAACACGTGTTGATTTGCCAAATGGTACTGACATAAATTCGCCATCCCAAATAACACCTTCACGGAAAACATCTTTGATGTCATTAATTTCAGCTTGCGATAATCCGACTTCTGGATCATTAAAGAATTCAGTTAACGACACAACAATACCATCATTGATATATTCAGTTACATTGTCAGTTGTTTGCTGTACTAAGTGCGGTAAATTATTTAAACCTGCAACAGCTGCAGCCATCACTGACTCGTTAATGGCTGTATAATTCCCTTGGAATTCTGCCTGAATGCGAATATGTGAATATTCAGCATGAAATGCTTCGATAACATCCATTAATGCATCTTCATGAGCACCTGTCATGGCATGCCAGAAATCTAAATAGATTGTTTCTAGTGGCTCGTCAGCTGGCTCATCATCACCATTTTCATCTACATCTGGTGCCTCAGTTGCCGGCGGTGCTTCAGCTGTTGTTCCATCTTCATCTCCACATGCTGTTAAAAACAGAAGTGGTGTAATTAGTGCTAAAACCAATAACAATAAAAATTTTTTATTTTTCATTTTTTTCTTTCTCCTTTGGTGTTCACCATTAATAAGTATAGTCATTTTAACGTCTTTTGTGACGAACCGCTCCTAGCAAGCATTATTTTATCCTTTGATCCCCGAACGTGCGACACCATCAACAACATATTTTTGAAGCAAAATAAACAAGATGATCATTGGTAGAACTGTCACAACAGAAGCTGCCATAATTAATTCAAAGAATGTTCCAGCTTCGGTTCTAAACATGGAAAGCCCGATCGGCAACGTTCTTGTATCTCTTGTAAATGTGACAAGTAGTGGCCAAGTAAAAGCATTCCAACTATTAATAACTGTCAACAATGTCATGGTAATTAAGGCCGGTTTTGCAAGTGGAATCATGACATACCACAAAAATTTAAACTCACTACACCCATCTACCTTGGCAGCATATGACAACTGTTTAGGTATCCCCATAAAGAATTGGCGAATTAAGAAAATTGAGAAAACACTAGCGACCCAAGGCAAATAAATGGCATGTAATGTGTCAATTAAATCAAATCTTGACATGGTTACGAAGTTAGGAATAAGTAATAATTCACCTGGAACCATCATGGTTCCTAATAAAATAGCGAATAAAATATCCTTACCCCAAAATGTCATCTTAGAAAATGCATAAGCAGCCAGTATGGTTGTTAAAAGTTCTCCAACTGTTCCGATTAGCGTTACAATGACACTGTTGATAAAGAATCGATCAAATGGGGCAATCTCCATTGCTCTTGCAAAATTCCCCCATTGAAGCGAGCTTGGAAACCAAACGCGTGGATTCTGTGCATTAATTTCTGCTGGCGTCATCAAGGCTGTACTTAACATCCACAGGAAAGGAAACAACATCAACAAAGCACCTAATAATAATAGGACATAAATCGTTCCTTTTGAAATAGCATCTTTCATAGTCTATACCTCTTTTCAATAATGGACTAGTTGTAATGAACTAGCTTTTTTCCCACGTACATTTGAATCATGGTAAAAGTGAAGATAATAGCAAACAAAACAATTGCCGCCGCCGAAGAAACGCCAAATGAACGATTTCGGAAAGTTTGAACCACATAAAATACCACGGTCAAAGCTCTTTGTCCAGGCCCTGGATCTCCCCTGAACAAATTGTATACTTCTGTAAATACACGGAATGAACTAATAACACCCATGATTGAAATGAAGAATAAGGTTGGCGACAAAGCTGGTAATGTGACTGTCGTGAAACGATGCCATGCTCTTGCACCATCAACTTTAGCTGCCAAGTGCAAACCTTTGTCTACATTTTGCAATCCAGCAAGCAAAATAACAATATTAAAGCCCAAACCACGCCAAATACTCATAATAATCAACGACGTCATGGCATAATCTGAACTTCCTAACCATGGTATTGGATCAAAACCAAATAAACCGATGATATCATTTAGAATACCATTTTGCGTATGGAAAACAAATTGCCAAACCATAGAAATTGCAACAACCGATGTAACAAAAGGCAAGAAATAAATTGAGCGAAAAACACCTTTTGCTTTAATGTTACTGTTAAGCATCAATGCGATACATAACGAAATTCCAATTTGGATAGGAACAACGCCTAATACGAAAGTAAATGTGTTCCGAATTGCCAGCCAAAATCGTGAATCATTCCACAAGGTTACAAAATTGTCAAAACCACGACTATAAACCGTTCGCTGCAAAAAATTATAGTCTACATGGAAGGCCATGTCAAAAGAGCGAAAGATGGGATAAATACTAAATAATACAATAACACTTAAAGCAGGAAGCAAATAAATATATGCTTTTAATGAAGATTTTAAAGTTGCTTTCTCATTCATTAGGAATCCTCCCTACGTTCAACACGCTCACCTGTTGTAAGATCAAAATAATGCTTATCCGCTTCTTTAATTCCAAGATTAACCTTATCTCCAATCGCAACGACAGTGTCAGCTCCAACAAGAGCACGCAACATATTCTCTCCTGATTTAACCTTGATCAACGTGTCACGACCAATGGTTTCAAGATGAATCAACTCTCCGCTAACAATCCCATCATTCGAGTCAGTCAAATATAAATCCTCAGGGCGCATTCCGACTTTATAACCATCATGCTCAATCATATTAATCGGCGGACTACCAATAAATTTTGCAACAAACTCATTAACAGGCTTTTTATACATTTCCTGTGGTTTACTTTCTTGTTGGATAATGCCACCATGCATCAACATAACTCTATCAGAAATACTCATGGCTTCCTCTTGATCGTGAGTCACGAAAATAGCTGTAATCCCGACTTCTAACTGGATCCTACGAATTTCTTCTCGCATTTCTAAGCGAAGTCTAGCATCCAAATTTGAAAGAGGCTCATCTAGCAAAAGAACCTTAGGCTTCTTAACCAACGCCCTTGCAATTGCAACGCGCTGTTGTTGTCCACCTGAAAGTTGACCAGGTTTACGATCAATCAAATGATCAATCTCAACTAACTGTGCTACTTCTAGTGCACGCTTTTTAGCTTCCTCTTTTGGAATTTTTTGCATCTTAAGTGGAAACATAATATTTTTTAGCACTGATAAATGTGGGTATAAAGCGTAGTTCTGAAATACCATCCCAATCCCACGATCCTCAGCTTCAACATTGGTTACATCTTCATCACCAAATAATATTTGACCTGATGTTGGTTTATATAAACCAGCAAGTAACATCAATGTTGTACTTTTTCCACACCCGCTAGGTCCAAGGAGTGAGACTAATTCACCATCCTTAATCGTAGCGGACATATTATCGATCGCACGATTTTTATTAAACTCCATAACTAAATTTTTAATATGAATATCCAAAAATAAAACCTCCAAATCTTTATCTTGTTTTGAAGCAAAAATAAGTGTTTTATAGTAGCGCACACTTTCCTAAAAAGCGACATCTTTTCACGTGTCATTATACCATTTGAGATTAAAATGAACAATAGTTTTAATGTTAAGTTTTCGTTAAGTTCGATTAAAAATGCTTTTTAACTTGTTTTTTTCGTTTCAGCGTTTCAAGTATCTCTGAGTTCCCCTACAAAAATATGACAATTTTTTTACAAAATCTTTACAAAACCTTTACAAAATCGACGAAATATATTAAAATAAACACAGTGGTTTGGTTTAAAACTAGACGCTAATGGTAAAACTAACAGCAGTAGCTAAAAACTGCTGAAATAACGATAAGAGGAGAAAAAATAATGAAACTCAAACATTTAACACTTACGATGGTGGCAGCTGTTTTACTTGTAGTGCTTGTTGCATGTGGTGATGGCAATGGAACCAATAATGGTACAGCCAACGAGCCTGGTGACGCTGAAGGAATTGATATCAATGTCGCATTAATCGCTCACTCACCTGATTCTATTTTAGATGATCAGTCATTTAATCAAGGTGCTTGGGATGGTATTTCTCGCTTTGGTAATCGACATGGCTTAGTCGAAGGAGAAACCATGCGTTTCTTCCAACCGCATACAGCCAGTGATGAAGCACGTATTGACTTAATTGAAGAAGCAATCAATAGTGGTGCAAATGTTCTTATTTTGCCAGGCCACCACTTTATAGCCTCTACATATGAAGCACAAGACCTCTTCCCTGATACGACATTTATCATTTTAGATGCATCTCCTGCTAGAAATTATGTTGTTCGCGTTGAAGATAATGTTGTTGCCATTCATTATGCAGAAGAAGAAGCTGGGTTCTTAGCTGGTTATGCTGCTGTAAATGAAGGATATAGAAACTTAGGTTTTATGGGTGGAATCGCTGTTCCAGCAGTTGTTCGTTTCGGTCATGGCTTTATTCAAGGTGCTGAGTATGCTGCTGCTGCATTAGGGCTTGAAGAAGGTGAAGTAACAATTGAGTTCATGTATTTAGGTGCATTTGCACCAAATCCAGAATTTCAAACAACTGCTGCTTCTTGGTATGAGTTGATGGATGTGGAAGTTATCTTTGCGGCTGCTGGTGGGGCTGGTTCAATGGTTA